>Ga0351884_1005_pt3 | contig 84383 bp, 70 predicted proteins | sample BONcelFGM3001F15_FD_206773 | JGI IMG/M metagenome (GOLD analysis project Ga0351884, IMG submission 206773) | Enriched cells from coal bed in the Powder River Basin, Montana, United States - BONCAT cells FGM rep3 HSBNCT.FGM.300.1.F15 ...
CAGCAATGCAACGCAACTTGGCGCGGCGCCGCGCCCCGGCAGGCCGCGCATAACTCGACATGTCTTATTTGAAGCCAGGCATTCCGTGCATTCACCAGGGATGGATCCCTTTTCGTGATTGCTAAAAAGAATGGAATTGCTCAATTTGTCAAATTCCTTAACAGCTGCCATGGTTTTTAGCGCTTTCATGTCCACTTGAAAACTCACTTCAAATAAAAATACGCATAAGGATCCGTTTTTTTGAAATCAGGTATCAAGATCGCGTTTCAATGCGCCGATAAAGTGGTCAAGGACGCGGGATTCATGGAATTCCCGGCGGACCGCCGGGCTCTCTGTGAACGACAAGGATGTCAAATTCCGTTATCATGGAGGATGCAGGGTATGCATCACAAAAAGAGCCTTTTCCGAGCGGTTTCGCCGGGAATCCCATTTCCTATACTTTTCAACGGAGCGTACCGAACCATCCCGGGCTGATACCTTTTGCCCAGAGGGTGGTTTTTGTATTGCAGCAAAGTCATAGAGGACGCAGAAACCCGCCATAGAGGGCGGGCCGCTTTGATGAAATAGCCCGCCGCAACGGCGGGAGCAAAGCGGAAACACTGCGGCGCATGCCGCAAGGAACAGACACAGCGCGCACCGGGCGCCGCCGCAAAGGTGGTCGGTATGGATAACAGGACTGTTGTTTTCAACTTGTTCGCCATGGTCGCTTCCGGCCGCGCTTGGTCATTGCATGGCATGACAGAAAAGGAGGTCTGGTCATGGCTATGATCATGGATCAGCAGACGTACTCCATTGGCGAAGTCGGCAGGATGCTGGATGTGGAACCCCACACCCTTCGCTACTGGGAAAAGGAATTCAAGGATTTCATCAAGCCCCGGCGCGTAAGCCGCAAAAACCGGGTTTACGGCGAAACGGACATTGCAGTGCTGCGCAATATCAAGGAACTGCTCACCGTGGAACTGTTCACCATCGCGGGCGCCAGGCGCCAGATGTACCTGCGCACGGCATCCGGGTTCTGAACCATGGGCTCGATAGAGCCGTGCTGAAATATCGGGGATGGTTTTCCGAAACATAGGTTTGCTTGTTCGGCGTTACGAAAATCATGCTGCCTGTTTCATGTTGAAATAGCAGCATGGTTGAGCGCTTAATTGCCAACGGAGGCAAGGTTGGGCAAGGTTGTTTTGGATATACAAAAAAATAAATCTGAGAGCTATTGCCGGATGTTTTTAGGATAGCTCATGTTTCATTATGGAATGCCGGTATGCATGCATGGAAATGACTGCATATCTTCAGGCGCACGGTGAAGTTGTTCGCAGGCTTTGGCCTGTTGTTGATATATTAAATATTAATGCAGTGAATTAAAAGCAAAGAGCGGATCGCCATGGGGTTGCGGAGAAGAATCAAAACCGCGCCATGAGGCCATCGCCCGGGCGGGCCGAGATTTTGGAATATTTTGTTTGACCGTGTTTGTGCGGCCAATCGATCCGCATATGCAGGTTGTTTAGTGGAAAAGTAAGTTTAGAAAAACGGATGCGGCCGTGGCTGTTCCAGGGCGTGTTCATATGATGCAATGAAGCCATTGCCCGGCGGTTGTTTTTGAGAGGTTCTCAAAAAGCCCTTTTTTAAAAAGGGTTTTTTGAGCCGCCGCTCACGCGTTATTACAGTGAACGGCTTGAGCCTTTTTAACAAGGGGGGCGATCTATAAGAGCAGGCCATTGATTTGAATAGAAGACAGTTCCGGTGCGCCGAAGGAGCGGCGCGCCCGATAAACACATGGATGTGTGGCTCTGACGGTGTATTCGCATCGCGCCGCACCGAGCCGCGTACACGGATGTGCACGGGCGTAATGGTTCATTGGAGGCGTCACGCCGGAACGTGTCATATTAGGACCATGTCAAGAAAAACTCTGCACAAGAAAGGGGGTGATGATTGTTGTTTAGCGTACAGACAAATGTTGATGCAATGAAGAACCTCGCCAATCAGTTTTGGATCAACCGCGACATGCAGGTAACCATGGAGCGGCTCAGCTCGGGAATGCGCATCAACCGCGGCGCGGACGACCCCGCAGGCCTGGCCATCAGTGAAGGCATGAGGGCTCACACGCGAGGCATCGACCAGGCTCTGGAAAACACCCAGGAAGCTATGGTGTTCCTGAACGCCCGGGATCGGATCATGGCCGAACAGCAGGACATCGGCATGCGGCTTATGGAACTGGCGGTGCGCGCGGCCAACGAGGCCACGCTCACAACCTCGGACATGCAGAAACTGGACGACGAAGCCCAGGCCCTGATTACCCAGCTCGATACCATGGGGAAATCCTCTTCACTTCGAGGATCCGAAGGCACCAAACTGGTGTTCAACGCGGGCCAGCTCGACGTGATCTGGGTTATTGACCAGACCGGCAGCATGGGCGCTCCCATCGCATCGGTCGTAGCCGGCGCGCCCAACATGTATTCGCAGTTGGCGGCCAAGGGTTTCGACCTGCGCATGGGCGCCGTGGGCTACGGTGTCGGTGCTGTGGGCAATCTGAGTGTGACTGCCCCGCCGGGGTCACCATTCAACGCACTTACGGCCACGGGCAGCAAATCTCTGCAAGGCGGAAGCGCGGGATTTGTTGCTGATGTGAACGCCATCGCCGGCGCTCTGCAAGGTTCCAGAGAGCGCGGCCTGGATGCCTCTCTGGAGGCTATCTACTCCACCGGCATACAGGCACAGCTCACCGCAAGGCCCGATGCACAGCGCGTGATGATTCTGCTCACGGATGCGGATTCCGACGACTTTGGAGAATTTGGTGCAAACAACGGAATTAATGTGGGGCAGGCCGAGAGGGATTTTGTGGTCAGCACAATGGATTCCTGGGGCATGTCGTACTACGTAGTGAGCACCATTACTGAAGGCGCAGGTGGAATTCCGGCCGATGCGGACTACACGGATATTGCAACCCGTGTAGCGAGTGGCGGCGGGTCCATGGCACTGGACGGACCTGGCGCATGGGTGAATACCATCACCAGCGCGCTCGAAGCGTTCGGCGGCCCGTACTCGCTCAGTTTTCAGATTGGCGCCGACAACGTGGGCGATGATAAACTGGAACTGAATTTCAAGACCGTGACAGCCCGCACGTCCGGCCTCTCCAGCGTGTCTCTCACGAGCGCAACTGCAGCACAGAATTCCATCGATCAGGTCAAGGCCGGCATTGAGTTCATTTCAGAAGAACGCGCGGCCACTGGTGCGTACATGCACCGCATGGAATCCGTAATCGACGACCTCACGGCCGAGCGCAACAACACACTCGCGGCCAAGTCCAACATTGCGGACACAGATTTCGCTGAAACCGCGTCTGGCATGACAAAGCAACAGATCATCTTTAACACGGCTGTGGCCGCAGGCGCCCAAGCCAATGCGACCCCCAGCGCTGTTCTGAACCTCATCTCGGAGCAAGGGATAGGGCAGCAGAACGATCTGTTGTGATTCATGGGGCAGCACCACGCCCCCACGAGAAATCACGCCAGCATGCGGAGGAGACAGCGATATCCGGTAACACCGGTTCGCAATAAAGTGGCTAAAGCACAACAATACCCCCCGGGTTCGCCCGGGGGGTATTTTCATTGTGGGGAAAACCGTGGAAATCGGGCGTTTCAATCGAAAAGAATTCCACGGACTTCGGTCCGGGGACTGCAAGCAGTATCGCTCAATGGGCAAGCGTGGTTTGATTTTGGAGTGCGGCGATTTATCGCCGCTTTCGCAGGTCGGGATCATCCGGGATGCGCCGACATGCGCCGGGAATTAATTGCCCGCGCGCAAAGCCACTAATGAATTGTTGCACTCCAAAGCAACAACGGTTTGATGTAAAAAGATTTTTCTTTATTAATCGCCTATATCACGTTTGAGATGATCGGGCGCTTTATCAAACAATGAGGCGCCTCGGATTTCAGTCCGGGGCAGGTTATTGAATAATTGCAATTCCGAAATATAAAACAGGCTTTTTTTAAAGGTTTATTCATCAGGAAGCCTGATTTTTCATGGCAGTCATCTGAGTTGGTGGTTTCAGGATTGTGCCTGTGGCCGCCTGTTGGGCTGCGCCGTGCTTTTTGAATCATGGGGTTTGCGCGGAATAACGCGGGAAATGGGTATAATTCCAAATAAGAGCCGCGAGCCGGCCTGGAGGGCGCATGATCCGCGACCATTATGATACGCTGGGCGTTTCGCCGCGGGCCACGGCCCAGGAGATTCTCAAGGCGCGCAACCGGCTGCTGCTCATGCACCACCCGGACCGCAACCCGGACACGGAACAGGAATCCAAGGAAAAAACCATCCGCATTATTCTTGCCTCCGAGGTACTGCTGGACCAGCGCCAGAGGGCGGAATACGATGCCATTTATGTGAATGTATACGGTGGGGAAACCCTGACGCATTCGCCGTACGTGCGCGAGTATGAGCGCGTGGACATTATTATTTGCAATGCGTGCAGCCGCCCCAATGCGGATACGGGGCGCGGGTATTGCATTTTCTGCGGGAGCGGGATCGGGGATTCGCCGGCGCCGTTCACGGGTTCCAATATTGCCGATTTCAAGGCCAGTTACATGACGGGCGCTTTTGCGTTTTCCGCATTGGACAGCGGGTGCCTGGCGTGGGGCGTGGGCGGAGGCGCTTTTATTCTTGGTGGCGGGGCGGCCATGTTCGCCCTGGGCCGGGTGGCGGACACGTTGTACAGCGATAACAGTGATGCTTATTTCGCGTTTGCGTGGGTTTCGCTCATTGTGTTCATGGTTCTTGCGTTTGTGGCCGGCTGGCTGGTGACACACAAGATGGGCGAGTAGGCTTGCATAAATAAAGGGTATGTATTCAGCGTTGTGAATAATGCGGCGTTTGCGAGCGGATGAGGACGAACCGGAAATGGTTTTTTCAATTCAGGATTGTGCCCCCGGAGCGGGCCGGGGTAGGGGTTGTTACGGATGGATGGCCCCCGCTTGTCCTATCGATTTTATCCGAAGGCATTTTTACAAAGCAAATGCTTTCTTTTGTCTTTTTTGAAGATATTTCAAGCTGAGATACGGTGGTAATCTCAAAAGCTTTTTAGGCATAACCGCACCCGCGGGCTCGGCATTGCGTGTTGAGGCCATGAATAGCTGCGCAAACCCGGCAACAAGTCTGTATTTTGTCCGCCGCCCTTCAGAAACCCCTCTGTTCATAACGGGCTGAGATCGGCCCGCAACCCGAATTTGGCATAAAAACCGGCCCAAACCCCATATCCGCGAAAAATGCATTATAATGATCCCAATAAAGTTCGAAGTGGCATCAATACTCTCCCACTCAACGAGCTACTCGATAATCTCTTGTTCCGCCCGCGCGCCTTAGCGCCTGCAGGCGAAAAAAAACAAGGGGAAAGCCGAGCGGCGCACCCGGTGCGACGCGTTCACGGCTGTACCAATCAAGGACTGGAGTTAGTAAATGAGTAAAGTGCTTTATGTAGGAAACCTGGACGAAGATGTGAAAGCCGACGCCCTGCGCACCATGTTCGCCCAACACGGCAGCGTGGAGCGCGCCGAACCCGTCAAGAAAAAAAGCACCGGCAAATGCCGCGGCTTCGGGTTTGTGCACATGCGCCATGAAGCTGAAGCGCAGACCGCCATCCTGGAACTCAACGGTGCGGAACTGCTGGGTAACAAAATCATCGTGGCCGAAGCCAAGCCCCCCAGGTATCGCCCCATGCGTGATTTCGGCGGACGCGGCGACCGTGGTGATCGCGGTGATCGCGGCGACCGTGGAGATCGCGGCGACAGGGATCGCGGACCGCGCAGCGGCGGATACCACGGCGCACCGCGGCGCACGGAACGGCCCCCGCACAGGGACTGATGCACCCCCTGTGCAGGCCCGGGGCGCCAACTTCATGCCTGGCCGCACCAGCCGTTCGCGGCGCACGGCATTTGCATGAAAAAAAACTTTTATTGTGATCGCCCCGCGCACCGCGAATTTCTGTTATACTATAGTTAAGTAAAAGAATGTGGTTGTTTAGAATGACGAGAATAAAGCCTACACAATTCAAATCAATCCTGACAACAACATTAAAGCGCGAACCTGAGGGGATGCCTCACGCATTTTAACAAGCGGAACCGGCGGAGAAACCGCACCCGGCTCAAACCCGGGACATACGTTTCCGGGTACCGCATCAGGACGCGAACAAAAGCTGAAAGCGAAGGGAAAGAACAGCATGAGAGAAACAGGAAAAGTCAAATGGTTCAACGCCAGCAAGGGATTCGGATTCATTGAGCGCGACGGCGGCTCCGATGTTTTCGTCCACTACTCGGCCATCCAGGAAGAGGGATACAAGACTCTGGATGAAGGTCAGGCCGTGGAGTTTGAAACCGTAGCCGGCCCCAAAGGCGACCAGGCCGCCAACGTCATCGTCATCTGATACGGCCTCGGCACATCAAACCACAGACAACTTAACCCGCCCCCCTCAAAAGGGGCGGGTTTTTCTTTTGCCTGCAAACAGGCATGCCCGGCGCGGCCCCGCGCTTTATTTTTGCATGGCGCGCGCCCGCCCGCATTCTCAAGATAAAATAAACGGCGCAACAAACGCGCACCATTCATCACAGGAGGAAAGAATATGAAACGATTCACAACCGCGGTGCTGGCGCTTTGCCTGGCCGCAGGCCTCGCCGCCGCTGGCTGCAGCAAAAAGCAAGCCGACACACCCAAAGATTCAGGCGCCGCTGTGAAACAAGTGGAAAAACCCGGTGTCATCGAATCCAAGGAAATAGAAACATTCGGCAAATCCTTCTGCGACGCCATTGGCGCAGACCCCTACGAGGTCATGGACTTCATGGCAATGAAATTCGTGTTCCGCATCGGCCTGGAAGTGACCATGACCCCGGAAAAGAAAGCCGAAATGGAAGCCCAGGGCATGACCATGGAAATGCTCACGGACATGGGCGCGAACAGCCTGGACACCCAGCGCGACAAGTTCGCCAAGCTCGGCAAGGATATCGGCCAGTGCAAAGTGGACGCCACCGCCGAAACAGCATGCTCGGCTATCGTGGACGCCCTGGCCGCCGACGGTTTCATGGGCAAGAAAAAGCTGGATGCCCAAGTGAGCGCCATGATTCTGGGCGCCTTCAATATCGAACGCTGCGGCGCCATGCGCCTGTCCAATGATGAAGGCGAAGCCGGCGCCGCTCTCCTGGGCGTGGTTGAGGGCCAGTGGAAAATCCTGTCCGTGGCCAAGGACTGATCTGCGGCGCCGTCGCCGGTCCGCATATATTTATCTGCCGATAAGATTCATTTTCCGGGAATCGCCTGTGGGGGAACAATCCGCGCCATGCCCGTGACCCGGGCAGAGCGGGAGCAATACACCGGCCCGCAACCCGGCGCGCGCGCGGATCTCAGGACGAAAAACTCTCCTGGCCGCCGTCCGCGAAAATCAGGTTGCCGCTGCCCGAGGCATCCCACGATGTGGCGCCCAGCACCGCGTTGTCCCGCGACGCGTATAGCGTGGCCGAACCCGAACCATCCGCATTCATGGCCATGTCCACCAGCACGCCGCCCGTGGCCGTAAACACCAGATGGCCGCTGCCGTCTTCTTTAAACTGCGAGCCTCCAAGAAACGTCATTGTGAACCCGGTGCTGTCTTTCACCTTGCCCGACAATGAAATCGTGTCCGTGTCGTTTTCAACTTCGGTCAGGCGCAAATTCGTATAGGTATTGCCCGCATCATCTTTTCCATTGAACGAAACCCAGAAAAGCCCATCCCGGGAAAACACGCCGCTGCTGTCATAATACGTGCCCTTGAGCGGTATGGTCATGGACAGGAGCGAACCCTCGTGCGTGACCGTCATCAGGACATCGAAGTAGTATGCGGATGATGTTTTCTGGGTCAGGGCGCCTTTATTCACATAATGGCCGTTATCATCGGGATCATCGCAATTCGTGCGCGTATAATCGTCGTCTATCTCGGCCACTGAACTGGACGTGAGCGTCATATCAGAATACCCGTTCATGGTGCATCCGGTATCCGCATCCACGGTATTATTGTAATATGCAGCCGCCATACGCCCGGCCATACGCCCGGTGCTGCGGCTCAGCATCATGCCCGTATCGTCCGGCAACACCATATTTTTCTGCACATCGCGGCTCACGCCCACGCTGCGCCGCGCCGCCACCCGTGTCTCATCATCGGTCACAACCTGCTCGTCCACAGTCTGGCTCGCGCTCTGCCCGCCCGTATAATGCGTGTATGATGATGATGTGCTGCCTCCGCCGCCCCCGCACCCCGCGCACAACGCAATGCAAAGCCCCGCAATATAAAATGAAATCACAAATCGTTTCATGATGACCGCCCCCCCACGGTTACGAATCAAAAACAGGCGAATTCCGATTTCTGGCTGTTGCCGCGATTATAACATGAATTCCCTAAACAGATCAACCCGTAAAAAGACAAAAAGCGACCGCATAAGCGACGCCCCCGGATGCGCCGGGTTGCGTATGAGCAATGCGCCGCGCAAAAGGTTTTGCGCTTAAGTTTCTATATGGAAAAGACTGGTGTGAGAGCAGGCATGCGGCGCTCTGCGGGGCCGGCGGGCGGGGGCGTCACGCGCCGCCGCCGGTTTTTTCGCGTATATATTTCGCGTAAACAACATCCATTTTAACGATGTGCGCGGCGAGCCAGCTTTCGGCCATCTCGCGGATGCGCGTGGGGTCGGGGTCGGGCGCGCCGAACTCGCGGAACGCGCGCATTAATTCCGAGTAATCCTTGATGAACTCCACGTGCATCTGCGCGTGCGGAATCAGGTCCGGATACCCGTGTTCGGCCATAAACGCTTCCTCGGCGTCAAAATGCTCCACGGCGTATTTCTTGAGAAATTCCATTTTCTGCTCAAGGGCCTCGGGGCTGTCCCCCTGCAATTCATCCGCGAACCGGAAAAAGGATTTATGCTGTTCATCGATCTGATCAAAGCCGATAGCGTATTCGTCGGACCACTTCATGGGCGGCAGGCCCCTTTCCACAGGAATTATGCACTTTGTATCAAAAATCGGCGCGCGCGTCAATGCGCGACCGGGCTGCGCGCACTTTTTCCGCGCCCCTCCCCCGCCTGGGGGATGCGCATTGCCGCGCCAGACATTATGCTGTTACCAGGACCGCAAAGGAGGCGCACCCGCATATGGCCGAACTTAAAACCCCCATGGACATCCTCAAGTTATTGGAAAAATCCAACTGCCGCGAGTGCGGGCTGCCCGCGTGCCTGGCGTTCGCGGCCGCAGTCATACGCGGCGAAAAGCAATTGAGCGGCTGCCCGCGCCTGGACCCGGCCACGGCCGCCGCACACACCGTGGCGCGCCCGGGCGCGGACCAGGAGCAGCTCTTTGAACAGGCCATGGATCTGATGAAAAGCAAAGTGGCGGCCCTGGACTTCCCGGCCGCGGCCCAGCGGCTGGGGGCAACTTTCTCTCACAACCGCCTGTGCACCCATGTGCTCGGCAAATCCGTGTGCGTGTCCCCGGACGGCGCCATCCACACCGACATCCACATGAACCGCTGGGTCATGTTCCCCCTGCTCCAATGGATCCTCACCGGGCGCAACCAGCCGCCCTCGGGCGCGTGGATCCCCTACCGTGAACTGCCGGGCGGCAAAGACCGCTACCTGTTCTTTGAAGGCCGCTGCGAAAAAGTCATCAAGCGCGTGGCCGACTCGGACCCCGACCTGTTCGACGACATGATCTCCATCTTCAGCGGCAACCGGGTCGCCACCCACTACGGTTCCGACATCTCCGTGGTGCTCCACCCCCTGCCCAGCCTGCCCATGCTCTTCTGCTACTGGAAACCCGACGGCGGCATGGGCTCGGACCTCAACATTTTTTTCGACGCCGCCGCCGAACAAAACATCGACATCGAATCCATCTTCACCCTCAGCACCGGCCTGGCCACCATGCTTGAAAACTTCGCCTACCGCCTGGCTTAGCCTCTCAAAACGGCATCGCGCACATGCAACGGCTCAGCCAGACGCTATGCAAAACACGCGCTGGAAATTTGCCTGTAATGATTTTTGAAATCACGAAGAATAAATAACCACCGACCTGTCGGTGGTTATTTACCCGCATTCCCCATCCGCTCGCAACCGCCCTTTTGCCCACAACGCTGAATGCTTTCGGCGACTCAGAGCCGGTTGAAGCCAGTTCTGGATTTAATATGGGGCATGTCGGATTGAATAGATATTTGCGCCCTTCTCTTTCAAGAATTTGCACTAATAATCGAATTCACGTTATCTGCCTTTTACTTCTCCGTCATAAGATATCTTGCTTGATAAATGCACCCTGCCATAATAGAATTCGGATGTAATTCATATTGAGAGGACAATGTCTGCATGTTTAAAATAGACAGGGTGGGATTTGTCAAATTAACCTTGTTACTCACAGGTATCGCTTTCATTTTCTCACTCGGTCTCATCGCTGAAAGAAAGCTTCATGTAATCGACTTCGCCTTGAGCATATATTTCCAATCACAAACCGCAAAATACGTTCAAGATGTAAATCCTGAATTAATTGACTATTTCGGCAAACCCGGCAGCCTGGGTAAAAAGGAGTTTAACTATTACAGTAAAACTAATTATCAATTCATGAAAAAAGGAAATATCGATAGTTATGAGTTTGGCGGCGTAATACAAGGCATGGCAACCCATTTCAACAGTTCGCACAGCGTGCGCCTCCGCGAACAACTCAGGGAATCGGAACAGGAAAATATAGAGCAGAATATCATCAATATCCTTGGAGTGAAGGAGCATGCTCTGGGCAAAGTTGTTGATATTAAAAGTAATATCCTCAAGACAACAGATGATTACAGCATTACCTCGACGGAACTGTTTTTCGAGCATGGCGCGATAGCGAAGTATTACATAGGCCTCCCCGCCCCGGAAATATCGAACGGAAATCTCATGATCACACTGCATGGCTGCAGTTCTTCGCCCAGGGATGTTATGGGCATGGACTCGGGCGATTATTCCAATTCGTTCGGACTAAAATCACTGGAAAAAGGCTATGTCGTCATTGCGCCATACACAATTAACTTCTGCGACTGGATTGATGATTTGGACTATATTGGCTCTCTCAATGCAGGGACAACCGTATTCGGATACGATATTATGCTCGTGCAGGCAATTTCTGAATATGTACAGAATAATTTAGAGCAACCGATTAAAGACAAGTATCTCTGGGGTATCAGCAAAGGCGGCATAATCGCGGCGCTTATCGGAGTTATTGACGACTCTTATTCGCAGGTTGTTCTTGACGGATGCGCATACGATTTCCGGCAGTACTTCCTGAATTATTTGCTGCCCCTGGAGCCAAAGGACAAAAGGACATGGCAATTCAGCAGAATTCTCTATAAACACGACATGGTTGATTTTGCCAAGGCCCTGTTGCCTCGCAGAGTCATTATAGGCATCGGCGCATACGACGCTAAAGACAGCACAATCGACTTTGTAAAAGAGCTTCGCCGTTACGCGCAAGAGAATTATGGCGCAGATGGAATGGTGAAGGTCAATTTTTTCACGGGTTATCACGAAACAAACCCTGCAGCAGTGCTTGAACTGTTAGAATTACAATAGGGATATATAATCTGCATTCTCCTTATCAAAACATGTATGAAGAGATATATCTCCGTTTAAGGGACGGACTTCGTCCGAATCATCCCAAAGCCGAAGTTGTTGCAATGGGATTTTTTCTTCCGGCCTCGCCGGTGGTTTTCTCCTGAAAATAACCACAACTCAAAAACAAAAAAATCCGCCGGAATGCGCAAATGATTCCATGGGGCGCGTCATGCCGCGCTCTGCATTCTGCCGCTACTTGCTGTAGTTTGTTTTGCTGTACAGGTCGCGGAATATGTTGTCCGGGTCGACCTGCTGCTTTACCTTGGTGTAATTCTCTTTGCTCCAGCTTTTCCAGAAGGTTTCTTCATCGTAGTAATTGTATGAAATCAGGGTTTTTGTGCCGTTGACTTCAAGCAGGATTTCCTCGATCCTTTTGTAATAGTTTTTGTTGCCCTGTTTCATGCCGTAAATCGCGACATCAATATATAGATCGTTCTCATTGTCTTTGACGAGTTCGGGGTTGACCCATGGGTACATGTCCTTGATCTTGAACGGCACGATCCAGATGGGGAAATATTTGAATTCCTGCATGTAAATCTCGAAAAACCGGTCCAGGTTGCAGAAGGGCACGAACACATCGATCACCACGTCGGGCTTTGATTTCTTCATGAAGAAGCGCAGGTTCCTGGCGGTTTCCAGCATTTTTGTGGAAGTGAGAACCTGCCTGCCGAACAGGAACCGGAGCAGGGGAATCTCCATGCCGTATGTGCCGGCCATCCAGTGGGCGTCCGTGTCGTAGCGGAAATAGTAATCCGCTGTTTTCATGTAATCGGTTTTCCGGGACAGGGTGCTTTTGTAATAGATTTTCATCCATTCGTAGGAGCTGGCATACGGCGCCCGGTCCGTGAAGCTGCCCAGGCACAGCACATGCTTGTCCGCGGCGTGGATAATGCCGTCCATGAAATCCACGTCGCGGTCCTCGTAGTGTTGCCAGATGGCGTTCTTGTACTCCTGGAGCGTACCGAATGTTTCATAGGTCATCTGCACAAAGGGTTTGGCGGGCATGAGTCTGAATGTGAGTTTGGACAGCACGCCCAGTGTGCCGAACGAGCCGTGCATCATGTGGAATATGTCACTGGAAGCACCGTTGGGGCTGCATGTGATGATGTCCCCTTTGGCGGTGATGACTTCGTATTCCAGGCAGTTGTCGTGGAACCCGCCGAGCCTGTAGGACGTGGACTCCACGGAGCAGCCGGACACGGCGCCGCCGATGGTGATGGTTTTCAGCTCGGGCACCAGCATGGGCGCCAGCTTGTGTTTCATGGTTGCCTTCACGAGGTCCGTGAATGTGACGCCCGGCTCCGCCACACAGATCATTTTTTCCACATCAATTTCCAGTATTTCATTCAAGTCGCTGACGTCGATTTTCTGGTCCCCGTACCGGATGTCATTGGGGTTCGGGACTTTATGAGAAACGACTTTCTTTTTCAGGGATACCGGCTTCTTGCTTTTCCTGTTCCTGAGTTTTTCCGCAATCCTATGGATTTTCTTTTCATGATTTGTCATATCGCAATCTCCACAAAAAACCATCAGATTTTCATTCGTTATGGCTATACGGATTTTGAGGAATTCCGATTCATGCCGTGTTCACGCATAGCACAAAATAATCATCTGGTTAGTTTAGGAGGGGGAAAAGAAATTTTCCACGTCATTTGAATTCCCGGCGCGGCATGCAAGCGAATGCGGGCAGGGGCTGCGCGCCGGGAATTTGTGGCCGTGCGCGTGCGGGAATCAAAGCCGGCTATACTATCATCCTATGGCAAACGAACCGCGCACAGAACCGGATGTGGCGCGCACGCCGGGCGAAATGTTTAATGTGGTATCGCACTTTGCGGGCTTTGTGCTGGGTGTGGCCGCGCTGGTGATTCTTGTGGTGCTGGCCGCGCGGCGCGGCGGGGCCCTGCATGTGGTGAGCCTCAGCGTGTACGGCGCATCCCTGTGCATGCTGTACCTGGGCAGCGCCGTGTACCATTTTTCTGCGTGGCTGGGCGCGCCGCGCGCCACGGCCGTGTTTCAGCGCCTGGACCACTGTGTGATTTTTGTGCTCATCGCGGGCAGCTATACGCCCATCTGCCTGGTGGTGCTTGGCGGCGGGTGGGGGTGGTCCCTGTTCGGGGTAATCTGGGGCCTGGCCCTGCTGGGAATCATGCTGCGTATATTCATCAAAAAAACGGACAATCCGTTCACGTATTCCCTGTACGGAATTATGGGGTGGATAGCGCTGGCGGCGTTTGCGCCCCTGGTGCGCGCCCTGGATGCGCGCGGCCTGGCCCTGCTCGTGTGCGGCGGTGTGTCCTATACGGTGGGGGCCATTCTTCTGGCGCTCAAGCGACCGCGCCTGTGGCCCGGGGTGTTCGGCTACCACGAGCTGTGGCACCTGTTCGTGCTCGCGGGAAGTGGGCTGCATTTTCTGATGATCCTGTGGTTTGTGCTGCCCCGCTGAGCGCGCCACAATTCTCCACATACGTCCAATTTTTGAATGCCGCCTGAACTGTGTACAAAAGGGAGAATCCCGGCCGCCCGCGTGCAGGCGGCCGGGATGTCATTGCATTAATAACTGCGCAGTGCGGGTCAGAGCTTTCTGCCGACGGCCGCGGCCACGGCCTGGAGTTGTTTTTTCAGGGCGCGGTAATCCTTGATGCTGATGGTCTGCTGGGAGTCGCTGATGGCTTCGCCCGGGTTGGTGTGCGCCTCGAGCATGAGCCCGTCCGCGCCCGCGGCGATGGAAGCTTTGGCCATGGGCGCCACGAGTTCGTAGCGGCCCGTGCCGTGGCTGGGATCGGCCACCACGGGCAGGTGGGACAGGTGCTTGACCGCGGCCACGGCGTTGAGGTCGAGTGTGTTGCGCGTGTAGGGCTCGAACGTGCGGATGCCGCGCTCGCACAGGATCACATTGGGGTTCCCGGCTTTCATGATGTACTCGGCGGCGAGCAGCCATTCCTCGATGGTGGCGGCCAGGCCGCGCTTGAGCAGAATGGGTTTGCTGCATTTGCCGCAGTCTTTGAGCAGCTCGAAGTTATGCATGTTGCGCGTGCCCACCTGCACCACATCCGCGTATTTTTCCACGTGTTTCAAGTCGCGCGGGGCCATGACTTCGGTGACAATGCGCATGCCGGTTTCCTCGCGCACCGCGGCCAGCATTTTGAGCCCGGCCAAGCCGTAGCCCTGGAAGCTGTAGGGCGATGTGCGGGGTTTGTATGCGCCTGCGCGGAACACTTTCACGCCCGCGGCTTTGAGGGCTTTGGCGATCTCAATGACCTTGTCCGCGCCTTCCACAGCGCACGGGCCGGCCATGATTACAATCTGGTTCCCGCCGATTGTGACCCCTGCGCCCAGGTCGATTTCCGTGCGCTCGTGAATCTCTTTCCCGGCGAGCTTGTATGGCTTGAGAATGGGCACGACTTTTTCGACATAGGGCAGGGTGGTGAGCTGGTTCATGATGGCGTCTTTGTTGTCCACATTGGCGCCGATGGCGCCGATGAGCGTGCGCTCCTTGCCCTCGGAAATATCCACCATATAGCCCTGCCCCTCGAGGCGTTTGACAATGGCGTTGCGATCCTTAAGCGTGGCTTTGCTGGTCATGACGATAATCATTTCTGCGGAACCCCCTTTTGGCTGAATGGCACGATCAAAAAAGCCGCGGGTCGCTTGTGGGCGGGTCCCGCGGCTGTGGTGTCTGTAAGTTGGTCGGGCTCAGGCGCTCAAGCGCATCCACAACCGCGGCCCCGCGTTTGACCATGTAAAATAATAAGCGGAAAAGGCGAAGAGGTGGTTGTTGGTGTGCTGCTCCTGCATGTGGCCCGTCCTTCCGGTTGTGCCGATATATTTATGTTAGCGCCGGCGGCGCGGCGTGTCAATTGTTTCCTGTCCCACGCAATATTGGGACGCCGGCAAATCAACCAAACCCCGGCTCAAGGCTGAATATATTGACACTCCGCAGGCAATTGTGAATATCACGGTCCGTCCTGATTCATTCCCGGTCAAAGCTTGCCGCCGGTTTTCAATGAATCCGTTATCTCCGGATCAATGCGAAGCACCATATCGCCGGACTCCTGGCGAATGGGATCCGTGATTCTGGGGCCCGATTTCCGGCTGCTTCCGGATTTGCCTTTCTTTGGTTTCTCTCTTTTCCGGTCCGGCTCGTCCGGGGCCAGAGATGCCGGGTCCCATTCCAGGATATACGCATCCGCGGCGCCGTGGTCATCCTTGAAATCGAGTCCCACGGACCACACCAGGGCGCGGGCCGGATCATAGCGCAGGGGCGCGCCGTCCATGAGGTCTGCGGGCACGGCGTCCAGGTAATCCGGCACAAGAGCATTCAAAGTTTCCGGCAGCGCGCCATGCGCCGCGCGGTACATCAGGGCTGCAAGTTTCACGGTCAAAAGATCATATTGCACACGGTGTACAATATGCCGCTTGCCGGCTCGTGCAAAAATGGAAAACTTACTACAGCCTGTAACCCGGCCCAAAGAAGAACTGGGTGAGAAAATCCAGGAAATCCATTTTGAAAAAGTGGACATATTATTACATACATGAATTACGGAATCGTCCGGAAATTCTTTCAACGGCTTGTCTTCCATGACAATTAACATTTCAAAAAAAGGATAGATTCCCGCCATGTAGAGTTGCGGTTTATAAAACAATAACTTAACGAGTTTTTCAATAGCATTGTTTGAGCGTTCCTCCACAGTTGTGAGGCTGATTATCGCATCCTTGACAAGTTCATATTCTACCTTAATAACCTGGCTCCAATTTTCGGGAGACGGAGTGTTTTCTTTCAGAATTTGGGATAACTGCTGCAAAGAGGATTGTGGCAAAACCCCCCGGCGAAACATTTCGTTTATTTCCTCAAGAGCCACCTGCTGATCCGCAACCCCGATCATGAGATGAATCAGCGAACCGTGAGAGTTCATCATAACCGACCCGAGATTCAACGCAAATTCAACATGGATCACGGCCTGGCCGGGATTGTTCCCCCTCGCTTCATACCAGGCGAGAATCATTGCGTAGCGCGCCATTTCTCTGAAAGAGAGGTAATTCACCCTGCTCTCGCGAACCATCTCTTCAAACACATGTTCCGGTGCGATGAAATATTCATACGAATTGAGAATTCTGGAAGATTCCTGGTATGCCGCTTGATATTTTTTTTGTAAATTATGGAGCCTCTTGCCTTTCATATCCCGAAAATCGCGCCTGTCGTCACAGGCATGTCTTATATTCTGATAGAAATCCGATTTCACGTAATCGTCATGTGCATGCAATGCATTCATAAGCAGTTCGTACCCGTTCTGGCCTTCGGGCGCCTGGGGGCGGTTGGGCAACATGGCGGAATCGTCGAACGGGGGCGCGTCCGGGCGCACGGCCACGAATGTGAGCAGGCCTCCGAACAGCACAACCAGGCCCAGCACGGCCAGTGCGAAGTATTTAAGGGCGCGGCGCCATGCGCCGCGGGCCGTGCGGACGGCTGTTTCATTTTTGTGCGGGTAAGTCATTGTTTTATGGGTTCCTTATTGGCGGTTGATGCTTGAAAAATATTGGAAAATCGTGTGCGACGGATTAGGGATCCCCTTTGAAAACAGGTTCCTGAGAATCCGCCCAGAACCTGTGGCGGGCAATTAGCCGGTGAAATCCCTGCCGGATAATTGCTCCATTGTAATTACCGAAAAAATCTTTCCGAATTGTTGACAAACATTATGGCCGCGCCATATACTGGCAATATGGTACCACTATACTTTTTAACATGTGAGCCACTCATTTCCCGCCCGTCCGGTGCGCACACCGGCAGAGCGGGAACCCGGCCTCCTGCCCGTACGCTCTTATTGTCCCACAACCTGTGGCTAAAGGTCAACTCTATACCAGTTTCCGGAGGCTTTTCCCATGTCTGACAATCCGGCAAGCCCTGAATTTCTGAACGCGCGTACGCGCATGCGCCTGTCCCCTCCATCGCCCCGGACCCTTGTGCAATGCATGTTTTTATTTATGGTCCTTGTGATTGGGGTGAAATTCCACGGATTCGTGGCGTACCTGGCCGATCCATCCGCGGCTGTGGCGCCGCGCCCGGCCGGGGTGGAGGCGTTTCTGCCCATCAGCTCTATGATGGGACTGGTTCACTGGTTCAAAACCGGTGTGGCCAACAGGGTGCACCCGGCCGGGCTGGTGCTGTTCGTGCTCATTGTGGCCACGGCCCTTGTGGCGCGCCGCGGGTTCTGTTCGTGGATATGCCCGATTGGCGCGATATCCGAGTTCCTGCACAAGGCCGGCAAACGGGTTCTGGGCGCGAATCTGGATGTGCCCAAATGGCTGGATTACCCGGCCAAAGGCATCAAATACATTCTCCTGGGGTTTTTCCTTTATTTCATTCTGCCCATGCCCGGGTCCGCGCTCGAGGCGTTTATCAATGCGCCCTATAACCGGCTGGCGGATGTGAAGATGTACCTGTTTTTCGCGAACATCTCGCGCACGGCCCTGTTCGTGATTGCGGCCCTTGTGCTGCTGTCCGTGTTTATAAAAAATTTCTGGTGCCGGTACCTGTGCCCGTACGGGGCGCTGCTGGGCCTTGCATCCCTGGCGAGCCCGGTGGCGGTGCGGCGCGAAAAAAGCGCGTGCCGCGAGTGCGGGGCGTGCGCCAGGGCCTGCCCCCAGGCCATTGCCGTTGACAAAAAGAGCCGGGTGAATTCGCCCGAGTGCATGGCCTGCTACAGTTGCATGGATGCGTGCCCGGCGCCGGGCGCGCTGCGCATGGAAACCGCGCCCGGGCGCCGCGCCGTGTCCGCGGGCCTGTACGCGGCGCTCATAGCCGCGGCGTTCCTCATCACCCCGGTGCTGGCCCATGCCCTGGGCTACTGGAACAGCGACATGTCCGCGCAGGATTTCAAGCAGTTATATGCAATCATTGAAAACATCCAGCACCCGCGCACCGGGGGCGTGAATCCCGGGGCCATGCCTGCGGCGGCCATGGGCGGCCATGCAGGCGCGATACCGCACAGCGTGATGCCGCCCTCGGTTGACAGCGCCATGCAACTGCCGCCCGGCGCGCGTCCCGACCTGTGCCCGGGCATGAACCCGGATTCGCCCCTGGCCGAGGATCTCAAAGAGGCGCGCCGCAGGTTGGAACAGAAGAATACGGACGAATCGGACAAAGCGCCGGTAAGCAATAACCCGCTCTGATGAAAACAATGAAGAAGAGGTGATTTTCATGACGGACACAGCCACTGCAATAACCATCGACAGAACCCTGTGCCGCGGGTGCGGCAATTGCATGGGATTGGCCGGGGATACTTGCATCACCATGGCCGGGCACGCGGCCGCGCCCGTGTCGGAAATCCCCGCGCGGCTTCTGGATTCCCTGCTGGACGTGTGCCCTGCGCACGCGATTTCCGTTGCCGGGCAAGCAGGCGCCGCAGCTATTGCTTTGCCCGCCCACGCAGCAGCGCCCGCCATGCCGCCTGCGCTTGCCGCGTATTTTGCGAAAATGCTGGGTGGCGGCGTATGCCCTCCGGCAGCGGATGTGCAGGATATCGCGTGGTCGTGGCTGGGCTCATTTCTTGGCATCGCGGCCGTGGCGTTCGTGAATTTCAACCTTCTGGGCGGCACGGATCTGCTGTTGCTCATCGGCTCGTTCGGCGCATCGGCCGTGCTGATTTACGGCGCCATCAAAAGCCCATTGGCCCAGCCGCGCAATTTACTGGGCGGGCATGTAATTTCCGCACTTATCGGCGTTGCCGCATGGCAGTTGCTGGGCCCTGTTCCATGGTTGGCGGCTGCGGTTGCGGTGTCCACGGCCATTGCGGCCATGCACGCCACGCGCACCCTGCACCCGCCCGGCGGGGCCACCGCGCTTATTGCGGTCATCGGCAGCGGCAAGGTCCACGCCCTGGGCTACATGTACGCGTTTGTCCCCGTGGGCCTGGGCGCTGTGATTATGCTCGCCATCGCCCTGGCCGTGAACAATATCCCGCAGGGACGCAGATACCCGGATTTCTGGTTTTGATAAGGTTTTGATTTTAAAACGCCGGAAACCTTTAAAGACGGTGAAGCGTACATGATCTTGCAGACAATAAAAATGGACATTGGAAACACACCAGACTATTTTGCACCCAAACATTGGTGTGCGGTCGGAAACGGATTACATAGCATAGAAACCAGATGGAATCCTGAGCCGGCAATCGTCCTATAGGTTTTACGGGTACCATATTGCCTTTTTTTTGCTCAGGAAATATAATGCTGCAAGACAAACGGAAAACAACACACACGGCCTCACGGCCGGAAGGATGCGCGCAGTGGCCTCACCCTGTACGTGTACTCAAAACCTACGTATGGCCCATGCGGGTGCGGCGATGATTTGCGCCGGGCCCGCTTTTTCATGCCATACAACTGCCGGGAGTGCTGAACATGGCTCAAAGCAAGAAAAAAACCACAAAGAAACAAGCGGCGCGCACGGAGCACCCTGCACCGGACACCACGACCCGGCGCGGGTTTTTAAGTTCGCTGGCCATGGGCGCGGGCCTGGTGGCGTCCATGGGCGCGCTGGGCGCGATTGGCGTGAAATTTCTCATGCCTCGAAAAAAAACCGGCGGCCAAGCAGAACTCTTCATCGGCAAAGCCGCGTCCATCCCGCAAAACACCTCGGCGATCATCCATGATCTTTCGGGCGCGGAGATCATCGTGCTCAACACGTCCGAGGGATTCAAGGGTTTCTCCAACGTGTGCCCGCACCTGGGTTGCCACGTGCACTGGGAGGAGGAAAAGAAAATCTTTTACTGCCCATGCCACGAGGGCGTGTTCGACGCTTCGGGAACGGCCACGTCTGGCCCCCCGGCCGAGGCCAAACAGAAACTGGCCGCCGCGGAGATACGGCATGACAAGAAATCGGGGAATCTGTTCCTGGTCACGGAAAGCGTGTAACGCGCGCCACGAATTTTTCGCAAAGGACTGCTGCACATGAGCCGCACGAATACAGATACTGCACAGGACAAGAAAGGGTTCTGGGCCACGGCCCTGCCCGTGAACTGGTACGCGTTGAAAGAGATCGGGTCCGAGCCCATACCCAACCATCTCAAGAAATGGTGGTGGTGCCTCGGGGGCACGCCTTTGATCCTGTTCTCGATCCAGCTGGTCACGGGGCTGCTGCTGCTGTTCTACTATGTGCCCAGCGCGGACGGGGCGTACCAGAGCGTGAACCATATCACCCATGTTGTGCCGTTCGGGTGGTTCATCCGGTCCCTGCACAAGTGGTCTGCCAACCTCATGATCGTGGCCGTGTTTCTGCACACATTGCGTGTGTTTTTCACGGGCGCGTACCGCATGCCGCGGCAGCTCACGTGGATGGCGGGGGTGTTCCTGCTGGGCGGCACGCTCATGTTCGGATTCACGGGTTACAGCCTGGTATACGAGCAGATGAGCTTCTGGGGCGCCACCGTGGCCACGAACATCACCGAGGCCGTGCCGGTCATAGGACCCACCATGGCGTATCTCATGCGCGGGGGCGAGTCCGTAGGGGCCAACACCCTCACCCGCTTCTTTGTGCTCCACACCGCCATCCTGCCGGTCGCGGTCATGGGCCTCATCGGCGTGCATATCCTGCTCATCCGCCTGCACGGGGTCACGGAATTGTACTTCGACGGAGAGGTCATTCCCGAGGAAAAGAAATACTTCAAATTCTGGCCGGATCACATCAGCACCGAAACCATTGTGGGGCTCACCGTGATCTATCTGCTGGTCATCCTGGCGCTGGTGTTTCCCGCGCACCTGGGAGAGCCGGCCAACCCCAACCAGACGCCCATGCACATCAAGCCCGAGTGGTACTTTTATTTCAGCTTCCGCATGCTCAAGCTCACGGCGCTGAAAGTGAACGTGATCATCACGGGCGCGCTTCTTGCCGGGCTCACGTTCTGGCCCATGATTGAAGATTTCCTGTACACGCGCCTGCGCATCCCGCGCAACTTTTCCATTATCGTCGGCATCGTCGGATTCATCATATTCCTGGGATTCACCCTGTGGGAATCCTTTGCGTAACCAACATCCCGAAACGAGACACGAGGAGCTGAAAGGAGAAATACGAACATGTCGCTGAATGCGAAACGCTGGATCATCGCCGCCCTGTCCATCCTGCTGCTTGGCGGGCTGCTGCTGGTGGCCTACCGCGAGGTCAAGCGCCAGTTGCCCGAAGAGGAGCAGAAACCCGTGGTCACCAAAGCCAATGAGGGTTGCTACAACTGCCACATGCAGGCGTCTCCGGCCCTGGTCAAGGAATGGGAGCACTCCCTGCACGCCAAGCAGGGCGTGGGCTGCTATGACTGCCACAAGGCGGACCAGGATCAGGCCACGGCCTGGACCCACCAGGGCGCTGTGATCAGCACCATCGTCACGCCCAAAGACTGCTCCGAGTGCCACCCGCGCGAGTTCGAGGAATTCACGGCCAGCCACCACGCCAGGGCCGGGGAAATCATGGCCAGCCTGGACAATGTGCTCGCAGACAAGGCCGAGGGGCGGCCCGGCTACCCCTACGCCGCCATCAACGGATGCTGGCAATGCCACGGCGCCATCCTCGATTTCGAGCGCGACGCCAAAGGTGAAATCCTGCGCGCCAAAGTGGATATCAAAGACGGCAAGCAGGGCATGAAGCAGGAGAGCCAGCCCGTGCTGGACCACCGCACCTGGCCCAACAGCGGCATCGGCCGCCTGAACCCGGACGGGTCCATCGGCAGTTGCCACGCCTGCCACAGCCGCCACGACTTCAACTCCCGCCTGGCCCGCAGCCCGGACAACTGCGGCAAATGCCACATGGGCCCCGACCACCCGCAGATTGAAATCTACAACGAATCCAAACACGGCGTGGCGTTCCGCGCCAATGAGGCGCGCATGAACCTGGACAAAAAAGGCGACTGGGTGCTGGGCGTGGATTACAGCGCCGCACCCACCTGCGCCACCTGCCACATCAGCGCCTACAAAACCCCGCAGGGCGAACACGTGGCCAACAACCACGACGTGGGCCGGCGCATCTCCTGGACCCTGCGCCCCGAGGTGTCCAAGAAAATCAATGACGTGATCTATGATGACGGATACCGGGAAACCTATACCGATGACAAGCCCCTGCCCAGAGTGGGCGACACCGTGGATACAGTCCAGAAGGTGGTGGAGAATTACAAAATGATCTCCCGCACCAAGCCGCGCAAAGTCAAGGCTGTCCTCACCTGGGAAGAGCGGCGCGGCGGCATGAAGGGCGTGTGCTACAGTTGCCATGAAGCTTCGCACACCGACAACTTCTACCAGCAGTATGACGGCCTCGTGACCCTGTACAACGAGAAATTCGCCGAACCCAGCAGGCAGCTCATGACCGACCTCAAGGCCGACGGCATGCTCCCGGGCTCCCCGTTCACCAGCAAGGTCCAGTGGACATATTTTGAATTGTGGCACCACGAGGGCCGCCGCGCGCGCCACGGCGCATCCATGATGGGCCCTGACTACACGCACTGGCACGGCACTTACGAAGTGGCCAAACATTTTTACACCCACTTCCTGCCCGAAGTCATCGAGCAGGCCGCCAAGCAGGGCGGGCCGGACATGGAAGCCAAGTACGAGGCCAAGGTGCATGAACTGCTCCAGGGTGAAGACCACCTCTGGCTCCAGGGCCTGAGCCCGGAGGAAATGGAAGCGCTCAAACGCGAAAAGGAAATGCGCTACGGCAAGTAACCCACCCCGCGCCGCGCCTGCGGTGCGGTATAATTCAACCCATATAAAACGCCCGCCGCCGGCGCTTCAATGCAAAGGCTGCGGGCGTTTTTCAATGATCTCTCCCCGGACCGAAGTCCGGTGTATCTTATTATTTGATAAAGCGTCAAACCTTCTCAAACTGGATGGGGGCGTTTTATAAGCAAAAAACCTTTTTAAATCAAAATGTTCTTGCTTTGGAGTGCGACAATTCATTGCCGCTTTGCGTGACGGGAATTAATTCCCGTCACATGGCGGCGCATCCCGGATGTTCTCGACCAGCGAAAGCGGCGATAAATCGCCGCACTCCAAAATCAAACCCACTTATGCCCACAATATTTGTGTAAGTTACTGCTTTCAGATCCCGGACTGAAGTCCGGGGAATTCATTTCCATTAAAGCGCCTGAAAGCCAGATTCGATCCTTGAAACAACTCCGCATCATTGCATCACGACGCTCAACACCGTCTTGCTTTTGTACACCTTTGTAAATTTCTTTAAAGTCCGCAAACACAACTGCCGATATAATCCACAAGGGGACAAATAGTCCGCCCACGCATGGTTGCGCCCTGGCGCAGTTATGTGTGTTTTATATTTATTCATATGCGCCTCACCGGACCCGAACTCCATATTGAGCGCTGACTGGCTGTAGCGTTGATTATGGACATTTTGCGAAGTGTTTTCGTTTTGCGCATCTGTTTACGGTCTTAGGAGCCGCGGATTAAGCATACATCCGAGCGGGCCTTGGATCCGTTATTAATGTGCGCCAAAGAATACGCCGGCTTCCCGCTCTGTGCCCTGGTCGGTCGGCCCGTGAGGTGTATGGATTATGGACGTGTCTGCTTCCACGCTGAATATCCTTAATAATTACCGCCAGGAACTGCGCGACGCACGCACCATTTCCCAGAGACTCTCCTCGGGCATGCGCATCAATTACGGCGGCGACGACCCCTCGGGGCTCGGCATTTCAAAGGGCATGAGCGCCTCGATTCGCGGCGCCCTGACTGCCGCCGAAAATATCGCCGACGGCTTGCGCATGATCGCCACCGCCGACTCCGCGCTCAATGAAATCCAGGATATGCTCTTCCGCATCCGCGACCTGGCCATCCGCGCCTCCAACGAGGCCGTGCTGCGCGACGACTGCCGCGACCGCACACGCATCAACATGGAAGCCCAGTCCCTGATTAAGGAAATCAACCGCCTCTCCCTCACACAATTCTACAATGAAAAGAAAATCCTCCAGGGCGACCCCGTGGTGGATGTCACAAGCAGCAACGACCAGGTCGTGTTCACCGGCGCAGCCAACACCCAATACGTTGTGTGGAGCGACATGGACACCATCACCTTCATGGATGAAATCACCACCTCGGCCACCCGGCCGGGCGCAGACCCCGGCGGCATCAGCCGCGTGTTTTCGCAGGACATCGACCTCTCCACCAACACTGCCATCGGCGCGCCCACACAGGAAACAGAGGATCCTTTCTACCTCGTGGACAACGATGGCGACGGATACTACGACCTGGGCAACACAGGCGTAATCAACGATATCCTCAACGCTCTTGGCAACAGCGCGCCCGACGCGCCCGACGCGGACGGCGACGGCTGGGTGGCGGCCGTGGACAATGACGACACCGACGCCACGGACACGGGCACGGGCCTCAACACCCTGGCCGCCAACTACAACATCCCCGTAATCGGAACCGCAACCAGCCAGAGCGCGCCCGCAGCCATCACCTGGGACAACGCCATTTCCCGCACCCTGGGCGCAGCCATGGACATCGACTCCGTAAACGTAACCGCACCCGCGGGCACGTCTTACTACCTGCAATATTTCAGCGGCGGCGCATGGAGCACTTTTGGAACTTTTGTGGGCTCGCAGACCATCAACACCGGCGGCATAAACGCAAGCCAGGTGCGCGTGGCCGCCGACGACCCCGTGTCCCAGAACGCCGGAATCTCCATCAATAGTGTGATTAATAACGTAACCCTGAATGCACCCGCGGCCGCGGCAACGCCCGACACCGAACGCGTGAACATTATCGGCGCGCCCCAGATTGTGAACAACGTGGACATTACCGTGACCGCGGGCGTGGCCTACAACGTTTACTGGGACAACGGCGGAGGCAACCCCGTGGTCGTGGCCTCAAGCGTGGGCACGGGCGCTACGCAGAATCTGGCGTTCGCGGGCGTGAACGCATCCAGCTTCTGGGTGGACATGGCCGCGCCCGGCGCAGTGGCCCAGTTCGACGCCTACAACGGCGCAGCGCCCGTGGCCGCCAATGCGCCCGTGGCCGAGCCCCGCAGGGTGCAGGCCTCCCTGGCAACCGCGGGCGAAGCCCTGAACCGCATCCAGCTCAACGTTACTGCCGGCGTGGCTTACGATTTGTATGCGGATGGCGCCCTGCTCCTCAGCAGCACAGGCACAGGCGCGGTGCAGACACACAACGCCTTCGGAAGCGTGTCCCCCACAAACCTGTACGTCCTGTTCCGGCCCGGCCAGGGCGGCGTGGCCAATGTGGCGTCCATCAACGCATTCAATGACGCCACACTCGGCGCCCCGTCCAGCAGTTTTGTGGATGTTAACAGCGACAACGACAACGTGGCCACCTATACCTTGAACACAGGCGGCGGCAATGTGGCCGAAGCCTTTGACCTGGTCCAGATATCCGTGGCCAATGCGCATCCCTATACCATGTACTGGTCCGACAACGGCGTGGCCTGGAACCTGCTGGGCGCCAGCACAGGCACGGGCGGGGTTCAATCCTTTGCCCCGGCCGCGGACCTCACCGTGGACACATCCGGCAACGGAGACGCCTACTTCCGCGTGGTCATGAACTCGGGCGAAGACGTGGGCGCCGCCATCCTGGCCGCGCCCACATTTACCAACCGCATCGATCGCGACGGCGACGGATTCCCCGATGTCATTGAACAGGCCGCGGGCTCCAGCCCCACCAACGCCGCGGCCGTGCCCGGATGGTCTCTGTCCGGGCAGCCCGATATGGATAACGACGGGTTCCTGGACCACGCCAACTATGACCGCATCTACGACAATACATATCTCGCGACGAACAATCCCTTCGGCGGCAACTGGGACGGCTCGGGCGCGCGCCTGGGCAATCCGCTCGACGCCGCGGGCGGCCAGTACCCCAACCCCGGCGATTTCGTGAATCCCCTCCAGGTCCCGTCCACCACCGACACCGACGGCGACACCATCCCCGACCCCCTGGACCCCTTCATCAACACAGCCGAATGGGCCACATGGAACGATTCCGAAGCCAGCTTCCGCGGCGGCTACGAATTCTTCATCTCAAACCGCAGCACGCCCGACCAGCCCGCGCGCCGCGACGTATACCTTAAAACCGGCCCCGGCGCCTACCAGCTCGTGGCCGCGCCCGGAGACGCCCAGAACCTCATGGTCTCGTGGGATGCCTCAAAACTCGCCTATGAATCCGGCGGCGGCATCTGGGGCGTAACCCTCACAAGCACGGGCTGCGGCGGTGCCGCCACCACGTTCTCCGCCCCCTACCTTATCTCCGCCGCGGGCAGCAATCCAAGCTGGTCGCCCTATTCCGACCAAGTGGTGTTCGACGATGGCGCAAACCTGCACATCGTGGATATCGCTTCGGGCCTGGACACCGTGCTCGAGGCCGGAATCAACCCCGACTGGTCTCCGGATGGCGACAATATCGTGTACGAAAGCGGCGGCGCAATCAGGGTTTACAATATCGTGGCTGAAAAATCCTTTGCCACCGGGCTCACCGGAACCGAACCCACCTGGAGCAACGACGGCGCCAAAATATCCTTCCGCAACGGAAACGACGTGCATGTGGCCGACATCAATATCATCCAGGAACCGCACATTATCCAGGCCGGCGGCTTTAATGGCGAATCCTTCCGCGTGGACCTGCCTCTGCCCGACTCCCGCGCCGGCTCTTTGGGCCTCATCGGCCTCACCCTCATCAACGACGCCGCGGCCCTGTCCGCCATCGACACCGTGGACGCAGCCATGGAGAAGGTCTCCACGGACCGCGCCCAAACCGGCATCACGTACAAACGCCTTGAAAAAACCTTGAATGACATCTACACATACCGCATCAGTATCGAGTCCGCGCGCTCGCGCATCCAGGACGCGGACATGGCCAAGGAAGCCTCGGACATGGCGCGCGCAAACATCAAGCTCCAGGGGTCCACGGCCATGCTCGCACACAACGCAACCAACACCGAGCAAGCCGCTTCCCGCGCCATCGATGATTCGCTTAAATACTCTCTGTACAAAACGTAAACCCGCACCCACGAACCGGGCGCGCACACTGCACACATTTATTTCTCATAAAAAATCACCGGCATGTCGCCGGCGGCTGGTTTTCTCTGAAAAACCGCATCTTATTCTCCTCAGTCATTTCATATAGCAATTGCCCGGCGCGTTTTTGCCAGGGGATCGCAGGTGAAAGGTCTGGGAAGATCTTCAAGAGATCCTTTTGCAAAAGGGGGTCTTGAGTTGTCGAAGATGCAGCAATGCCAAGAACCGCTATGCGCCGCCGCGCAGGTTGTCCAGGCCGTCGCGCAGGCGCAGGTACCCGGTGTAGGCGTGCACCGCGGGGTAGAGCAGGGGCTCGGCCGGGAACCCCAGGGGCCGGCGGTTGATGAAGAACAGGCGGGTGCGGTGCGTGTCTTCGCCGAAATACAGGTCGCGGATGATTTTGCCCGAGGCATTGGCCAGGGACACGCCGTGGCCCGTGTAGCCTGTGGAGTAGTACAGGTTATTGTGTTCGCCCATCACGCCGGCCATGGGGAAGAAATCGAAGGTGCACGCCACGGGTCCGCCCCAGCGGTGGGTGATGCGGATGCCCTTCAGAGGCGGGAACAACTCGATGAGCGATTGCTCCACCTGGTCGAAAATTTTCTGGTTGCGGTCCTGGGTGGTGCCGTAATTGAAATAGTACCTGGCCGTGCCGCCGCCGATGGAGATGCGGTTGTCGGCGGTGAGGCGGAAATAGTGAACGAAGCGGCGCGCGGTTTCAATGCCCCAGCGGCCCCGGCCCCAGCCGATGACCTCGAGTTGCTTGTCCGTCAGGGGTTCGGTGAGCACGATGTACGTGAACAGGGGAAACACGTGGCGGCGGAACATGCCCAGGGCCGCGGAGTACGCGTTGGTGGCCGCCATGCCCGCGGGCGCAGTGGCGGTTCCTGCGGCCGTGTGCAGCACAATGTCGCGGCCCTGGTCCACGCGCGTGACGCGCGTGTTTTCAAAGATATCCACGCCCATGCCCGTGAGCACGCGCTTCATACCCAGGCAGTACTTGGCGGGGTTGAGGATGCCGCAGTGCGGGTCCAGCATGCCCGCGCACACCGGGGTGGAGGGCAGCAGCGCGCGCGTGCGCGACGCGTCCAGGAACTCGGCTTCGGTGCCGAGGCGGTTGTGCATTTCGGTTTCTTTTTTAATTTTCGCGATATGGGGTTTGGTGAGGCCGATGAGTAAAAAGCCGTTGTGCTCGTAGTCGCAGTCAATGGCGTGTTCATCCACCAGGCCGTGTACCGTATCCACGGCCTCCCGCGCCCAGGCGTGGGCCGCGCGCGCATTGTCCTGGCCCGCGATGCGCGCCAGCTCCAGGATATTTTCGCCAAGAAGGGTCATATTGAACCCGTCGTTGCGCCCGCTGGCGCCGAACCCGATGACCTGGGATTCCAGGATCGCGATTTTCATATCCGGCGCGCGCTTTTTGAGGAAGTACGCCGCGGACATGCCCGTGAACCCGCCGCCCGCGATCACGAAATCGTAGCGCCTGTCTCCATCCAGCGCCGGGTTGGGCGTGTAATCCGCATACGCGCCTTCGAGCCAGAAGCTTTTGGTCTTGAAGTCCATATCGATCCTTTCGCCCGCGGGGCAGCCGTGTTTATCTGTTCATTCATCATACCATAAAAGTACCACCGGGCGCGGGAAGTCAAACATGGTGCGTCGCGTATGCCCGCGCAGTACAATTTTCCAACAACTCAAAGTTAGCTGTTGATGAATGTTGAAAATGATTTTATATGGAGAGCGGCAATGAATTTCCGCACTCCCAAGGTGGATAATTCTTAACCGGGATTTTACTTGCGGCGGAAGGGCTGGCGGGGGTTGTCGGGTGGTGTGTCTTTGATGTTTTTGCGCACGATGAGGGAGATGGCTTTAAAGCGGCGCATGCGGCGGATGGGGGACAGGTCGGGGTCTGCGCGCAGGGCCAGGGTGTCGTCGAGGCCGCTTTCGGCTGCGGTTTGCAGGGCGTCCAGGGCCTGGTCGGGGAGGCCCAGGCGCGAGTAGGCGCAGGCGTTGTTGTAGGCGGCCTGCACGTGGTCGGGGATGAGGTCGAGCACGCGCTTGTTGTCTGCGATGGCGTCTTCAAAGCGGTTGAGTTCGAACCAGGCGATGCCGCGGTTATAGTGGATGCGTGCGTCGGGTTCTTCGATGCGTTCGATGGCGGATGTGTAGTCGCGCGCCGCGTCCGCATAGCTGTTAATGTCCATGGCGGCGTCGGCGCGGATTTCGTAGGGAGCGGGCGCGTCGGGTGCGAGGTCCAGGGCTTTGTCGCAGTCTGCGATGGCGTCCTCGGGGCGGCCCTGGTTGAGGTGCACGGTGGCGCGCATGGCGAAAGCCTGGGCGAAAGTGTTGTCCGAGAGCTGGATGGCGTGAGTGAAATCGGACAGAGCGGCTTCGGGGTCGTCCAGGCGCAGGTGGGCGAAGGCGCGGTAGTAGTAAATTTCAAAGTTTTCGGGTTCGAGGACCACGGCGTTTTCAAAATCGTCGAGCGCCTGTTCGGGGTTGCCCGCGTCTGTGAGGGCGGCGCCGCGGTTGAGGTAGGCCTGGGCGTCTTCGGGGTCGATGCGCAGCACTTCGGTGTAGTCGTTGACGGCTTCGCCGTAGCGTTCCAATTGGAGGTACACGTAGGCGCGGTAGAAGTACGCGTCCGTGGCTTCGGGGTCGATGGCGATGGCGCGCGTGTAATGCTCCACGGCTTCGTCGTAATCGCCTTTTTCCAGGCAGGCGTAGCCCAGGTTGATGAAAGCGCCGTAGGCTTCTGGGTCCAGGTCCGCGGCGCGCGAGAAATCCTTGATGGCTTTGTCCAGATCGCCTTTTTGTCCCCAGGCCAGGCCGCGGCCGTTCCATGCGGCGGGGTCGGCGTCATCGATGGCCAGGGCGCGGTCATAATCTTCGATGGCTTTGTCGTAGTCGCCTTTGGCGTCCCAGGCCACGCCGCGGAAAATAAAGGCTTCGGCGTATTCGGGGTCGAGCATCACGGCTTCGGTATAGTCTTCGATGGCGCGGTCATAATTCTGGAGGTCGAAGTAGGCCAGACCGCGGTTGTAGTAGTAGTCGGGCACGTGCGGTTCGAGTTCGATGGCGCGGTTAAAGTCGCGCAGGGCGAAGAGGAGATCGTTTTTGCGCGCGTTGGTGAGACCGCGGTTATAGTAGGCCAGGGCGTTGTCTGGTTCGAGTTCGATGGCGGCGGCGAAATCTTCGAGCGCGTCGTCGGCGTTGCCTGAGTCGTCGTGCACATTGCCGCGCGAGATGTAGGGTGCGGGATTGTCGGGTTCCAGTTCGATGGCGCGTGTGAGATCGTCCACCGCGGATTCATTGTCGCCGTTGTAATTATTGGCGATGCCGCGGTTGAAGTAAGCGTCCGCGAAATCGGTTTTGAGATCGATGGCGCGCGTGAAGTCGGCGATGGCGCGGTCATACTTTCCGGTTTCGATGCCGCAGAGTCCGCGGTTGAACCAGGCGTCGGCGTTATAGGGGTCGCGCTTGATGGCGGCGTAGAAATCGGCGATGGCGCGGGCGAAGTCGGCTTTGTAGAAATAAGCGATGCCGCGGTTGATGTAGGCGTCCACATCATCCGGGTTGCTTTCGAGTATTGAAGAATACTGGGCGATATCGCGGTCGGGATCGTCTTCGCGCGGCGCGTCAACGGTCTCGGAGACCGGCGTATCGTTTATATGCTTTTTTGCGAACTCGCTTCCTATTGAATTGATTTCCTTCAACAGGCTCGGTGCGATATCGGGGGAACTGTCCATGTGCAGTGAACTCCCTGGCACGGGTCTTACTTCATTAACAAGCTATATCAGGACATTATAATGCGATTTCGCGGGTGTGCAGTATGTTGAAAAAAATCGTTTTGGTGGTTTTGGAGCGCGCGGCGCGGGCGCGTGTCAGCCCAGGGCGCGGTTGCGGGCCACGACCTGTTCAATGATGTCCACCACGCCCGCGCCGAACTCGTGCGGGGACGTGTAGGCGGCGGCTTGTTTGAGTTCCGGGCGCGCGTTGGCGGGCGCCCCGGCCCAGCCCGCGGCCTGGATATAGCACAGGTCGCCGATGGCGTCGCCCACGGCGCCGATTTCATCCAGGCCAAGGCCCATGTGCGCGGCGGCCATGCGCAGGCCCGCAAGCTTGTCCAGGCCCGGCAGCAGGATATTGATGCACAGGTTGGAAACGTCCAGTTCAAAGTCCAGGTTATGCTCGGCGAGCATGGTGCGCAGGGCCGTGGCGTTGCTTTGCACGGAATGGCCGGGCCGCGGGTACAGGGACAGGGAGGCCTCTTTGCCGGGCTGCACGCGGGTCATGCCCCGGGCCGCCAGGGTGGTGTCGATGGCGCGGCGCAGTTCGGCCAGGCGCGCGCGCGCGTCCGGGGTCACGCGCGGGTGAAACAGGAAGTCGTAGGGTTCGGGGATATGGATGCCCGCGCCGTTTTCAAACACTGCGGGGCGGCGCGCGCCGATGATCTGGCACATGAGGTCCGCAAAGGGCTGTTGGCGGCCGGTGCACAGGGAAATGTCGGGCACATCGGGATCCGTGCGGGCCGCGTCATTGAACGCGCGCACGCGCTGCAGTGCGGGCAGGTCCGCGGGCCGACCCTCGCCCGGGGTGAGGCAGCCGTCGATGTCAACAGCCATGAGTTTTATTTTTTTCATGCGGCCTCCGATATAATGCCGGTTTGAGGAGTATAATAACATACAGGGCCCGAGGGGTCAAAAAGCACCTTTTCAACAGGAGCGTCGTCCATGGCAAAAGTGGTAATGCGGGAAGGCGAAAACGATTTCGTGGGCGGGCTGGTATTCCACAAGCGCGTCAAGAGCATGATGGAGGAACTGCCGTCTGCCGAGGAAATCGTTATAGACTTAAATGATCTATATATTGATTCCTCGCTCATCGGAACCCTGTTGGCCCTGCACACATCGTGCCGCAAATCCAGCCGCCCGTTCAAGATCATGAACGTATCCGAGCCGTCCATGAAAGTGCTCAAGCTCAGCGGTATCGATTCGGTGCTTGATATTATTCCCTGAAAAATCTCCGGGCGCGTGTGCGCCGTTTCTTCAAGACAATTTCTATATGGAAAAAGTGCGGGTGATGTTTCCGCGTGCGTTTCTGGTATAATACGTGGCACAAGGCACCGGACCACGGGAGACGCTGAGCCATGAAGGCCATTGCATCACGGCTGCATTATGTGTTGATTCTGCTGCTTGCCGCGGCGTGGGTGGCGGGGCCGTGCCGTGCGCCGTCCGGTGGCGGCGACGAGGCCGAGGCCGGGGGCGCGGCGGCCGGGCCGCGCGTGCTGCGCGTGTACTCGGCCCTGGACCCCAATGAAACAAAAATCTATTTTTCCGAATATGAAAAATACACGGCCGCGCAGGGCCGGCCCGTGAAGATGCAGTGGGTGCGCCTGTCGTCCGGGGGCGTGCTCTCGCGCGTGACCCAGGAAAAGGGCAACCCGTCCATGGGCCTGTGGTTCGGCGGCCCGAGCACGGATTTCATCGACGCCGCGGAAAACGGCTTGCTCGAACCCTACCGGCCCCGGATTCAGGGCTTCGAACTTCAGGCGCAGATGCACGACCCGCAGTGGCTCTGGACCGGGTTCTACTTCGGGGCCATCGGGTTTGCGTCCAACGACACCATGCTCAAGCGCCTGGGCCTGGCGCCCCCGCGCACATGGAAGGACCTGCTCGACCCGCGCCTTGAAAACAATGTGAGCATCGCATACCCTTACCAGTCCGGCACAGCCTATACCGTGCTCAGCAGCCTGGTGCAGGACAAGGGCGAGGCCCGGGCGTTCGCGTACATGGAGGCCCTGGACCGCAACGTGCACCATTACAACAAGAGCGGGTCCGCGTGCGTGACCCAGGTGGGGTTGGGCGAAGTGGCCGTGTGCGTGGCGTTTTCCCATGATATCCTGAAAAAAGGGCCGGGCCAGGGGTTTCCGGTCACGCTTTCTTTTCCAGCCGACGGCGCAGGGTTTGAAATCGGCGGCATGGCGCTCATCAAAAACGGGCCCGACCATGACGAAGCCAGGCTGTTCATGGACTGGGTGCTGAGCCGCCAGGCGCAGAGCCTCATGCAGCAGTGGTACCGCATCCCTCTGAACCCGGGCGCCGAGCGCGCCCCTGGCATCGTGCCTGCGAGCGAATTGAATCTTGTGGATTACGATGCGATCAAAGCCGGGGGCGACAAGCGCCGCCTTATCGAAAAATGGCGCCTTACTACAGGGCAGTAGCGCGGGCGCGGCATGCCCGCACGCGCCAGCCAATCACACAATTCGGGAAAAGAAATCGCATTGCATAGCAGCCGGAACAAAAAAACGAGACTCCGAATTTCGCAAACGGCGCTGTTGTTTTGCGGCATCATGCTGCTGTGCGGGTGCGGCGGGCCCGGAAAGCCGGCGCGGGAATTCGCACACGGTTTTTTATCGGACGCGGACGCGGCGCGCAAAAGCATGCAGCGTCACCATGATGACATGGCCGCGGGGCGGGGCCTGGATGCGTTCGCCGAGGGGCCGCCCTTTGTTCTGATCACAGAAACCGGCGACGCCCTGCACCTGTATGATGTGCGCATGGGCGTGTACCGCAGGGCCGCGGGCGAGGGTGCTTCCGGCGCGGATCGGAAACTCATCGGCCAGCTCGACCGGGCGCGCGACAGCCTGCGCGGGTGCGCATTCCAACTTCTCAGCGATGTCAAGGGGAAATTGCCCGATTACCGGCTGCATTACAAATATGAAGTCGAGCCGGATCCGGGATTCATTCTGGATGGCGTGCGCCGCGACCTGGGCATCGAGCCCCACACCACGCCGCCCGCGGATTCCTGCGCGCGTTTCGACACGCTTTCCAGCCGGATCCGCAAGTCGCTGTAGATAGCCGCACCCTGCTGAAAAATTTTCTGTGCATGCGATATAATCACTTTATGGCTATCCATTTTATGTGTGATATCATGAAGGGATTTCTCTTTTTTTAACCACTGCTGATTGGCAATAGCAGCAGGCACTTTTAATCGGTGGAGGTTGTGTCATGCCCACGGAACACGCGCAGCAGGCGCTGAACATTCTTCGGGACGGGAGCCAGTTCAAGTGGTATGTGATTCCGCTGTTGGCGCTCGTGGTGTATGTGTACTCGCATGAAATCGAGAAAAAGAACTGGAACGTGGTGTTTGCGGGCCTGGCGTACTGGGGCCTGGACTGGTTCAATGAAATCTGGAACAGCCTGGTGTTTCATTTCAGCAACTACGCGCCATGCTGGGGCGCGCCCGGGGGCGGAACCGCATATCTGTTGCTCATCGGCCTCAATATTGAAATCTGCTTCATGTTCTCTATTGCGGGCGTGGCCATGAGCAAGACTCTGCCCGCGGATCGGGCCATGAAAATCCTGGGCATTCCCAACCGTGCGTTCCACGCGGTGACCGGGGCCGCGTTCTGCGTGGTCGTGGAGATCTGGCTCCACAGCGTGGGCGCGCTCACGTGGGACTGGCCCTGGTGGAATGCGCGCAACCCGTGGCTGATTTTTCTGCTCGGGTACCTGCCGTTTTTTGTCGTATCCTACTGGGTGCATGACATGAAAACCCTGCGCCAGAAAGCCACGGTGGTGGGCGCCATCTTCGCCGTGGATATTGTGGGCCTTGTGCTGTTCGGCGCGGTTCTGGGCTGGATTTAATGCAGGGCGGCATCTCCCAGAAAAATCAATGGCCGCCGGAGTCGCAGTAGAGAACGTATTAGAGATGCGCCAAAGAAAAAAGGCCGCGCATGGTGCGCGGCCTTTTGGTGTGTGTCGTGTGGTTGTTTCGGGTGTTATTCTTCTTCGAGCGCGCTTTGTCCGGTGATCTTTTTGATGTCTTCTTCGGTGATGTTTTCGGGCGTGTCGTTGGTGCGTTTGAGCAGGATTTCCACGCGGCGGTTGGCCTGGTAGCATTCTTCAGACGGGTCCGCAGCCACATCGCATTCCGGATCCTGTTCGCCTTTGCCGATGGCGGTGAAATATTTGGGGTCAAGGCTTTCTGCGTCTTCCATGTATTTCATGACACGGATGGCGCGGGCCGCGGAAAGCTCCCAGTTGCTGCGGAATTCCGGAGTGCTGATGGGTCGGTTGTCGGTATGGCCTTCCACGGTAACTTCCAGGTTGAATTCCTTGGCGAGTTTTGCGATTCTATCCAATTCGGGTTTTGCATCTTCGCGAACAGCAGCGTCGCCAAGCCCGAACAGCGCTTTGCTGTCCAGGCGCACTTTGAGGCCGCCTTCGTTCAGAGTCCACACGGAACGGCCTTTGCCTTCCATGTTTTCGAGATCGGCCATGGCTTTTTTAATGGCCTCCAGGCCGAGTTTTTCGTCGGGGTTGAACAGAGCGCCGGCGGCGTCGCCCGGAGTTTGGGGCATGAGAAGGACTTCGTCGGGGCGCAGCACGGAGATACTGCCTTCCATGACGCCCACGCCGCTTCGGAAGCTCATGAGAGCGGACATGCTCTTGGCGTCGCTGACCGCGTCGCCGAGTTTGAACAGGGCCACGAAGAATACCAGGAGCAGTGTGGTCATGTCACCATAGGTGAGCATGTAAGAAGGAGTCCCTCTGGGCGGGTCCTCCTGTTTTTTGCCTGTGCGAACCTTTGGCATGGTTTACGCGGCTCTCCCTTCGTCCGTGTCCAGGGATTCGCGCATCTTGGGCGACAGGAAGCTCATGAGTTTCTGGCGCACGATACGGGGGTTGTTGCCTTCCTGGATGCAGATGATGCCCTGGATCATAACCTGTTTAAGCTGAAGTTCTTCACCGCTGCGCACTTTGAGCTTGCCGGAGATGGGCAGGGCCAGGAAGTTGGCGATGACAGCGCCGTACAGGGTTGTGACAAGGGCGGTGGCCATGTTGGGACCCATGCTGGACACGTCGCCGCCGAGAGACCGGAGCATACCGATGAGTCCGACCAGGGTTCCGATAAGTCCGAAGGCCGGTGAATAGTAACCGATGGCTTCAAACAGGCCCACGCCCACTTTATGGCGTTCTTCCAGGTACTCAAGTTCGATTTCCATGATCTCGCGCACCAGTTCGGGGTCTGTACCGTCGATGACCAGTTGGATGCCCTTCTTGAGGAACATGTTCTCCTGCGCGTCCACATCGGATTCCAGGCTGAGCAGGCCTTCGCGGCGTGCTTTTTCCGCCAGGCTCACAAGTGTTTCAATGGCTTCATTGGGGGATTCCGTGGATGTGCTGAACACATTTTTCATGATGGGAACAATGGACATAACCTGCGGCAGAGGGTAGTGCACCAGGGTGGACGCCAGGGTGCCGCCAACCGTGATCATGATGGATGCGGGCTGGAATATAAACAGTGCAAGGAACGGCCCGACCTGGTATTGCGTGGCGCTCATTGCGCCGAACAGTACAAACAGGGTTCCCATTACCAACCCTACCATTGATGCGATATCCATACCTGTGTCTCCTCCTGAATCAAGGCATACAATATTGTCAACATTGTCAAACTAACAAAATTCTACGAAATTCTATCATTATTCATTCAAATATTTCAATAGCATTGTCCATTTTTTTAGGTTCGGGCGCTGGTGCGGGGTTTTTCTGCTCCCCTTGGCCTTTGGCCTCTTTTTTAAGAGTTTTGAGTTCAGATTCGTATTTTCTTCTAAAAACCTTGAAAGGATCGCCGAAGCGCATGGAGCTTTTCATATCTGCCTGGGCTGCGGCAATGGCCAGTTCCATGGTTGAAAAGCTTTTTTTCCAGTATTTTTGTGCTGTCTGTTTATCGAGATAGGATTTCTGGTACACCCTGGCCAGATCCGCATAAGCGTGGGCCAGTTTGCGGAACTCCCGGAATGGCTTGAGTTCGGGAGCGGCTTTGAATACGCTTTCCGCGGTCGCAAATCGTTCGATGGCAACGTCAACGCGATCCGAATAAAGCAGTTCGGACAGGCCCTGGCCGATATAAACCTGTCCGCGCAGCAGATTGAATTCTTTAGAGAGGGTGTCTTTTTGTTTGGGGTCGCGCCCGCGCAGAGCTTCATAAGCCGTGTCCAACCGGTCATTGGCCTTGTCAAATAATGTCCCGGCGTCTCGGTATCTATCGTTTTTCAGCAAATCCTCGGCCTGCATGATGTTGATGGCGGCGATGCTGGCCTGGGCTTCGCTCATTTTGCTGCCCGACAATTTATACGCTTGCTCGAATTCCTGGATGGCTTCATCGGTTTCGCCGAGGCGGGATTGCACCACGCCCATGCGATAGTGCAGATCCGGGTTTTCCGGTTTTAATTTCAGCAGTTTGATGAATATGGGTTTTGCTTCTTCCATGGCGCCCATCTGGTAATTGGCCATGGCATTGTGGTACAAGCGGTTGTATTCATATTTCTTGGGCGTGAGCAGCACTTTGAGAGGGCTGTTCCAGGGAACCAGAAGATTGAGAATTACTATCAGGGCGATCACAGCCCCGATGGCTCCCGCTATAATGGTCGCGCCTTTTTTGCTCAATGCAATATCCCCGCAATCAACCCGAAATGTGAATCACAATACACCCTGCGGTTTGTGACAGGAGAATTGTAATGGAGGGGCAGTGGTTTGGCAAGCATGGAGGAAAGAGGATTATGCCGGGAAATTCATCAAGGTTTTCGATGAAACCCGGCGGGTGCGTTATTATGTTACAATGGAAAGCTGCACGCGCGGCCGCGGAGTTGCCAACATGTATGCCATCGAAACTGAAAAGCTGACAAAGAACTACAACGGCCTCAAGGCCCTGGACGCCGTGGACCTGCAGATAAAGAGCGGGGAAACATTCGGGCTGCTGGGTCCCAACGGAGCGGGCAAGACCACACTCATATCGATTTTAAGCACGCTTATCCGGGCAAGCAGCGGGCGCGCCACAGTGGCGGGCCTGGACGTGGCGCGCCAGCAGGCGGCTGTGCGCCGCGTGATCGGCATTGTGTTCCAGGACCCCAGCCTGGATGAAAAACTCACGGGCCGCGAAAATCTGCTGCTGCACTGCTCCCTGTACGCGGTGCCGCCGGCCGAGCGCGGCGCGCGCACGGACTGGGCTCTGGACCTGGTGGAGCTGACCGCGCGCCAGAACGATATCGTGAAAAAATATTCGGGCGGCATGCGTCGGCGCCTGGAAATCGCACGCAGCCTGCTCCACACCCCCAAGGTTTTATTCCTGGACGAGCCCACCCTGGGCCTGGACCCGCAAACCCGGGATCACATCTGGGTTTACCTCGAAAAGCTTAAGGAACAGGGCATCACCACGATTCTCACCACGCACTATATGGATGAAGCCGACCGTTTGTGCGACCGCATCGCGCTCATTGATTTCGGGAAAATCAATATGGTGGACACCCCGGAACAGCTCAAGCGACGCCTGGGCGCCAATCTCATAACGCTGATCACGGATGCGCCTCAGCCATTGCTGGATTTGCTGTCGGAACTGCCCCATGACAAGCGCGCCGCGGCCCAGGTTCACGAGGACCGCCTGGTTCTGACTGTGGATGATCCCGAGCGCGCGCTCAGTGTCATTTTCCGCCAGGCCGCGGCCGGCAACATTTCCATCCGCTCGGTGAATATTCACCAGCCCACTCTTAATGATGTATTCCTTAAGTTTACGGGCCGGCAGTTGCGCGACGAGGTGGGCGGCCAGGGCGACCGGAATTACGCGCAGATGATGCGCAACAGGAAATGACGGGATCCGCAGGCAGCATGAGGCCGGCGTGGTTTATTCGGCAATGGGTTTGCACGATGGAGAATTATTGATGCTTACGGAACTGGAAAAAATTTACCGGCTTTGGGAACGCGAGATGAAGCGTTTCTTCCGCGAGAAATCACGGCTGATTACGAGCATCGTAACGCCGCTGCTGTGGATCCTTGTGTTCGGCAGCGGGCTGCGCGGGGCCGCGTACGGGTCGGGCGGGGCCGATTACCGCATCTTTATTTTCCCGGGCATTCTGGGCATGTCCCTGTTATTTACCAGCATGTTTACAGGCGTGAGCGTGATCTGGGAGCGCGAATTCGGGTTCTTGCGCGAAGTGCTGGTGGCGCCCGTGTCGCGCGTGGGCATCATCACGGCCAAGGCCCTGGGCGGGGCCACAACAGCCATGATTCAGGGCATGATCCTGCTGTGTTTCGCGCCTCTGGTCAAGTTGCATTTAACGGTTGCCGGTGTGGCGGGCGCGATTCCCACAATGTTTCTCATGGCCTTCGGGGTCACGTGCATCGGGCTTACCATCGCAGCGTTCATGGACAGCATGGAAGGGTTCAACCTCATTATGAGTTTCGCGATTATGCCCATGCTGTTCTGCAGCGGCGCCCTGTTTCCTCTGGACACGGCCCCGCACTGGCTGCGCATCGTGAGTTATTTTGATCCGCTCACCTACGGGGTGGACGCCCTGCGCCGCATCCTGCTGGGGCCGGGCCAGTCGTTTCTTCCGCTTTACTTGAATCTCGGGGTTATGGCCGCGTTCGCCGCAGGCATGACCGCGATTGCAGCGATCTGCTTCTCGTGGAACCGCCAATAGCGCCCGGGCCGCATCTTGCCCCGCAAATCGAATTCCTGTAATCTTTAATCCAATTAAAAACGCTATAGAGGAGACTGTGCCATGATCGGGAAGATTCATCATATCGGAATAGCTGTCAATGACATTGAAAGCGGGCTGGCTCTGTACAGCGCGGGCCTTGGCATTGAATGCAAACACAAGGAGACCGTGGCCGCGCAAAAGGTGAACACGGCCATGCTGCCGGTTGGCGATACGCGCATCGAGCTGCTGGAACCCACGGAAGCGGACAGCGCCGTGGGCAAGTTCCTGGAAAAAAAGGGTCCGGGCGTGCACCACATCGCGCTCGAAGTGCAGGACATCGAGGCGGCCCTGGCTGAACTCAAGGCCAAGGGCATCCCGCTCATCGACCAGGAGCCCCGCACGGGCGTGGGCGGAACCAGGGTGGCGTTCCTGCACCCCAAAGGCACCATGGGCGTACTCCTGGAACTCGTGCAGAACCCGTAATCGCTGCCGATTCGGTATCGGCATTAAAACGCTTTCGGCGACTCAAGGGGCCCTTGTGGGAAGGGTCCCTTGAGTATCCTTCCCAAACTTTCACGTGGTCATTGCCCGGTAAAAGCGCGCCAGCCAAAGGCCTCATTGAACAATCGAGATTCAATTCATTTCAAGATAATCGCATAGCAGCGTAACGCCAGCCACGAAATCTTCTGAGTAAATATAATTGTCGGCGTGAATCCAGAATCCGGAGCTGTTGAGGGACATGATCGCCTGGCGCGCATTGGCCCGGATGTCTGCGTCGCGGTCCTCCTGCTCCTCGGGCGGCAGGGGGCTGTCGCGGCGATCCAGATACAGTGCGCGGCCCATGGAGTTGAGTTCAAAGTATGCCACAGCCGCTTCGGGCGCGCCGAATGTGCCGCGCCAGCCATAGCCAGTGCGGCGCTCTTCGCTGATTTCGTCCAGGGTGTAGCGCACCTTGCCGTCGCGGTCGCCGTAAATGGGCGTGTTGGTCTGGAGTTCATACATGCGCGCCCAGGTGGGTCCGTCATCGAGTTGGGATTCTACGAGCCAGTCGATGGCCGCGGGTATGGGGGCCAGATATTTCTGATCCCCGGTGCGCAGATAAAAATCCATGAGCGTGCGGATGTTGCGGGCCGTTGGGGCCGGGCTCACCGAGGGCGGCTCGAACGCGCGCGCCCACGCGGGCTGCATGTCTTTGCCGTACTGCTGGGCCCAGCCCGCCTGGGGCGCGGGAAGCTGCGATGCGATGATGAAGTCCGCGCCGGCCAGCGCGCTTTTTAGATATTTTTCGGCTTTGTATTGATCATATGCCGCGAGCAACACACCGATGCAGTCGTTGAGTGCGCCGTCGTTGAATGTGTAATGGTCGTAGTAGCCACCTTTGAGGGGATACCATTGCGGCCATGCGCCGTTTGGGAACTGGGCTTCGATTATAAAATTCAGACCATCGGAAATGGCTCGGTCCAGCCACGGGGCATCCACGTCGCGGTCAAGGTCCATGAGAAACAGGAGCGCGCCCTGGGTGGTGTTGTCGTCGAAAGTGGCGAACAGGTTGCGGTGCGGATTGCTTTTAGCGCCGGGCGCGAGGCCGGACACGTCGGCGGTATAGTCCCACCCGCCGCCGCGGCTCTGCGTCCAGGCCAGGGCGCGGGCCGCGTCTTTGGCCGCATCCAGATAAAAGGAGTCGCCGGTGGCGCGGTATGCGCGCAGGAACGTTTGGCCCACGGAAGGCGTGCCCGGCGGCTGAATCCAGATATATGCGCCCGGCAGTTTGTCGAAAAATGCTTCGCCGTAGCGTTCGGACATATCCGCGGACCAGATGCCCGCGTACCCGCCGCGCAGGGCGAGTTTCTGAAAAGCCATGGCCGCGGTTCGCAGGGCGTCCCGCGCCTGCCGGGGCGTGATGGGGTTGGCGGCTTGTTCGCCGTCCAGAAAAACGTGCGTTTTGGGTGTGGTGTCCGCGGCCGTTGCCGGGGGTGCGGCGGCGCAGGTGGACAGGAGTGCAAATATGAAAAAACAGGAGAGCCGGTTCACGCATCCTCCCCGGCAATGGCCTGCTCAATGGCATCGAGGATGGCGTCGCCGAAACGATCGGCTTTGCGCGGCCCGATGCCGGGCACAACGAGCAGGTCGTCGCGCGTGCGCGGCATCACGCGGCACAGGGCGTCGATTGTTTTGTTGCTATAAACATAATGCGGAAGCATCTTGTGCTGCAGGGCCAGGCTGCTGCGCAGCGTTTTGAGCCTATCATGCAGGGCCGGGTTTTGTATCGTTGATTCGTCCGTATCCGCCGCTGATTCCGGCTGGTCCGCGGCGACGGATTTTGGCCGCGGTTTCCTGGCCCGCCGTTTTTTGGATTCCGGTTCGTTTCTGGTTTTATCCGCCTGCACATATTTATTGATAATTTCAATGGCGTCGGGCCCGTATTCTTTGGCTTTGGCCGCGCCGATGCCGTAGATTTTGCCGAATTGCTCGATGGTTACAGGTTTGTCGGATACAAGCTGGTCGATGGTGGAATCGATAAAAACAAGTTCGGGCGGGCGCATGTCGCGGGTGGCGAGTTCTGTGCGCAGTTTGAGCAGTTCGCGGCGCAGGGGAGCGTCAGGATCCGCGGGCGGTTCGGCCGGCAGTTTGGAAGCGGGCGGGGAAGTTGGAGGGGGAGCTTTTTTTGGTGAGGGTTCTGGCGCTGGCTGCGCTATGGGTTCTGGGCGTGGCTTGGGGTCCGGTTGTTTGTTTGCAGGCTGTTCCTGAGCGGGCTGTTTTTTGATTGGCTTTGGAGCGGCGGGTTTTGGCCCATGAGATTTTTCACCCATGGGCGGGCCGTATTTTTCCACGGCGCGCAGGAGCTGGCGGCCGTATTTTTCGAGGGTGGCGGGCCCGATGCCCGGGATGCGCGCCAGGGCCTGGGGGTCGCGGGGCAGGTCCGCGCAGATATGCTTCAGGGTGCGGTCGCTGCACACGCGGTAGGGCGGGGCTTCGGAGCGGGCCGCGAGTTTGGCGCGCACCCGTCGCAGGGTTTCAAACAGTTCCCGGTCGAATTTTGTTGGTTCGTCCTGTGGCGCGGCGTTGCTTTTCAGGGCGGATGTTTTTCTGGATTTGCGCGGGGCCGCAGTTCCTGGTTTTGCGGAGCGGATGTGCAGTTCGCGCATGCCGGACAAAAGCTGCAGGCCAGGGCGCGTGATGGTGAGGGTGCGGTATTCGCCGTCTTCGGTGACCGCGCCTTCGGCGATCAGGGCGTTGAGTATGCGTTTCCAGTAAGCCTCTTTTTTGTGGTGGCCGGCGCTGAATGATGATTTGAGGTGGTGGCCGTATTTCATGATGCGTTCATCTTCGCCGGCTTCGCCGCGCAGCACCTGGATTACGAACCGCGCGCCGAATCGTTCGCCGGTATCGGCGATGGCGTTGAGCAGGAGCTTGGCGTCGTCCGTGGCGTCCAGGGTGGGTGTGTTGTCGCAGCAGATGTCGCATGCGGCGCAGTTGTCTTCGCCGTATGCTTCGTCGAAGTAAGCCAGGATGGCGCGGCGGCGGCAGATATCGCGTTCCGCATAGTTTTTCACGTGCTGTAGTTTTTTGAGCCCGATTTCCACGAATTTTTCATCATCAGCCTGCTTGATGAGGAATTCGAGGCGGGGCAGGTCGCCGTATCCGAAGAACAGGATGCAGTCCGAGGGCTGGCCGTCGCGGCCCGCGCGCCCGGTTTCCTGGTAATAGCTTTCCATGTTTTTGGGCAGGTCGCCGTGAAGCACGAAGCGGATATCGGGCTTGTCGATGCCCATGCCGAACGCGATGGTGGCCACGATGACCGTGGCCTCGCCGGACATGAACCGGTCCTGGTTTTTTTTGCGGTCTTCAGCATCCAGGCCCGCGTGGTAGGGCAGGGCTTTGATGCCCTTTCTGCGCAGGTGCGTTGCCGTGGCTTCTGTGGATTTGCGCGCGGTGCGGTATACGATGCCGCAGTCTCCGGGCCGGGACGCGATATACTGTGCGATCTGTTCGTCCAGGCTCTCTTTGGGACGCACTTCATAATTGAGATTGGGGCGGTCGAATGACGCGCGCAGGATGAAGGGATCGGCCAGGCGCAGGCGCGTGATGATGTCTTTTTGGGCCTGGAGCGTGGCCGTGGCTGTGAATGCGGCCAGGGGCACGGACGGGAATTTTTCCTTGATATGGCTGAGGCTGAGGTAATCGGGGCGGAAGTCCAGGCCCCATTCGGAAACGCAGTGCGCTTCGTCCACGGCGAACAGGTTGATGTTTACTTCGGACAGGGTGTCTGTGAAGCCTTCGAGGGCGAAGCGTTCGGGTGCGATGTAGAGCAGGTCCAGGTCGCCCCAGCGCAGGGCGCGGTACGTGTCCGCGGCCTGCTCGCGCGTGAGCGAGCTGTTGAGGAAAGAGGCGCGGATGCCCGCGGCGCGGGCCGCGTCCACCTGGTCCTTCATGAGCGCGATGAGCGGGCTGACCACCACGCACGTGCCTTTGCGCACGCGCGCCGGGAGCTGGTAGCACAGGGATTTGCCGCTGCCCGTGGGCAGGATGGCCACCACATCGCGCCGCCTCAGGATGTTGCGCACGATTTCCTCCTGGTTGGGGCGGAAGGAATCGAACCCGAACACACGGTGCAGAAGCTGATGAAGTTTGTCCACGGGTTGTGCGTTGTCCGGCAAAAGTGTTCCCCAATGTCGTCCTTAGTATTTCAATTCAATATTTTAGTGATTGCGCAGGCAAAGGGCAAAGGGGCGGCGGGGAACGGCGAGTGGCATAGCCCGCCGATGACGTTGATTTAAACCGTAATCGTTATCAAAAATTCCATCGCCATTCCGGGTTACACCCAAAAAAAAGGCCCCCTGTCGGAGGGGGGCATAGCAGAGGATTGTTGAAACAGGAATGACCTGTTGGAACGCATTATGAGGGATCGGACACCCGGCCCGTGAACAGGATGGTGTTGCTGTGGTTGTGCTGGATCACCAGGAGAAACGGGCGGTCGCAGATAAAGGGCACAGGGGTTTCGGGCGGGGGCGCGGATGTGGCTCTCATGGCTATGCCGGTGGCGGCCGCGGCTTCCGTGCCTTTTTCGTCCACGGCCACAAAGGCCTTGTGGATTACACCGTCAATTTTCAGGGATTCGGTATCGGTCATGCCCGAGAAATCCGCTGCGTTTGTGAAAGCGGCGGGCATGCCCATGTGTTTAAGGGTCTGGGCCAGGCTGAAATTGGTTTCCATACGGAAGCGGGGCAGTTGCAGGTCCAGCTTGCGGAATTCGCCGCTGAGGGCCATTGCCGGGACCACATTCCCGAACCCGGCGCCGACGAGCATTTGTTCCACGGCTTCGAGCTTGCCGGGGTCTGGCAGGATGAGGACCATGGACATCTGGCCGCCGGCGTAGGGTAGGACCGCGGCCCTAAAATTTCCGGCGTCATACAGGCGGTATTTTTCCACGCTGCGCATCATGTCCACGGATACGGTTTTGCCATTGTAAAGATGAAAGTCCGCTTTGGTTGTGAGGCCCTGTTGGAACGGTTCGGCCCATGCGGCTTTGAAATATATGGCGTTGGTGAGCACCAGGCGCGTGCCGCTGTCCACGTCGCCCGGTGCGAGCAGGTCTTTGATCCTGTCATTGGTTTGTTTCTGGACCCAGTCGTTGATGGTTTTGCGTTCAGATTCCGCGTTATTCTTAAAATCTGCGAGCCGCAGCCCCGCGCCGTAGTATTGCTCCAGGGTGTCGAGGAATGTCTTGTGAAACGGCACGGACTTCTGGCCCCAGAGTGCGTTGGCCACGGTGAGATGGAACGGGTTGTCGCCGGTGGCGCTGGGGTGGAGTGTTTTGTGCAGCGCGGATACGGTTTGCCCCAGGGTCTCGGGGCTCATCTGCAAGAGCATGACGCCGTCCATTTGTTCTGCGGTCTGGCCGCGTGCGCCCGTATAAACCATGGCCAGTGCTTCATAAATGCTATACGGGGAATAGAATAAATTTTTACCGGGGTCGGCCGACAACTCGCTGTAGAGATTCCAGTTGAATGCATTGAGCCCGGTGAGGAGTTCTTGAGCTGGCGTCGGGCGCTCATCCGGGAATGGATCCGTGTGCCAGCCATTGCCCCGGTCTTCGGCGTGCGCCATGCTGAACAGGGTGAGGGCGAAGAGCATGGCGATAACCACGCTTTCCAGGATTGTTCTCAAAAAACTGTTCATGGTCCGGCCCCGTCCGTTTCCCGCCGGCCCGGGGCCGGCGATGATGATATTTCATGGCGCAGAAAGGATGCGCCTTACACTCTCAGACAGGTGTGTGCGCAAATGGTTCCACGCACCGCATGGAACGGAGTGTGATCTATGTCAATTTGTAAGGAATCTGTTTTCGGTTATTGAATGTGACAAGGGTGTCGCAGCCAGCGGATTCCAGCATGCGTTCGGCTTCATCGAAGTAAGCGCCCACGTGTTCGGGCAGGTGCGCGTCCGAGCCCACGCAGATGGGCGCGCCGCACGCCACGGCGTGATTGAGCAGGGATTGGGAAATGAACGGGCGGCCGATGGGGCGCGCCATGCCTGATACGTTAATCTCGATGGCCAGGTTCGCGGCCGCGGCTTTTTCGATGGCGTCCCGCGCCAGCCGGTCATACAGGTCTTCCACGTCATGAAAATAGACGCTGTGCCCGGCCTGGTTGCGCTGGTCGAATTTGCGGATGAGTTCGATGTGGGACAGGGCGTCGTACAGGCCCGTGTCGATGAGTTCGCACAGTGCGCCGAAGTAGTCGTGCAGAATGCGTTTGGGGCCGCGATCTTTTAAATGGGTTTCAAATATTTTCGCGTCCAGGTCCCAGATGACAAACTGCACATCTCCTTTTGGCCCCAAGCCGTCGTCGATTGTTCCGGGAAGCAGGTGCATGGATCCGTGGATGCCGGACACGGGCGCGCCCAGGGACGCGGCGTGCGCGATCATGCTGTTGATGATGTCTGCTGTTTCATCCTCTTCGCCGGGCAGAAAATCCACTTCCAGGCCGAGCGGGCAGTTGCAATCCGCGAACTGCTGCAGGAAAGCGTTGACTTCGTTCGGGTGCATGGCGTAATCGAAGTCTCGGTTGGGGCCGAGCTGGAAGCGGCGGGGCAGGGGCGGGTGTTCGCGGATGCCGGGGATGACGCCGCGCGCGCGGGCCGCGTCCAGCACGGATTTCAAATCATGCGGCTGCGGCGGGTGTGTGTGCGGGCGCAGGTGGATGTGGTCGTCGTGCAATATCATGACAGGAAGAATAGCACAGGGGGCAGGGCGCGTCATATAAGAATGTGAAAAACCCGGGCGTGCAGAATATCGTTGTCAGAGTAAAATCCTGATTCGCGGATTGTTGCCCCATGAGCACGGCAATCAGGCTTTGGCCTTGACGTTCCACTGGCTGAGCATGAGCAGGAACGGCACCACGGCCAGGGGCGCGAAGATGTGGAAGAAGTACTGGGTGCCGTAGATGCCGGCGAGGTAGCCGAGCAGAGGGGCCTGGATGGCCGCGCCGATGGAGCCGAAGCCATTGATGAATCCCGCGGCTGTGGCCGCGCCCCGGCGTGAGCCGAAGTCCATGGCCGCGGCCCCGGTCATGATCGAGTCCGGGCCGTAAATCATGAAGAATATGACGGATGCGCCCAGGATCATGGGAATGGTTCCGAAGTGGTTAATCTGGGTCTGGAGCGCGCAGGCCAGGGCCAGTCCCAGGAACATGATGGCGCATACGGGCGCGCGGCGCGACTGCATGAGTTTGTCCGACACGTAGCCCGCGCTGATGGCGCCCAGAAAGCCCGCGATTTCGGGCAGGTTGGCCAGGTACCCTGACTTGATGGGATCGAATCCCAGTTCGCGCGTCATATAAAACGGCAGCCAGCCCAGCAGGGCGTAGCGAATGAATTTCAGGCAGAAGTAGGACGCGCCCATGAGCCACACCATGGGGTAGGAAAGCACCTCGCGAATCACGCTGGCGTCTGCCAGGCCGATCTCCGCGCGCCGGTCCGATTCGGCTTGATCCGCTTTTTCCGCGGCCTTGCCCTTGGCGTCCCCGTATTGTTGCTCGGCGGACGGCAGGCCCATTTGCTCGGGCGTGTCCTTGTGAAACAGGATATACACAATGGCGATGACAAACAGCATGAGCGCCGGAATTGTGAATGCGGATTTGAGGCCCCACTTATCAAGGCAGTATGTGGCGATGAACCCTGCCACGAAACTGCCGATCTGGTAGCACGTGCACCAGAAGCCCATAATGACCCCGCGCTCGCGCGTGGCGAACCACTGGGTCATGGATTTTACGCAGTTGGCCCACCCGCTGGACTGCATGTACCCGTTCATGGCCCAGATAAGAACGAGCATGAAGAAAGCGGGCACAAACCCGAACAGCAGGCTCATGGCCGCGGAACTGATCATGCCGATGGCGAGCATGACCCGAGCCCCGAGCCGGTCCCCCAGCATGCCGTTCAAAAACTGGCCCAGCGCATACATGGCCAGGTAGGCGCCTTCGATCCAGCCCAGTTCGGCCGTGGTCATGCCATGCTGGTCGATGAGCGTGGTTTTGCACACGGACAGATTTTTGCGCGTAAGATAAAATCCCGCATACACGAACCACAGGATGGTGAAGCTTCGTACACGTAAGAGTGCGTATTTGGTTTTGATGTTTTCCATGTGTTTCCCTTGCCGGTTTCTGATAACAGAAGATCATATATGATTCCTTATTAAAACGCTAACGTGCGGCCAACAAAATGAGTGAATGATTTCAGAATCGCAGCGCATGAACCAATAGATTACCCAATACTAATTCGGATATCATCTGTTTCTAATAATTTCTGGTGATAATAAGCTGGGTTCTCCGCCGCGGGTATAATTTCAAACGGAATCATATCCTGAAGCAAGGGGGAGAAACATGAAAGGGAAGATAGACATTCGCATGGCATATTCTCCGATTCCCGGCTCACGCGACAAACCTTTGTTCACCCCCGGCCCGCTCACCACAAGCGCCAGTGTGAAGCAGGCCATGCTGCGCGACCTGGGCTCGCGTGATTTCGCATTTATTAATATCGTAAAAGATATCCGCAGACGTCTTCTGGATCTGGCCTGCGCTGCGTCTCCTGCTTACGAATCCATTATCCTGCAGGGGAGCGGAACCTTTGGCATAGAGGCGTGCATCGCGTCATTTACGCCCCCGCAGGGCGTGTGGCTGTGCGCCATTAACGGGTCCTATGGCAAAAGGTTCGCGGCCATCGCCAATGCGCTCGGCATCCAAACCGTGGATGTGGTTTTCAATGAAGATGAGCCCGTAGATCCCGACCGGGTCAAGGAAGCGCTTAAGAGGAATCCCGGCGTTACCGGCCTTGCCACGGTTCATTGCGAAACCACCAGCGGCATCATGAACCCGGTGCAGGCGCTGGGCGAGGTGGCCAAAGAGAAAGGCGTTCGTTACTTCGTGGACGCCATGAGCAGTTTCGGCGCTGTGCCGCTTGATGCGCCCGCCGCACACATCGACTACCTGGTGTCATCGGCCAACAAGTGTATTGAAGGCGTGCCGGGCTTCAGTTTCGCCATTGTGAAGCGTGAGGCCTTGGAGGAATCCGAGGGTTGGGCGCGCAGCGTGGTGCTTGACTTGTTTGCGCAGTGGAAGGGCCTGGACGCCAGCGGCCAGTTCCGCTTTACCCCGCCCACGCACACGCTGCTGGCGTTCCACCAGGCGCTGCTTGAGCTGGAGCGGGAAGGGGGCGTGGAGGGCCGCGCAGCCCGGTACCGCGCCAACCATCAGACCCTTGTGGCGGGCATGCGCGCCATGGGTTTCAAGGAATTTCTCGCGCCCGAAAACCAGGGTTATATCATCACATCGTTTTATTACCCGGATCATCCCAGCTTCGATTTCGAGACGTTTTATAAATTGCTTAACGACAACAATTGCGTCATTTACCCTGGCAAGGTCGGGGCCGCGGACTGTTTCCGCATCGGAAGCATCGGCCGGCTGTTCCCTCCTGATTTCGAGGCGCTGCTGGGCGCGGTGCGCCGCGCTCTGGACGCCATGGGTGTGACAGTGAAAGAGGTTGCATAATGGAATTTTCATTTAGCAGGCGATACATCGGCCCCGTGAAAATGGTGGTCGTGGACATGGCCGGCACTGTGGCTGATTACGGCAGCCGCGCCCCCGCAGGCGCGTTTGTGGAACTCTTTAAGCGCAACGGCGTGAATGTGTCCGACGCCCAGGCCCGGGCCCCTATGGGCATGGAGAAGCAGGATCATATCCGCACCATGACGCAGGTTCCGGACATTGCCGCCAAATGGCGCGAATCGCATAACGGAAAAGATTGCACTGAGGCCGATGTCGAGACCCTGTACAAGCAGTTTATTCCCCTGCAGGTTGGCGCCCTGCCCAATTACTGCGACTTGATTCCGGGCGTGCTCGAAGCCATGGCTGAGTTCCGCGGCCGGGGCATTAAAATCGCAGCCACCACGGGATATAACACCGAGATGAAGACCGTGGTGCTGGGCGCCATGAAGGATCAGGGTTTTGTGCCGAACACGGCCGTGTGCGCCAGCGATGTGCCCACGGGCCGGCCCGCGCCGTGGATGATTTATGAGTGCATGCGCCGCCTGGAGGTATACCCGGCCCAGGCCGTGGTTAAGATCGGCGACACCATTCCCGACATCGACGCGGCGCTCAATGCGGGCGTGTGGTCTATTGGAGTAACCCGCACCGGCAACATGCTGGGCCTCAGCCTGGAAGAGGACGAGGCCCTGGATGGCGCGGATCGCAAAATCCGGTTGGAAAAAGCCTGCGCGGCCATGGCCAAAGCCGGCTCGCATTATGTGACTGAAGGCATCGACCACTGCCCTCGCATCGTGGACCTCATTGACGCCATGCTCGCCCAGGGGGCGCGGCCTTGACGGCCGCTGTTTCCCTTCGGCGTCTGATTACCACAACCCTTATCCTCCTCAGCCTCCCGGGGCTGTGTTTCACATTGAGCCGGTGTGCGAAAAACATGCCCGGCGATGCTCTTGTGGTATACACGGCCCTGGAGGACGATGAACTGGCCGTTTATCTCCGGGCATTCAAAAAAGCGCATCCCGAAATTCAATTGAATGTGGTGCGGGACTCCACGGGCGTGATCAGCGCCAAGCTCCTGGCCGAGAAGGACAATCCCAAGGCCGACGTGGTGTGGGGCCTGGCGCTCACCAGCCTCATGGCGTGTGATAACGCGGGCATGCTCAAAGGCTACAGCCCGCACGGGCTGGACACGATCAAGCCCGGGTTCTATGACGATCGCAACAAGCAGGCGCACTGGGTGGGCATCAAGGCGTGGATGACCGGTTTCGTGGGCAACACCATTGAAATGGACCGGCTGGGCATTGTTATGCCCCGGTCGTATGGGGACCTCATCGCCCCGCAGTATCGCGGCCGCCTGGTCATGCCCAACCCCGCGTCGTCCGGCACCGGGTACCTCACAGTGTCGGCCATCCTGCAGCTCATGGGCGAGGAGCGCGGCTGGGACTACCTTGACGCCCTGGACAAAAACATGGCCATATACACTCATTCGGGGTCCAAGCCGGCCAAGCTTGCCGGCAAAGGCGAGTTTCCTATCGGCATCTCATTTGCGTACCGCGGGTTCAAACAGGCCGCAGATGGCGAACCTGTGATCACGACGCTCCCGACCGAAGGTTCGGGGTGGGACCTGGAGTCAAACGCCCTGGTCAAAAAGGGCCGTATCAAACCAGAGGCCAGGGTGTTTCTGGACTGGGCTATCAGCGCGGACATGATGAAGCTCTACGCCAAAGTGTATCCCATCGTGGCCGCGGATATTGAGGTGGCCGCGCCTCCGGGATATCCCGAAGATCCCACGCAGCAACTCATTAAAAATGATTTTTATTGGGCTGCGGAAAACCGCGAGCGCATTTTGAAGGAATGGAGCCGGCGCTACGAGGGCCGCACTCAGTAGCCGCGGCATTTATTAATAAATGGAGGAACTATGAGTCCAAAGAAGGATAAGAAGATTGACACGCAGGGCGGAGCGGGCGACGGGCCGTTTCTGGAGGTCAGGCACGTGTCCAAGGCGTTTGGCGGTTTCATGGCTTTGAACAATGTTTCGCTCACTGTGGAGCAGGGTGAATTCGTGTCCATCCTGGGGCCAAGTGGTTGCGGAAAGACAACCCTGCTGCGCGTGATCGGCGGCATGGAGGAGCACAACGCCGGGGAACTCATTTTAGACGGCAAAGAGATTTCCCGGCTGGCCGCGTCCAAGCGCAAATGCAGCATCGTATTCCAGTCCTACGCCCTGTTTCCCAACCTTACGGCCGAACAGAACGTGATGTACGGCATGAAGGCCAGGGGCGTGAAGAAAAAGAAGCGTAAAAAGCGCGCCCAGGAGCTTTTGGATCTCGTTGGGCTCGGCGATATAGGAAAGAAATATTCGGCCCAGATGTCCGGCGGGCAGCAGCAGCGCGTGGCCCTGGCCCGCGCCCTGGCCACCGAGCCCAAACTCCTGCTCATGGACGAACCCCTGTCCGCGCTCGACGCCCAGGTGCGCCTGTACCTGCGGGCTGAAATTCGCCGCCTGCAGAAACAACTGGGCCTCACCACCATCATGGTCACGCACGACCAGGAAGAAGCCCTTACCATGGCGGACCGCATCATTGTCATGAGCAAGGGGCGGCTCATGCAGAACGCCAGCCCACAGGAAGTATACCGCACGCCCAGCGACCCGTTTGTGGCCGGGTTCATCGGCTCCATGAATTTTCTGGCCCGCTGGACCGTTGAGAATCCCGGGCAGTTGCGGAACGGCAATGTCGTGCTGCACACGTCCGAGCCCATGGGGCAAACCGCCCGCGAAGTGACCGTGGCCATCAGGCCCGAGGATATCCGCATCATGGCCGATCAACCCTCGGAACAGAATATCATTCAGACCCAGGTGGAACAGATTGAATTCCGGGGCTCCAGCTACCGCCTGCGCCTGCGCATGCAGTCCGACACGCCGGGCGGGGACGCCCAGTGCCTGGAAATGGATCTTCAGTCCGAGTTGCTCGAACGCTTCGGCATCGAGGAACAGTGTGCGCTGCCCGTGCATCTGCCTCCCGACCGCCTCCTGTTTTTTTATAATCCGAATTCCGAGGAAGGCCATTCCGGAGCCCACTGATCTTATGCCTTCCGACATGCAATCCGATTCCAGCGGCCCCCGCGCCCGCGCGCCGCGCAAAACGCTGCGCCACCTGTTCGGCCCCGAGCAGTGGACCCAGCGCGCATTGATTTTTCTGGTGTGTTTCTGGATGCTCGCGGCCGTGGTGCTGCCTTTGCTTCAGGTGGTTGAGCGCGCGGTGAACGCGGATGTGTCTGTGGCTGTGTTCGGGGATGATGATATCCGGGCCGCGGGCCATCGCATATGGGTTAAGCCCGGCGGCGTTTTGTACATTGACGATGAACCCGCGGATCTGAAAAACGGCCGCGCCCGGCGCAGGGGAGTGTCCGTATCATACAATGATGACGGCCTGAGTGTGGAAGTGCGAGAGATGATCTATGGCGGGGACCTCCTGGCCATCAAGCCCGTGACCGCACGCGCCAAACACGAGGCCTACTGGATTAATGGAAAGAAACTCGGCCCCGACGAGTGGCAGAAAACCGTGCGCCGCTCCATCGGGTTGAAAAATTTTCGCGCGTATTTTTCCAACCGCGCCCTGTACGTGTCCCTGGCGAACAGCATCAAAATCGCCCTGGGCACCACGTTTATTACCGTGCTCCTGGCCTTTGTCTACGCATACGGCCTCACGCGCACCCTCATGCCCCTGAAATCGTTTTACCGCGTGGTGGCCATGCTGCCTCTGTTTGCGCCCACCATGCTGTACGGCCTGTCCCTGGTTTATCTTTTCGGCAACAAGGGCGTTATTACCACCGGTTTTTTCGGGCAATTGCCCTGGCTGGCCGCAGACATTTCGCTGTACGGACCCGTGGGCATTGTGATCTCGGAAGTCATTTTCACGTTTCCACCGGCCATGATGATCCTGATGGTGGCGCTGAGCAACATGGATGCGCGCCTGTACGATGCGGCCGCCAGCCTGGGGTCCACACCCCTGCGCACGTTCAGGAACGTGACCCTGCCGGGCGTGCGCTACGGCCTCATGAGCGCGGTGTTCGTCTGCTTTACCCTGTCGTTCACGGATTTTGGCGCGCCCAAGGTGGTGGGCGGCAACTACAGCGTACTGGCCGTGGATATCTACAAGCAAGTCATCGGTCAGCAGAATTTTGGCATGGGTGCAACGGTGAGCATCATTCTTCTCCTGCCCACATTTGTGTCGTTCCTCGCGGATCGCATCATTCAACGCAGGCAGGTGTCGGCCATGAGCGCGTGCAGCGAGCCCCTGGCGCCCAAGCGCAACCGCGCCGCGGACCTGGGCCTGTTTGCGGCCTGCGGGCTCATTGCCGCGTTTCTTTTGTCCATGCTTTTTATGGCTGGGTATGCGTCGCTCGTGAAAATGTGGCCCTACGATTTCACGCTGGGATTCTGGCATTACAAATTCGCGGATGTGGGCGGCGGCGGCTATTCCGCGTTCTGGAACAGTGTGCGCGTTTCTATTATCACTGCGTGCGTGGGCGCCCCCCTCACGTTCATCAGCGCGTATCTCATTGATAAAACGAAGGGCATGCCCCAATTGCGCGCCGCGGGCTATTTCCTGTCCATCCTGCCCCTGGCCCTGCCGGGCCTGGTCATCGGCATCGCCTATATCTTTTTCTTTAACCGCCCCACCATGAATATTCCTTTTACAGGCATTGAGTTTCCCAATGTGTTTAATCCCCTTTACGGCACTGCGGCTATCCTGGTTATCTGTAACGTGGTACACTTTTACACGGTGAATTTCCTGACGGCCACCACGGCCCTGCGCCAATTGGACAAGGAATTCGAGAACGTGTCCGAATCCATGGCTGTGCCGTTCTGGATCACGTTCTGGCGTGTGACACTGCCCGTATGCCTGCCCGCCGTCCTGGAAATCGCCATGTACTATTTCGTAAGCGCCATGGCCACCGTGTCCGCGGTGATTTTCCTGTACACACCCGAGACCCGGCTGGCTTCGGTCGCCATTGTCAACATGGATGACGCCGGCGATACCACAGCCGCGGCCGCCATGTGCATGCTCATAGTATTTTTAAACATCGGCGTGCGCATCCTGTTCGAGATCGTGAGTTTCGGATTCCGCAGGCGCGCGTCGGCCTGGAGAACCCCATGATCCGCGACAGCAAACGCCCTGTGGAACGTTCCGAAGGCGATATCAACATTTCTCCGCACAGACAAAAATGGATTCAGGAGCAACTTGACGAAAAAACCCGCGATTTGCTCAATGAGGACGCGCGGTATTTTCTGCACCAGTCCCTGTCCACGCCATGCCTCAATGCCCTGCAGTCCGTGAGCGGCAGCACCATCACCGACACCCAGGGCCGCGATTACCTGGACTGCCACGGCAACAGCGTGCACCAGGCGGGTTTCGCCAACAGCGATGTGATCGAGGCGGTTATTGAGCAGTTGCGCGCGCTGCCTTTCTGCCCGCGCCGGTTCACCAATGAAAAAGCCGTGGCACTGGCAAAGAAGCTGGGGGACATTGCGCCGGGTGATTTGAACAAAGTGCTGCTGGCGCCCGGCGGGGCCGAGGCCGTGGGCATGGCGCTCAAACTGGCGCGGCTCGCCACGGGCCGGTTTAAGACCGTATCGTGGTGGGACTCGTTTCACGGCGCCACCATGGACGCCATCAGCGTTGGCGGCGAGCGCCTGTTCCGCCAGGGGCTCGGGCCGCTCATGCCCGGCGCCGTTCATGTGCCGCCCCCGTATTCTTACCGTGAGCCTTTTCCTGGCGCGGACACGCTTTCGTCACCCGAATATATTGATTATGTGATGGAGCGCGAGGGGGATATTGCCGCGTTCATCGCCGAGCCCATGCGCTGCACCGAGGTTGTCGAGCCGCCGGAAAATTACTGGCGCGATGTGCGCGCAATCTGCGACAAGCACGGCGCCCTGCTCATTTTTGATGAGATTCCGATCTGCCTTGGCCGAACCGGATATATGTTCGCCTGCGAAAAGTGGGGCGTGACCCCGGATATCCTGTGCATCGGCAAGGGCCTGGGCGGGGGCGTGATGCCTTTGGCCGCCATAATCGCGCGCGCGGACCTTGATGTAGGGCAGCACACGGCTTTGGGGCATTACACCCATGAGAAAAGCCCCGTGGCTGCGGCGGCGGCCCTGGCAACCATTAACTACATTGAAAAGAAAAAGCTCGTCAAACGCGCGCGCCAGGCCGGATTCGAAATGCTGTCCGCACTCCGCATCATCGCAAAAAAGCATACGCTTGTCGGAGACGTGCGCGGCGTGGGCCTGGTCCTGGGCCTGGAACTCACCAAGGGCCGCGACAACCGGCCCGCAACCGACGAAGCCGAGCGCATCATGTATGCCTGCATGCGCCGCGGACTCAGTTTCAAGGTCTCCGGCGGCAATGTGCTCACACTCATGCCGCCCCTCACCATCACCGACGATGAAATGGGCCGCGCCATCCAGATACTGGATCAGGCGCTCACCGAAGTGGAACAGGGCGGGTGATCCCATGGCATTGGATCAATTTACAGCGAGATTCTGCGGATTAGCTTTTATTGCCTTATCCCTGGTTTTCTTCAGCGCGCTTTCCAGCGCCGCCATGCCCGAACCCGCTGTCAAGGATCCCGATGTGCGCGCCGGGCGCATGTGCGCGGAATCCGCAAACCCCGGGGCGGTGGCGGAAAAGCGGCTTATTCAGTGCGGCCTCGAATATGGGGTTTTTGCACCCGAACGAATGGGGTGTGATGCGCCGTATATGGATGTGCGCATCACCGCGTACAATCTGGAGCGCGGGTTTGAGATGGACCGGCAGATTGTTCTTTTTCGAAAACACGAAATGTTCAGGGATACGGATATCCTGTTGCTGAGCGAGGTTGACCGGGGCTGCGCGCGCACGCAATACCGGAATGTGGCGCGCGACATGGCAAAGGCGCTTGGCATGAATTACGTGTATGGCGTGGAGTTTGTGGAGTTGCCGCACAGCACCGCGCCGGACGCTGATGAAACCGGGGAGCAATGCGAGCACGGCAACGCGGTGTTGAGCCGGTGGCCTATTGTGAATGCCGGGGAGATCCGGCACCAGGTGTCCGCGGACTGGTATATTGCGCCGGGCCCGCAACGCGCCGGCCAGGAGCCGCGCCTGGGCGGGCGCATGGCGGTCATGGCGGATATTGATGTGAACGGGTTTCCCCTGCGCGTGTATGCCGTGCATTTTGACAGCGGATTGCAGGACGATCTGAATCGAAAAGCACAGGCCGGGGAGCTTGTAGCCCACGCCGCGGGCGCATTCGGCCCTGTGGTGATGGGCGGCGATATGAATACATTGCAATATCTGGTGGATCTGTCTTCCGGCACAAATGAGCGCGATCCCACGGCGCCGGTGTTTCTGAGTGCAGGGTACACGGATGCGCACGCAGGCATGCGCGCCGCCAAACGCGGCACAACCCGGGTTGAGTATGGCATGAGAGCGGTGCTCGATCTCATATTTGTAAAAGGCGCGGCTGTGGTGGACCGGGGCATATGCCCCGCGAAAATTTGCGACCCGCTCAGCGACCACCTGCCCATCTGGGCCGTGCTCCGTCTGGAGTAGCCGATTTCTTCAAGCTGAATACCAGAATATGAATTGCCGATAAATTCTGTGGGCTTTGACAGCTTTGCCCGCGCGCATCTATCATGTAATCAGTGGGCGGGCGGCCCGCGGTGAGCCATGACGCATTCCGATAAACAGTGGGCCTTTCCCAACTCGTGGTACTTCCTTTGTTTTATGGTGGCCACGGGCCTGTGCCTGGGCACCGGGCTTTTGCTTCTGGTGCGCGAGACGCGTGATTTTACGCGGTATTATCTGTTGCAGTGGCACGTCGTGATTGGGTTTCTGGATATCGTATTCGCGGGGCTGAGCCTGCAGGCGTATGTATTCGCGGCGCGCGGGCGCAGGCCCCTGGTGTGGCCGCTGCCCCTGGCGCTGATCCTGGCCCTGCCCATGTTGGAAGTCCCGTATAAACTTGTGTTCTTCACCGGGCTTGCCGCGTGGGCTGTGCTCACGGTGCGCGCGGACCGACGGTTCTGGGCGCCCACCCTGATTTTCACGGTGCTTGCAAGCACGGGCGTGTACCTGTCCGGCCCCATGGTATTCGGGATTACTTACGCGCAGACGCTGCGGAGCAATTTTTTCTACTGGGCGCATCTGGCCGGAACCGGGGCGTATGTGCTGTGGATGCCGTTTGCCATGCGCGCGGTGCGCCGCCGCCGGGCCGAGGCCAATCCCGAGACAATGAAAATCATGCGCGTGGCTGTGCTTGTGCTTCTGGCCGGCGCACCCCTTGTCTGGGGCGCGATGAATGCATTCAAGGAAAATAAGCGGTTGCAATATCCGCCGCGCATGCTGCAGGGCGGTTACGAATTTACCATAAAATCCGATGCGCGCCTGCGCCAACCCATCAGCGACCCCGAGCCGTTTATACAGGATTCGGAATCGTGCGGAGACCCGCGCTGCCATCCGGATATTTATGAGCAGTGGCGCGTATCATCCCACCGCATGGCCGCCATGACGCCGCCGTACCGCAAAATTCTCGAGGAGTTCGCAGCGCGTTTCGGGTGGGAGGCCACAACCTTCTGCACGAATTGCCACAATCCCCTGGCCTCGGTGTACGGCATCGTAGACCGGCCCGGGGATCCCGTGGCCGACCGCCTGCGCAAAGAAGGCATTTCATGTCAGTACTGCCACGCGGTTGCGCACACCAGCCCCGAGGCAGGCAACGGCAACGCGCGCGGCCGGTTCATGCCCGCGCATCCGCCCCCGCTTGTGGATGAGCGCCCCCAGGACCGTGATACGTCGTGGCGCTATACGGTGTGGGATCTCACCCGCCACCGGCGCGATTATTTCAAGTCCGCGATCCCGCGCAGCGAGTGGTGCGGTTCGTGCCACCGCGTGGTCATGCCCCACCGCTTCACCCAGGGCAACGATATGATTCTGGGCGATACATATACACCGTGGAAGCTGCTCTATGAGAAGACCGGCCTGTCGTGCACGGACTGCCACATGCCGCTCACCATGCATTCGTCGGCTGTGCACGCGCGGCCCGACCACCGCATGTGGGGCATCAATCAGGCCATGGGCCGCCTGGCCCCTCCCGGCCTGGCCCCGGCCGGGGATATCGCCGCGTTTGAAAAGGGAACCGCGCAGTGGCTCCAGGGCAAACTGCCCGTGCCCCGCTTTGAAGTCTGGTACCTGCGCCTCACCCTGCACAACAAGTACCAGGCCTATCGCGAATTTCTGGACAAACCCGGCACCGTTCTCATCTCCGTAAAAATCGAATTCCCCGCGGGCCGCGAATCCGCCAAAGCCGTTGTCACCCTCAAAAACAACACCCTGGTGCACAACTTCCCGTCGAGCCCCCTGGACCTCATGGAATCATGGGTTGAAGTCACGGCCCGGGACGCGGGTGGGAAAGTGGTTTTCCGCAATTGCCCGGTTGACGGCCCGCAGGCCCCGTTCGGAGACTGCGCCGTGCTCGGCGGCGTGCCCGTGGACGCGGATGGCGCGCCTGTGGAAAAGCATCATTTCTGGGACGCGCGCGGCGTACAGAATAAGACCATCATCCCGCCCGGAGGCAAGCTGAGTTTTACATATAATATTCCCACGCCCGCGGGTCCGGCGCGCCCCGTGACCGTGACCGCGCGCTGCATGTACCGCCGCTACAACCAGCATATCAACACCTGGGTGTACGGCCCGGACGCCCCGTCCTTCCCCGTTACCGAGTTGTCCCGCGCCACCGCTGATATCAAGTAACTTGAATGTGGCGGCATCAAAAAAAACGGCGATAAATCGCCGCACACCATACAAAAGCATTTTTATAAAAAACCAATTATTTTACCGCCGGCCAATGGGCAAAGCCGTGTTTACCCCAAAAGCCAGCAGTAATGGATTTTATAATGACCGCCGAATCCCTCATATTCCGCGATCTGCTCCTCTGATTTCAATACGGTGTCTCCAGCCCATTTTATGTCAGTGCCCGGAGCAGGCACTTCTTGCCAGCCGTTTTTGCCTGCGGGCAGGGATATGGCCGCCAGGTGCGGGGTGAAGATACGATCCTCGATCAGATTCTTGAGCAGTTCGAGCAGGTTTTCCGCGATGGCCGCGATAACACCCTTGAGCACAATTGCAACCAGGGGGTTGAGGCTGATGGCGTTGGCCAGCAGCTTGCTTGCCTGGCGTATGCTGCGCTCGGCCATGGCGCGCGACATCACGCGCATGAGCAGGTCTGCGGCGGTTTTGATAAATGCGTCCGCGGCGTCCTGCATCTGCTCGTCAGTCAAGCCCTTGAGTTCTTTGATGAGCCGGTCAAGCAGTTTCTCCACCTGATCTGCGATTTCCTTTTCCAGAAAGTCGGGCGTATCCGGCATGCCCGATAAGAAATCCTTGACCCGCTTCATGATTCGCGCTTTGCGCGCTTTGGCCCGTTCTTCCAGGTCTCCCACGCGCCCCTCGGCAAGCAGGTCGAACAATTCTTTAAACAGGGGCTCGGCTTTTTTTCGGAATGCATCGTCCAGATCGGCCTTGTGCGCCAGGGTTTCAAGAATTTCCGCCGCGCCTTGCGTGAGCTGTTGCGCGAGTTTGTCCGGAGACAGAGACAGGTCCATGTGCTTTTTCATGGCTGAGGCAAAGGCGTCCTGGAATTTTTTATCCATACTGTCCCCGTCTGCATCCGCATCATTCCTGGCGGCTGCGAACCGCGCGTCCAGATCCTTTTTCAGGTTTTTGGAATAATCATCGAGCCCTCCGCCCTTGTTGTGCTCACAGAGCGCCATGGCCGCGAAATACTGCCCCTTGGCGCCGGGGTCCACATCGATTGCGCAGAAGTTCCAGCCGATTATTCTGCCCTCCTGCCACGCCGGCTGTTCCTTGCCGGTGTCCAGAAAAGTGCAAAATTTGAATTTTAACGCCACTTGCACGTTTCCGGCCGGATCCACACTCACGCCCCCCAGGCGCAACTCAGGCTTTTCGATGTCATGAGCCTTTTGGATGCAACATGATTTCACAAGCCTCAATACGAGTTTTGGCATTGGGTATACCTCCCCGGATTGTCTGGCGCACAGCGTGAATGGCATGCGCTGCGTTCCATTAATAATTGCAATGTTGCTGTGTGGGTATTGCTGTTGCAGCATATCACGCCATTTTCGAAACTGTCAATGGGTTCGCATAGGCCACGGGATTGCGTTACCAGGCGCCATTGTGCGCATGCGTTTCAGAGCGCGCCGCAATTCCGCAGCGCCGCACCTCCGGCATTTGACATCGCATGGGCCCCACATTATCAATAAGTGTCACGCAAGCCCGGACGCGCTCAACTCCGGGGAGGAGTTCTGCCATGGATACCACCCTGGCCGCGGGGTTTGCCGCGGCGTTTTTCGCGGGAGTCACACAGGGCCTCACCGGGTTCGGGTCGGCCATTGTTTTTGTGTCATTCATGGTGCTGTTCATGGATCCCAAAGATGTGGTGCCGGTGATGCTGTTTCTGGCCCTGGCCATCAACATGCTGGTGATTGTTGAGGCGCGTCGCCACGTGCAGTTGCAGCGCATCTGGCCGCTCATGGCCGCGGGTGCGTGCGGGCTGTGGCCGGGCCGCGAGTTGCTTGTTTATCTGCCCACGCCCGTGCTCAAGGCCGGCATCGGCGCCATCATCACCGTGTTTGCGCTCCTGCTCATGTCGGGCTGGCGCCGCACGATTCGCAATGAGCGCGCCGCGTCCGTGGCTGTGGGTTTTTTCAGCGGTTTTTTTAACGCGGGCGCGGGCATGAGCGGTCCGCCCGTGATCCTGTTTTTCTCCAATCAGAACATGCCAAAGGATGTGTTCCGCGCAAATATTGTGGCTTATTTCCTGGTGCTGAATGCGTGTTCCATCGTGGTGTTCTGGTCGGGCGGGCTTATTACGCCCGTGGTGTTGCATCGCGCCGGTTTGTTTGTGATTGCCCTGGCTGCGGGCGGGGGCGTTGGCATCGCTCTTACGAAAAAATTGAATGAGCAGGTTTTCAAAAGAATCGCCCTCGGCGTGGTTACTGTGGCGGGGCTGCTCGCCGTGGCGTCCGGTGTGCGGGCGTTGTTATAGAACAGTGCAACATTTTTCAGAGCGAAAGAAAATTGAGGTGATGAATATGGCGGAACCCAGAAAATTCTACTGCGCAGGAGAATGGAAATCTTCCGGCGATGTGTTTGATGTGGTGAGTCCCTATGACGGCCGTGTGGTGGCGCAGGTATGCCGCCCGGGCCAGGCTGACGCCGAGGCCGCCACTGTGGCGGCGGCAAAGGGTTTTGAGGAAATTACGAGCAAACTGCCCGCGTATGAACGCGAGGCTATGTTGTTGCGTATTCGTGACGGAATGCTGGAGCGCGCCGAAGATCTCGCACAAAGCATTTGTGCGGAAAACGGCAAGCCCATCAAACAGGCGCGCGTGGAAGTGGAGCGCGCAACGGGCGTGTTTAAAATTGCGGCCGAGGAAGCCCTGCGCGTGGGCGGCGATTTTATTCCCATGGACATCACCCCGGGAGCGGAGGGGCGCTATGGCATTTTCAAGCGCTTCCCGCTTGGCCCCATATTCGGCATATCCCCGTTTAATTTCCCCCTGAATCTGGTGGCGCATAAAATTGCCCCGGCCCTGGCCGCGGGCAACACAATCGTGCTCAAGCCCGCTTCGGCCACACCGCTCACGGCCCTGCTCCTGGCGGAAATCTGCGAGGCTGCGGGTGTGCCCGCCGGGGCTCTCAGCGTGCTTCCGTGCAGCAGTTCTGTGGCCGGGAAAATGGCGCTTGATGATCGTTTTATGCTGCTCTCTTTCACGGGCAGCCCGGCCGTGGGCTGGAAGCTCAAAAGCAATTGCGGCCGCAAGCCCGTGACCCTGGAGCTGGGCGGCAACGCCGGGTGCATTGTGAACGCGGACGCGGATGTAGCCCTGGCGGCCGCGCGGTGCGCGGCCGGCGGGTTTGCTTTCGCGGGCCAGGTGTGCATCCACACCCAGCGCATCTATGTACACGCGGATATTTTTGACGCGTTTGCCGCGGATTTTATCAGCCGCGTCAAGGCCATGAACGTGGGCGACCCCGCGGACGAATCCACGGACATGGGGCCCATGATTAATGAAAATGAAGCGCTGCGCGCTTTGGGGTGGATCGGTGAAGCCGTGGCCGCGGGCGCGCGCCTGCTCACCGGCGGCCAGGCCAAGGGCGCTGTGCTGCAGCCCACGGTGCTCGCCGACACCACCGAGGCCATGAAGGTGAATTGCATGGAGGTGTTCGCGCCCATCGTCACCCTCACAAAATTCACGGATATTGACGAGGCCATGGCGCGTGTGGCCGAATCGGATTTCGGCCTTCAGGCTGGCCTGTTTACCTACGACAGCCGCGTGATCCACCGCGCATTCAACACCATCCGCGTGGGCGGGCTTATGATCAACGAGGTCCCGACGTTCCGCGTGGATCACATGCCCTACGGGGGCGTGAAAATGTCCGGCCTGGGCCGCGAAGGCCTGATTTACGCCATTGACGAAATGACCGAAAAGCGGCTGTTGCTCATGAGCAAGATGGATTGATTCCGGATATTGCGCGGTGCGCGTTTTGATGGTTCGATTATTTTGTGCATTGCGCATCGGCGGCAGAGGGCGAAATGGGAAAATATTTTAAAACCAGCGAAGATCTGATCGCCACGTTTTCGGCTTTTTATGATTTGTTGCGGTATGACAAAATCATAGGCCCGAAGATGGCGGAGTCGGGTATTGTCATCCGTTTTGAATATACGGATCCCGGCGCGTGGTGCACAATCAACGCAAGGGATGCTTCTGCGGACCAGGGCGCTTATGCCGATTTCGTGTGGAACGACTCCGAGCCCGAACCCGAGGCCGTAATCCGCATCAAGGCGGATATCGCGCACCGGTTCTGGCACGGCAGGGAGAACCCGTTCGTGGGCGTGGCCCTGGGCAGAATGAAGATCAAAGGAAACACCGCGAAAGTCCTGGCCCTGCTGCCTGCGTTTGAACCGGCATACAGGATGTATCCCAGGTTTCTCAAAAAAACCGGCCGCGGTGATATTGCTTTGTAGCCGGGTTGAGAAGGCTTGGCTTGTATTTATAAGTATCGCGCGGCTCCGGGTTTGCCGTCTGAACGCAGGGTATAATATGCCTGTGAAATGGAGCCAGGACCGAAAAGGAGACAGGAAACCATGTATGCGGATTTGAAAGGGAAGACAGCATTCATCAACGGCGCGGGCAAGCGCACCGGGCTGGGATACGCCATAGCGGACAAGCTGGCCGCGAGCGGCGCCAATGTGGTGGTGGCGGATATTTGCCTGGGACAGGTCACGGGCGCGGAACTCACCTCGTCGTCGTTTGCGGATCTGGAATCCATTGCCGCGGAAATCGCGGAAAAGCACGGTGTTACAGCCCTGGCCGTGCGCCAGGATGTTACGGACAAGGATTCCGTGGCCGAATCCGCGGCAAAGGTCAAGGAGCAGTTCGGCCGTCTGGATGTGCTGGTGAACAATGCCGGGTCCGCGTTCGGCGCGCCCGCACCAACTATTAATTACGACGAAGCCGCATGGATGAAGACTTTTGACATTAACTATTACGGCGTGTTCCGCGTGTCGCGGGCCATGCTGCCGCTCATGTTCGGGGCTCCGGCCAGCATCGTGAATATGGCGTCCAAGGCAGGCAAGGCCGCGGTTGCCATGAACGGCGCATACTGCGTGTCCAAGGCCGCGGTAATCATGCTCACGCGCGTAATGGCCAAAGAAATGGCGCCCGCCAATATCCGCGTCAATGCCCTGTGCCCGGGCCTTATCATGACGGATATGCAGCGCTTCCGCATAAAGAAAGAGAGCGAAGTGTTCGGCAGAACATTTGAACAGCAGGAAAAAGAACTCGGCAAACTGGTGCCCATGGGCTACCTGGCCCAGCCGTCCCAGGTGGCGGACCTGGCCGCGTACCTGGCTTCCGCGGAATCCTCATACATCACGGGCCAGGCTATAAATGTGGACGGCGGCCAGCTTACCGAAGCATAGGCGGTCCGGCGCCAGCCCAGACACTTTGACGGCTGAATCGCGCAGCGGGCGCGGTTCCGCTTGCGGTGTTTATGAAAAACATGGCGCATGCCAGACTCAATTTACGGCTATGGCCCGGAGGGAACGATGAGCAATTCAGAGGATGCTGGAGATATCCTGAAATTCAGGAATGCGGATCAGCTTGGCATTGTGGTGCGCGACATGCACGAGGCCATGCAGAATTTTTCTAAACTGTACGGCGTGCGCGACTGGTACCGGAACGCGCGCAATGATCAGAAGCCCGACAAAGTAATTTATAAGGGGAAACAGATAGAGCAGGGAAACGACATGGTGCTGGGCTACTGCGGCGCTTTGCAGCTTGAACTGGTGCAGCCCGGGGGCGGGGAACAGAGCATTTACACCGAGCATCTGGAGCAGCATGGCGAGGGCCTGCACCACCTGGGGTTTTATGTGCCTGATCTGGACGCCCGGCTGTCGGCCTACGCCAAACTTGGAATCGAGCCTGTGCAGACCTGTGAGCTGTACGCAAAAGGCGGGGCTGTGACACGGTGCGCTTACATGGACAATTCGCGCACCAACGGCATCACCATAGAGCTTATCGAAACGCGCATGTTCGGAATTCACATGCGCATGAAACCCGTTCTGCTCAAAATCGGATCCCTTATGGGTGATTTGGAAAAGCTGAGACTTTAATAGCGGCCCAAAGTTGCATATGGATTAAAATCAGAAAACCATTATTTCCGGCTATGCATTTTTAATTTGAATTTTGTGCGGGCATGCAATAACTCAATCGCACGCGCACGGTGTGGCGCCGCACTTGGGGCAGCCGTGCGCATACTTGGCCGCGGCGGCTTGCATGTCCACGCCCATGATGCTGGCCAGGCTCACCAGCCACGCCAGCACATCGCCGAATTCTTCGTTCAGGTTGGCCCGGTCCGCGCCGCGCATGGCGCGCGCCAGTTCGCCCACTTCTTCGATGAACCACCGGAACGTGCCTTCGGCACCGCGCGCATTGTCCCGCTCGAAATAGATGTCCTTGATTAACTGCTGGAACTCGTTGATCCCTATTTTCGTGTCGTCGCTCATGGGCGATATTGTACACGCCGCGCGCCGCGCGGTCCACTGCGCGCATTTGGATCCTCGCCGCAAATGTATTATCTTTAAAGGATGCAGGGGCAGGCGTTGCATGGGCCGCTTTTGATCGCCTTATTCATAATGACGCTGCACCCGGTTGAATTTACCGTGGAGGGTATTACATGAAAATCACATTCGGATTCCGGTGCGCTGTGATTGCGCTGCTGCTGGTTCTTGGCGGCGCTGTTCTTGTGGGAACGCCCGCGCAGGCCCAGCTCAAGGCCGGGGCCGCCAGCGTGGACATGACCCCGGAAAAACCGTGTTTTCTGGGCGGCTATTTCTTCCTCACTGACCGTTCCAAAGGCGTGCATGATCCGCTGTTTGTTCGCGCGCTGGTTCTGGACAACGGCCAGGCCCGCGTGGCTTTTATTACCATGGACATCGTGATCATGAACGGGGTCATGGCCGGGGAAATCAAGGACCTTGTGAACAGGGAAACCGGCATTCCCGTGGACCACATCAACATTTCAGCCATTCACACGCACACGGGGCCCGAGGGGTATTTCGAGGAATTCGGCAAGTATCCCAAAGAGTATGACCCGGATATGAAGATGACCATGGAGCGTCAGGCGCTGCAGGCTGTGCAGACCGCAATCGGCCGCATGCAGCCCGCGTCGTTCGGGTACGTCCAATTCACCCTCGAGCACCAGAACGGCAACCGCCACGACCCGGACGGGCCCGTGGACCGCACCGCCATTGTGGGCGTGCTCAAGGACGCGGCAGGCAAGCCTTTCGCCGGATTTTTGAATTTCGCCGCGCATCCCACGGTGGCGCCCGCCGGGGACTACCTGGTGAGCGCCGAGTGGCCCGGCATGTTCGCCGCGCTCATGGAAAAGAAACTCGGCGGAGACACCGCGTTCCTGTATCTGCAGGGCGCATCCGGCAACCTGGGCACGGGCGCTCCGGGCGAGAAAGTCGTGGATGGCCAGACCATCCAGCTTGACGATTGGCAAAAGGCCGAGTACAAGGCCGAACTCCTGGCCGACGCCGTGTTCCCGAAACTTTCTGAAATTGACGCATCCCCGGATATTGTGCTGTCTGGTGCGCGCAGGGACTACGAGTTCCGCGTGCGCTCACGCACATACTTCCGCAAATTCGAGCAGTCCCTTCCCGAACTGATCAAAGCCATCCAGGACGATCCCGCGTTGAGCGACACGCTCAAGGAGCGGCGCATCTCCTGGATCAATGACCGCTATGGCACCGAAAAATTCATGTCCATGATTATTCCCACAATGAAGCGCGTGAAAGAGGGAAAAACCAAGACATCCGTGCAGGCCATGCGCATCGGCGGGCTCGTGTTTCTGGCGTTTCCGGGCGAAGCCATCACCGAGTTGAGCATTCAGTTGCGCAAGGACCTTGCGCCCATGACCGTGGCCGTGCTGGGCTATTCCAACGACCACCTGGGGTACATCACCAACCGGGAGATTTTCAAAGAGGGCGGCTATGAAGCCGGCATGGGCCTGTGCTTCCCGGACGCAACCGAGGAAATGGTGAGCGGACTCATGGAAATGGCAGCCAGCCTGTTTTCTGAATAAATGCGTCTTCGACGATTCAATTGCCTCATTGAATGATTGCGCAGAATTTCATATGGCGCGCCAAGTAAAAAGAGCGCCCGTCCGGGCGCTCTTTTTACTTGGCGGATTTTCAGGGATTGCGTTACTTGGCAATGGCTACACGCCGGTTATCGTGGATGGACAGCAGGTCGGATTCGCGGCCGATCATAACGAGCACATCGCCGCGGCTCACCTGATAATGCGGCCCGGGCAGGAATTCAAACCGGGCGCCGGCCGCGTCCTTGACCGCGATCACGAATGCACCGAACCGGCTGCGCAGGTTCAAATCCATGAATGATTTGCCGATGAAAGACTCGGGCGGCGAGATGTCCATGACCCGGTAGTCCTCGGCCAGGGGCACGAAATCAAGAAGGTTCGGGTTCACGATGTGCGCGGCCACGCGGCGCGCGGTTTCGCGCTCCGGGAAAATAATTTCATCCGCGCCCACGGAGTTCAGGATTTCGGCGTGGTCCTCGTTGATGGCCTTGCAGCGGATGATGGGGATGCCGATTTTTTTAAGGTGCAGGGTGCACAGGGTGCTGGCCTCCAGGCTTTCGCCCAGGCTCACCGTGGCCTCGTCAAAGTCCGAAGACACCACGGAACTGAGGGACTTGAAATCCTTGGCGTCGAGCACCAGGGCGCGCTGCACGTGGTCGGCGATGGCGTCCACGCGGTCCGCATCGCTATCAATGGCCAGCACATCGCAGTGGTGCGCCAGCTCACGCGCCAACTCGCTGCCGAACTGGCCCAGGCCCACAACGCACACTCTTTTCCTGATTTGTTTCATTTTCATCCGATCATCACCGTGCCTTTCGGATACTGCACGCGGCTGCCGCGGCCCGAGACCATCCAGATGGCCAGAGTCAGCGGTCCGGTGCGGCCCACGAACATTGTCAGAATAATCCACAGCCGGCCCGGGGTGCTGAGCCGGGCCGTGACCCCGGTGGACAGCCCCACGGTGCCAAACGCGGAGATTTGTTCAAAAAGCAATTCCAGAAACGTGCCGGCATGCGTGCGCGCCTCGGTTATGAGCAGCAGAAATAAACCGGCGGCGTTCCACAGCACGGCCAGGCTCACCAGCAGGCCCGCGCGCGCCACCAGATCATCGCTTATCTGGCGGTCGAACAGGTGCACCCGCGCTTCGCCGCGCAGGGACGCGCGCACCCGGGCCAGCCAGATGGCCGTGGTCGTGGTCTTCACGCCCCCGGCGCATGACCCCGGGGAGCCGCCCACGAACATGAGGCCAATGAGCGCGAACAGCGCGGCCCCGGGCAGGGCGCCGATGTTCACGGAATTGAATCCAGCCGTGCGCGCGGTCACGGATTGAAATACAGCTCCCGACACTTTTTCCACCACAGTGCCTTCCGCCGGGGTCTGTCCTGAAATAAGGATTAGTATTGCGCCCGCGAGAATGAGTGCGCCGGACGCAGTCAGCACCACACGTGAGTTCAGGGACAGCCGGGTTACAGGCGAGCGCCCGCGATTTTTCACAAGCAGCACCGCGCGGCGCGCCAGTTCCACCAGCACCGTGTGGCCCAGACCGCCCAGAACAATGAGCAGGGAAAACACGGCCATGGCCCCGTGCATGCCGCGCCATTTGATGAGGCTTTCCGTGTTCAGCGAGAACCCCGCGTTGCAGAATGCGCTGATGGCATGGAACGCGGCGCTGAACACGGACGCGCCCGGGGCCCCGCCGCTGTTAAGGAATCCGAAAAGCATCATGGCGCCGAGCAGTTCAATGGCGAATGTGGCTGCGAGGATGTGCTTGAACGTGTGCCCGAATTCCGTGGCGGCCTCGCGCTGGAACAGGGCGTCCTGAACCGCGGCCATGGACGCCAGGGACATGCGCCGGCCCAGGACTTGAAAGGCCAGGGCCGCAAAGGTCATCACGCCCAGGCCACCCGCCTGGATGAGCACCATGATGATGGCCTGCCCCGCCGGCGTGAAATCGCGGCCCGTGTCCACCACGATGAGGCCGGTCACGCACACCGCAGATGTGGCTGTGAACAGCGCGTCAATCAGGCCTACGCGCGCCGGAAGATGCGCCCACGGCAGACACAACAGGATCGTGCCCGCGGCGATCAGCGCCACAAAGCTCCCGGCCAGCAGCGCGTGCGGCGACATCTGCACACGCGGGCCCAACTTCTGCTGCTTGGGTTCGGTCATATTTGATTCCTCTATGCGTACAATCGTCCATGCCCGCCAGGCACCAGCGGTTCATATGGTGAGGCGCCAGCACCATGCGGTCATTATGCGCGCCGCACACGGACATGGTCACGCCGTGTGATTCCACCACATGGAGCAGGGGGCAGATCGTGTCTTTAATGGTTTCTAGGGAAAATACGGGTGAATCGCTCTGAATGCCCTGGTTGCGTTTTGTTAAGATGACATGCGCGAACCCGGCCTCGTGCAGCTTGTTCGCGACATCGCGCGTCAGGTGGCGGGTCACAAGCAGAATGCTGTGCACGGGGACATTTTGCTCCCCGGCTGCTGTAACTGCGTTGCGAACCGAATCCCATTGGCCTGCGGGGTTTTCCATATACAGTGCGAATGTGGCGTCCGGGTTCCTGTGCTCTTGTTCCAGCCAGTCGCGGATGCCCTGGCAGTCCTCAAGGTTAACGGCAGACAGTTTTGTCAGTGTCATGGCGATCACACCCTTCGCATTTGCTTCAATTCCTATTAAAGCAACAAAGGTGCCATGCGGCGCCAGGAGTGGATCCGGGTGGCGGAGATTACGCTGGAATCCAGTGAGAGGGATAAAAAACGCTTATCACAAAGCCCATTTTGTTTTTCTGAAATACAGAATGGTCTGAGATATGTTTTTATACAGCAATTGCTGGGGGTGTCTGAGGGTGTGGGAATCCATGCAGAATGAGAGAGGGCTTGCAAATTGCAAGATCGTTACATGCCAAGTTTTTTCTTTTTGCGGTACAGGGTGGACGGGTCGATGCCCAGGATGCCGGCCGTATCTTCCATGGCCAGGCCCAGGCCCAGGGCCTTGCGGATAAGGGTTTCTTCCATCACGGCCAGGGTCATGATATCGCCGGGCTGGGGCTGGCCGCCTTTTTCCGGAAGCAGGCGCGCGGGCAGGTGTTCGAGGCGCACGGTGCGGCCCGGGCACACGAGCACGGCGCGCTCCACTACGTTTGACAGCTCGCGCACGTTTCCGGGCCAGGCGTGGGTGAGGAAAAACGCCTGCACATCGTCGCCAAAGGATTCCACCTGGCGGCCGTGAGCTTTGTTGTATTCCATGAGGAAGCGGTGGGCCAGGAGCGTGATGTCTTCGGCGCGGCGGCGCAGGGGGGGCAGGGTGAGTTCCACCACATTGAGGCGGTAAAACAGGTCTTTGCGGAATGCGCCATCGGCCACCATTTCGTCCAGGTCGCGGTTTGTGGCGGCGATGATGCGCGCGTCGATGGTGCGCGCCGCGGGATCGCCCAGGCGCTCGAATGTTTTCTCCTCGATGAGGCGCAGGAGCTTGCCCTGGAGCGTGAGCGGGACTTCTCCGATTTCGTCCAGGAACAGGGTGCCCTTGTCCGCTGTTTCCACTTTGCCGGGCTTGTCCGCCACAGCGCCTGTGAACGCGCCCTTTTTATGCCCGAACAGCTCGGATTCCAGCAGGGTTTCCTGGAACGACGTGCAGTCCACCACCGCGAAGGGCCCTTTTGTGCGCGGGCTCCAGGTGTGGATCATGCGCGCGAGCAGGCCCTTGCCCGTGCCGCTTTCGCCTGTGATGAGGATGGACGTATCCGTGTCGGCCACGGTGCGGGCCAGTTCGAGCACGTGGCGCACATCCGGGCTGGCGGTCACGAATTCCGTGGCGTACGGGGTTTCGCCCAGGCGGCGGCGCAGGCCCGAGACTTCGGAGCGGTAGCCGCGCACCTGTTCCACGCGGGCGATGCGGTGGCGCACCTGTTCCGGGGTAAAAGGCTTGGTGAGGTAGTCGAATGCACCCTCTTTCATGGCGTCCACGGCGCTTTCAATGGATCCGTGCGCTGTGATGATGATGGCGTCGGTGTCACGGTGCAAATCGCGCAGTTTTTTGAGAAATTCCAGGCCGCTCATGCCGGGCAGCTGCAAGTCCACGAGGGCGATATCTACGTTTTGGGATTCCAGGAATTCCAAGGCGGCCTCGGCGTCGGGCATGCTCCATGTATCGTGCCCGTCGCCGTGCAGCATGATTTCCAGGGTGCGCAGGATGTGCGGGTCGTCGTCGAGAATGAGGATACGGCTCATGGTTTTGTCCTTGTGCTCATGGGTTTACCGCGGAATCGTAATTGTGAAGGATGTGCCTTGCCCCAGCGTGCTCTGGACCGCGATCCGGCCCTGGTGCGCTTCCACGATTTCTTTGACAATAGTGAGACCCAGGCCCATGGCCCCGGGGTCCTGGCGATCATCAAGAGATGTATATGGGAGGAACAGGCGGTCGAGATCCTCCTGGTTAATGCCTACGCCTGTGTCGGAAATCGTGATTTCAACATACGCGCCGGACGCGGCCAGGGCCACGCTCACGGCGCCGCCGGCCGCGGTGTAGCGCAGGGCGTTGCCCACGATGTTTGTGACTACCCACGGGAATTTCACCAGGTCCACGTTGGCGAACAGGGGCGCGGCGCCCATGTCCTGTTCCAGGGATATGTCCTGGGATCGCGCCTGGGCGGCCAGGGGTTTGAGCGCGTTGTCCAGAAGGCGGGGCAGATCGGTTTTCACGGGGTTGAGGGCCAGGCCCGGGATCACCCCTTTGCTGGCGCCGATAAGTTCGGTGATCAAATTGGACAGGGCGCCGCAGTCCGCGCGCGCCATTTGCAGCAGGTCGTCGGTGTCCTCGGAGCGGCCCCGCAGTTTTTCGTGCAGCAGGTTCACAGACATGGACAGGGATGTCATGGGTGTTTTGAGCTGGTGGGACAGCATGGAGATAAATCGGCGGCGCGCTTCCTCGAAGCGGCGCTCCTCGGTCACATTCCAGAACACGAGCAGGAACCCCTCCACGCGGCCGTCGTCGTCGGTGAAAGGCAGAAGGCGCGGCACATAAACAAAGTCCTGTTCGCCATCGGCGACGCGCACTTCGGGAAGGGCCGAGTCCGCCGGGGTTGCGCCCTGGCGCGTGGCGGCTTCCAGGGCGGCGCGCAGTTCGCCGTCCAGGCGGGGTGTGTCGGCTCCGCGGTTCAGGATATCGCGGCCCACGCGGTTGCTGCCCAGCACGCTCAGGTTGCCGTCCAGCAGCGCCAGGCCTTCGGAGACCTCTTCGATCACGAACGCCAGGCGCGCCTGCAGGCGGGTGAGTTTGCGCGTCTGCTCGTCTTCGTAGCGGTTGAGGCGTTCGAGCAGGCCGTGCACCTCGGATTCCAGGCGGCTGATTTCGTCCACGGTCGCGCCCGCGTGCGCGCTGTCCCCGGATTCCGGGTTCAGGGCCTGGTGCAGGTCGTTGGCCACAGAAAGGATGGGGCGGGAGATGCGGCCCGCGGCCACCACCGCGAACAGGAACAGGGCGGATGCGGTGATGCCTAAGGCCGTGCCCGTGAGCACCATGGTGAACCGCGCCACGCGGCGCGTGCGGCGTTTGTAGGCGAACATGGCTTTTTCGTTCAGGTCAATGAGCGCGTCCAGGCGCTCGTACAGAGCGGGCAGGCCCGGCCCCTGGGCCTGGGGGTCGCGGTGGTACCGCGGCAGGTAGGCGTCCCACAGGGCGCGGATTTCATGCAGCACATCCTGTTCCCCGGGCTCGGTGATATTGAGTTCGCACACGGACAGGGAATTTTCAAATGCTGCGGCCGCGTCCGCCGCGTTCTGGGCCGGGTCCCCGAATTCCATGATGCGCAGGGCCACTTCCATGGCGCGCGCCTCCTGGATGGTCTGGTAATTGTCGGACAGGATATCATCGGCCGCGCGCTCCAGGCGCAGCAGCGAGGCCATGCTCACATACCCGATCACGCCCAGGAACAGGGCCGGGATGGTGAGGTAGAACAAAAGTTTCCTGCGAAGCGGCATGGCGCACGACCCGGCATTGGTTTGCCTTTGATCATACTCTAAAACGCGGGCGTGGGAAATCCCGGGGCGCGGATTGTGCCGCGCGCGCGACTTGACTTTTCTCCATGAATATGACACAGTGATCCGGATCGCCCGTTTGGGGCGTTTAACACAGCGGAGGATGATATTATGAGCGACGAGTTTGATGATTTCGAAGGATTTGACGATTTTGACGACGAAGAAGATTACGAAGACAGCCTGGCCGGCAAGTTCGAGCAGGGCGTCGATCAGATCGTGGATATGCGCCTGTCCATCTCCAACGGCATTTGCGACCAGATCAAGCAGATCGCCAACAAAGTGCGCGGCGTGGACGAAGACGACGAAGATTACAAGCCCGGCCCCGTGGTCAAGATCGTAGACACGGTCAACAGCGTGGACCAGGCTATCGTGGAAGGCACCGCCGATGTGATCAAGGGCCTGGGCCGCACCGTGCTTGGCCTGTTCTGACGCCCTGCGCGCACGTCTGTTTTCCAAAAGCATTGCTTTTTCCGCATCCTTGCATGCCCTGTAAGGATGCGTTTTTCTATTGGCCCGGGAATGAATATGGTTTTTTCGTGAAATTTAAAATGTGATTTTTAAGATAGTATATACGACACAGGGCCGCGCATGCGGCCCTTTCTACCGGAGGATTTTTGCACATGCCCACCACACCCCCGTCCCAAGTGGACCTCAGCCTGCAGAGAGAAACATGGCGCGTGTTCCGCATCATGGCTGAATTTGTGGAAGGATTCGACAAGCTCGCCAAAGTGGGGCCCTGCGTCACGATCTTCGGATCCGCCAGGACCAAAAGAAGCGCCAGTGAATACAAATTGTGCGTAAAAACCGCCAAGCTCCTGGGACAGGAGGGCTTCGGCGTGATCACCGGCGGCGGCGGCGGCATCATGGAAGCCGGCAACCGCGGCGCCAAAGAAGCCGGGGCCGAGTCCATTGGCCTCAATATCCTTCTGCCCTTCGAGCAGAGCGCCAACGAGTACATTGAAACCCTCATTAATTTCCATTATTTCTTTGTGCGCAAAGTTATGTTCCTCAAGTACTGCCACGGCGCCATCATCATGCCCGGCGGCTTCGGCACACTGGACGAACTGTGCGAGGTGCTCACCCTGGTGCAGACCAAAAAAGTCCACCGCTTCCCCATCATCCTCATGGACAGCGCGTTCTGGGGCGGGCTCATCGACTGGCTCAAGAACACCATGCTTGAACGCGGCAACATTTCACCCCAGGATCTCGACCTGTTCCGGGTCACCGACGATCCCAAAGAAGCGGTCCGCATTATCAAGAATTTTAAAGTCAATATTTACGACAGCCCCATCAACTGACACGCCGGGGACTCGTTTCGGAGGAATGCATCATGTATGAAGTCTCAAAGCAAGCCTCGTTTTCGGGCGCGCACAGCCTGCGCGAGTACAAGGGCAAATGCGAATCCGTGCACGGCCACAACTGGAAGATAAAGGCCTTCGTTGCGGCCCAGCAACTCGACAACCTGGGCATGGTCGTGGATTTTACAGTCCTGGGAGCGCGCCTCAATGAAATTCTCGAACGCCTGGACCACAAGGACATCAACGCCGTGCCCCCGTTCGACACCATCAACCCGTCGTCCGAGAACATCGCGAAATACATTTACGACGAACTGTCCGGCATGATCAACGACGGCCGCGTCAAAGTCTCCCGCGTGATGGTGTGGGAAACCGACCCCTCGTGCGCCATTTATTCAGAAGACTGACCGGCGCAACAAAAACTACAATCTGCATGGAGGCTGAATAAGTGTCCAACAAAAGAGCCCGAGAGCTGGTGAAACTTGCCGCATCCCATTCGGATGTGGGCGCCGAGGAGATTCTGGACAGCGGCGCCCTGGGCCGCGAGCAGCTCCGTGAAGTCATGCGCCTGCTCCAGGACGCCCTGTATGAACTGTTCAACGACAAGCCCAATGAAAAGCGCATGCAGAAAAAGCTGCGCGACGCGTGCCTGGTGTTCATGAACCTGGACATGGCCGCCGAGGTCGAGGACGATATCCTGGCCAAGGCCGTGAAACTTGTGCAGGAGAACGTGATCAAGGCTCGCGAAAAAGAGCGCCTGGGCGACGAACTGGCCGCCATGGCCGTGGAACACTGGAAAACCCTGGACGAGGACGACGTGGACGCCATCGCCGACGAGGACGACGGGCTCATCGCCGCCGTGCTGCAACTCACCCAGGGCAGCCTGGACCCCAAAGACACGGAACTCGCCAATGCGCTCATTGACATCTGCTCGCGCCTGGCCGTGCCGTTCATTGCCGCTTTTGAAGACGATGCCCTGGACCAGCTCATCCAGGGCGCCATGGACGTGTGCGACCTGGCTGCGTCCGGCAAAAGCGCCGCGGACGCGCTTCAGAAAACCGTGACCCTGGGCCTGGAGAGCGCGGGCGTGATCAGGGCCATGCGCAAGTCCTTCGCCGGGTTGCTGGTCGGCGACATCATCCTGCGCCAGGTGGGCAAGGGCCTGGGTATTAAAGAAAAAATCTCCGTTACGGATTTCATTATTTTCCTGGGCTGCCAGATAGCTGACAAGCAACTCCTGCCCGAGGTGGACAAGGGCCGGTTCGCGCAGGCCAAAGCCGACCTGGAAAAGATTTGAAATCAGATATATTTTTCTGACAAATAAACGACCACCGGCAAGGCCGGTGGTTTTTAAGGCACGGATTTCGTCCTGTAAAATGATTCGCCTGCAAACCGGCGGCAAGGCGCCGATAAGTTACGATTAAATTGTAGGGCGGGGTCACCGAACCCCGCCGGAACCAAATTCCTTCCGGCGATTTGTTCCTTCTTAAAAGCTTCCCATTCTATTCAGGGTATCTGCCGCCTTGCTCTTATTTCATATAATTTTTAAATCTTAGTTACAAATTACGGCGGGGATCGGGGTCCCCGCCCTACAGCTCCACCAACTTCGTTGGTGATTTGTGGCACGAGCCTTTGGCTCGGCTCCATTCACCGGCCTTGCCGGTGGTTTTCTCCTAAAATAAAAGCGCGCCCCATGTGGGGCGCACTTTATAATTATACACAGCGACTTCGGTAAAGTCGCATTCGGGAAGCTTCTTCCCTATGAAACAAATCGCAATCATGCGCAAATAATTACGACGCTACGTATGGTTTTGTGAAAATGGATTTGGTGGAATCGCGAGCAGAGGCGGTGAATTCCGGGGACATGACCGGAATCCGCCCTTTGATTCCGGATCGTGTCACCGTGAATTCTTGGGACAGCTCCTGTCCTGGCTCGCTCCACCGCTTCCAAGGTCGGCGGCCGTTTATTATAGGTGTCCCTGTAATTTGCGTATTTTGAAGCTTTTAAAAACGCCGTTTTTTCCGTTTTTCTGTTCTGCTTCGGGTCATGGCGCATCTATAGCAGGCGTTTTCCTGTGCGGATTCAAGGATTTTTTGGGGATCGTTGACACCTTGGAGCAGGTTCTTCCTGACCCCGTTTCGCATGAAGAGTGCAGCGGGGAATCCGGTTATTTCGAAGCGCTGTGCAATCTCCGAATAGCGATCACCGTTTATCATCATGAACTTCACTTCATCGCTGTAAACATGGTTTGCCGCCAGCTTAAGCAACTCCACCGGATTTTTGCAGGATGAGTCTGAATAGAAAAGTATAACCACTATGCCGCCACAGGTTTTTTCATTAAAATCATCTTCCGTCAATTCAACGATTTTCATCCGAACCTCTGGTTTCAATCATTTTGATTAAATAACGGTCTCCCCTCCACCGCGGCAAATTTCTTACGAATAATCATGCAATAATAGGAGCCACATCAATAACACAGATTTTATCGGTCCTGCTGTTTTTTCACAACCGGCCTTGAAATACTGTGACTTCTATTCGGCTAAAACAGCGACAGTTGATAAAATGGTTCTCTGGCCCAGGTGATGCCGCAATCCGGGTTCAGGAAATAGGGGGACACCTGACACATTAATTCATACTGGTTAAATATTTAACGAAATAACCGGATTCCCCGCTGCACTCTTCATGCGAAACGGGGTCAGGAAGAACCTGCTCCAAGGTGTCAACGATCCCCAAAAAATCCTTGAATCCGCACAGGAAAACGCCTGCTATAGATGCGCCATGACCCGAAGCAGAACAGAAAAACGGAAAATGGAGCTCACGTTTTTGCAGCAAATAAGTAATTCGATGAATTATCAGTGTTATCATTCTGAACCTCCACTTTATCAAGTTCAGGATCACAGAGCTGTAATTCCCGTTGCTTGGGCCGCTCATAAGGATGAGGTTTTTACTGAACCGCCGCTCTTAATTAGATTTGATGCTCATTTAGATATGGCTGCCATAGGAACCCCGCTGGCTTCTAACGATGTGAAAGTAATTGATGATTTTGGAAGTATTGATGAGGTCCTTACATATTCAAATAAAGAAATGAGATCTGATGATGGAGATTGGGTTCTTTATGCAATGGAAATGGGATTAGCAGGAGATGTCATAACTTTTTATTTGAATGATGATAACAGGTCTAACGGTGTTACTGAGCATACGGATCATCTTGGACATAATCATAAAATTTTTAATTTTGGAAGAATATCATCGCTATTGAGTCATATGGGAAATTTAGTTGATACGGCTCGAAGCAGTGATTTTAAACCATTGTGGGACACCTTAAACTGGGATCCTTCCTATGGTTGGCCTGATGAGGATGAAAAATGGAAAGATATTTGGTTTGATATCGATTTGGATTTTGCCATTCATAATTTAGGGAACGATTTTGGGGGAATGGCTTGGAGAGAGCAAGATTTTTTTGATGAGTTTGTTAAACCAGTTCAGATACCACTGCATCACGATTATAAAGAATCTACGGTTGAGCTTTTTGTGCACGATATGTTAATGCATGCCAAGCTTTTTTCTCTTGCAACGGAGCCTTCTTTTTCTTGTGGGTTGGAAGGAGTGTCCCATATTCTGACAGAGCTTAATTACGTATTTGGAAAATACGGAGATTGGTTTTCATTGCCATTGCGCAACAGTGGGAATGTAAGATAAGAAGTTTATAAGAATTGCATTTCTAAATGCAGAAATCTCATTAAATCTTTATTAATAAAATTGTTTTCCCTTTGGAGTGCGACATTTCAATGTCGCTTTGCGTGCCGGGAATTAATTCCCGGCACAGGCTGGCGTATGTCGAGGGACCTCGCATCACGAAAGCGGCGATAAATCGCCGCACTCCAAAAGGGAACTGTTCTTAATCGATAAGTTAGAGCTATAAACACACCGTTGTCCTATAAGAAAAAGCCTCCCGCGGCAGTGCCGCGGGAGGCTTGGGTTTGATTCGAGATAGCTGGCGCCGGGAATTACACCCTGTCCACAATCATGGCGATGCCCATGCCGCCGCCGATGCACAGGGCGGCCAGGCCGCGGGCCGCGTTCTTTTCTTCCATGGCGTAGAGCAGGGTTACAAACACGCGCGCGCCCGAGCATCCGATGGGGTGGCCCAGGGCGATGGCGCCGCCGTGGATGTTGATGGCGTCCATGCGGTCCTCAAGCTTGAGGTCGCGCACCACGGCCAGGGACTGGGAGGCGAATGCTTCGTTGAGTTCGAAGATATCGATGTCGCCCAAAGAGCAGCCGGCTTTTTCCGCGGCCCTGCGGCTGGACGGGGCCGGGCCCATGCCCATGAGCGAGGGGTCCACGCCCGCGGAGGCATAGGATACGATTTTGGCCAGAGGTTTGAGGCCGAGTTCATCTACTTTTTCCTTTGTGGCGAGCACCACTGCGGCTGCGCCGTCGTTGATGCCTGAGGCATTGCCCGCGGTCACGGTGCCGCCGTCTTTTTTGAAGGCCGGGGTCAGCTTGGCCAGGGCTTCGGCGGTTGTTCCGGCGCGCGGGTGTTCGTCGGTGTCAATAACCATGGGGTCGCCCTTGCGCTGCGGAATGCTGATGGGCGCGATTTGGCTTTTGAATGCGCCGGACTCGATGGCCTCGCAGGCCAGGGCCTGGCTGCGGGCCGCAAATGCGTCCTGGTCCTGGCGGCTGATGCCGTATTTTTCGGCGATGTTTTCCGCGGTGATGCCCATGTGGTAGCCGTTGAAGATTTCAAACAGGCCGTCCTGAATCATGGTGTCCACGATGCTGCCCTGGCCCATGCGGTAGCCCCAGCGCGCCTTGGGCAGGGCAAAGGGCGCGGCGCTCATGTTTTCCATGCCGCCGGCCACCACGATGTCGGCGTCGCCGCACTGGATGGCCTGCGCGCCCAGGGCCACGGCCTTGAGCCCGGAGCCGCACACCTTGTTGATGGTGAAGGCGGGGTTTTCTTTGGGGATGCCCGCGTGCATGGCGCTCTGGCGCGCGGGGTTCTGGCCCAGGGCCGCGGTGAGCACGCAGCCCATGATGGTTTCGTCAACCTGTTCGGGTTGCACGCCCGCGCGCTGCATGGCTTCCACGATGGCCACGCGGCCCAGCTCAACAGCCGGGGTGTCTTTGAGTCCGCCGCCGAACCGGCCCACGGCCGTGCGCACGGCTGATGCAATGTATACATCTTTAATCATGAATGAAATCCTCCCGTGACGTCCCGCGCTGAAATTTGCGGTGCGGGGCGCATGTGTCAATTTTGATGATCTTAATTAAATCCGCGCCCGGGTTCAACCGGGGCTGCGGCAGAGGCTTGCGCAAGCTCTTATATCAGGCCATACTTTTGCTTATACTGTATGCGAATGGCTAATGCAAAGGAGACACGCATCAAATGAAAAAGACATTTCTATCCATACTGATCCTGGCGGTGGCGCTGATTCTGGCCGCGGGATGCAACAGCAGCAAACCTCCGGGAAAAACCACGGACAAGGCCGCGGCCGCAAAGTCCGAAACAAAGGGCGCAGCCAAGGGCGACGGCAAAGCCGCAGTGGCGCCCGGAACCCCCGCGGACGCGTCCGTGCTCGATGAAGTCAAGGACATCTATGTGTGCAAGCAGAACCAGATGTACATCAGTGAGAGTGAAGAAGTGGGCGCCATCTGCCCGGACGGCTCCAAAGTGCTCGACTGGGTGGAAAAGATGATTGACGACGGCTGGACCCGCGAGGATATTCTGGAGCTGGTGCAGAATCTGCAGATGGGCCGTCCCATGGCCCAGGCCAACGGCCAGCCCGAATGCGCGCAGGACGGCGCTCTCAAGGTCGAGGGCTTCATCATGTCCTATTGCCCCTACGGCGTGCGCTGGGTCACGGACACGCTCGATCCCATGATCAACAACATGGGCAATGCCCTGGATTACATGCCCTACTTCATTATGCAGAAAACTCCCGAAGGGGTCCTGTCCGCCATGCACGGGCAGAAGGAAGTGGACGAAAACCTGCGCATGATCTGCATCCGCGACAAGTGGAGCGTGGACAAGTGGCACGAGTACACGCAGTGCTTTGCCAAAGAAATTTTCAATAACCGCGAAGCGCCCAAAGACTGGACCTTCTGCGCCAAGCAGGTGGGCATTGACCCGGCAGCCGTGGAAAAATGCTTTAAGAACGAAGCCGCGGCGCTTGCCGAAAAGGATGTTCAGCTTGTGATGAAGTACGGAGCCGGCGCATCGCCCACGGCCGTGTACAATTGCAACAAGAATATCGTGGGCGCCATTCCATTCCAGAACATCAAGAGCACGCTGTGCCGCATGATTCCGGACCCCAAGCCCGAGGCCTGCACGCGCTCGTAAGCTGAGGCATTTAATAATGATATCCCGGGGCGCGCATTGTCGCGCCCTTTTTTATTCCATGAAAATCATGCACGCCCTGCGTTTGAATACACGGCGCGGCCTGTGCAATGAGACTACGCTTGTGTAGAATAATTCATGGACGGCGCGGTGCGCCGATCTTGCCCCGTAAGGGCTGAAGTGGAGACAACTGGCAATGGCGGATATGCAGGCGGTTATCAAAGCGCTTAATGATAAAGAAATCTTTAATGCGGACGGCCCCCTTGAGAATGCGGCCATGGGCGCGCTGTTCCAGGCGTGGCCCGGGGTCTATGCCAGATCCGCGTGCGTGCGGGACGGCAAATTTTTCTGCATCGCGCGCCGGGATGATATCAAGCAACTCGTGATTATCGCGCCGCAGGGCAACACATGCGCGCTGAGCGGCAGCACGGGGTTTGAGCCGGATACTGCGGAAACAGTTACTGTGGATGGCGTGGAATATCTTGTGGCGCACTGCGCGCTGTCGCATGAAAACGCCGACGCCCTGCGCGCGGCGTTTCCGTTCACAAAGCCGCGGCCGTGCGGCGCGGAGACCAGTTTCGGCATGGGCGACCGCCTGGGCCTTGCCACGCCCGGGCATTTGCGCGCGGCCGCCCAGTTCCAGGTGTTTCCTGTGCTGGCGCAGCAAAGCATTCGCGAAATGGAGCGCACAGGCCGCACCCCGGAGAATGTGCTGGATGATGCGGCGTGGGCCGTGTTCCAGGAGGGCTGGCGCAGGGGCTATGGCTCGGACGCCGACCATTTGAAAACCGAGGCCGATGTGCGCGCCACGGCTGCGGCCGGGTTCACTATGTTCACTATTGATCCGTCCGACCATATCGTGAATGCCGCCGACACCATGGACGTGAGCACCCTCAGTTTTGAGTTGCTCGCAAGCTTTGCCGAGGGCGACGAGGAAAACGGCGAAATCCGCGACCAGTTCATCACATCCTATGCGAGCAAGGAATTCAACCTTGAAGATCCGGACACCGGGTTCAAGCACGCGTTCCTGCTTCAGGGCATCCCGTTTCTGCGCATGGCCGTCAAGTACCTGCCCGCAGTGCGCCACGCCGTGAAACTGTATAACCTGCTCAAGGATCTCAAGGGCGATGAGCCGTTCGATTATGAGATGTCCATTGACGAAACCGCCACGCCCACCACACCAGAGGCGCACCTGTTCGTGATCACCGAGCTGGTCAAGGCCGGTGTCAGGGTGCAGAGCCTGGCCCCGCGTTTCATCGGCGAGTTTCAGAAGGGCATCGATTATATCGGAGACATTGAAAAATTCCGCGAAGCCTGCCGCATGCACGCGCTCATTGCGCGCGCCATGGGCGGGTACAAGCTTTCCATCCATTCGGGCAGCGACAAGTTCAGCATCTTCCCCATTGTGGGCGAACTGACCCGCGGCCTGTTCCACGAAAAAACCGCGGGCACAAGCTACCTCGAAGCCGTGCGCGTCATCGCCCGCCGCGATCCGTCCCTTTATCGCGAAATGCACGCGTTCGCACTGGAACGGTTTGAAACAGACCGCGCCAGCTACCACGTCACAACCGACCTGGGCAAAATTCCGCGCCTGGATACTTTGACCGATGCCGAGCTGCCCGCGCTTATGGATGCCATTGATCCGCGCCAGCTCATGCACATCACCTATGGCTCCATCCTCACCAAAAAGGACGAGGCCGGCGGATTCGTGTTCTATGATCGATTCATCAAGGTGCTCCGGGATCACGAGGAAGAGCACTGCGACACCGTGGCCGCGCACTTTGTGAAGCATTGTGAATCCCTGGGCCTGGACCGGGTGTGATAGAATCCGATCCGCATCCTGCGCCGGTTGGCCCTGGGATCCCGAAAGGCTTATGAACGCACACGCGCTTTCCCCGAAAATATCCATTCCCGCATACGGCGTGCTGCTGCTGCTGGCCGCGGGCCCGTTTGTGGTTCTGCCAGGAGCCAATGATATCTACGGCCCGGTTAAAATCGCATTTTTCGTGCTGGGCTCGTTCGCGCTGTTTTGCGCGGCCGCGTGGCTGCGCGGGGATGAATTGTTTGAGGGCGAACCCGGGGCGGGCAGGGCGGTTGCCGCGGCCGTGTTTTTGTTTGTGGCCGTATCATTCGCCTCGTCCGCGCTTTCGGAGAATATGTTTCCGGGGCTGCGCAAGCTGTCGGAAATCGCCGCGTTCGGGGCTCTGTTTGTGGTGGCGCGCGCGTGCCTGGGCGAGCCGCGCCTGCTGCGGCGCGTGCTGGGCGCGTCGTTCGCCGCGTCCGTGGGTGTTTCCTTCATTGGCATACTCATGTATTTCCGGGTCATGGATTACCACTACATCGACTGGGGCGTGCGCATCGCGTCTCTGTTTGACGACCCCAACAACCTGGGCGGATACCTGGCGTGGAGCGCGTGCGCGGGTCTGGCGCTGTTTGCGGGCGCGCAGAGCCGGGCCGTGAAAATAGCCCTGGGCTCGGGGCTCGCGGCCGTGCTGGTGTGCCTGCTCATGAGCAGCAGCCGCAGCGCCTGGGCCGCGGCCGCCGTGGCCATGCCCGCCATGCTGTTGCTCATGCGCATGCGCTTTGCGCCAGCATTCAAAACACTGCGCCCGCTGTTTCTAATCCTGATTTTGCTGGGCGGCGCGTTTGTGGCGTTTACCACCATGAAGGCCACGGATTCGGTGCGCCAGCAGAACATCGTGGAGCGGGGGAAAAGCTACGGCGCGTTTCTGGGCACCGAGGGGCAGGAGCGTGTGCTCATGCACCGCGGCGCCCTGCGCGTGGCCGCGCGCCATGC
>Ga0351884_1007_pt2 | contig 83422 bp, 69 predicted proteins | sample BONcelFGM3001F15_FD_206773 | JGI IMG/M metagenome (GOLD analysis project Ga0351884, IMG submission 206773) | Enriched cells from coal bed in the Powder River Basin, Montana, United States - BONCAT cells FGM rep3 HSBNCT.FGM.300.1.F15 ...
GGGAGTCGAAGTCATATTCGGCATACCCGGCGGCGTGGTGCTGCCCCTGTTCGACGCGTTGTACAAATCCAAAAAAATCAAGGTGATCCTCACCCGGCATGAGCAGGGCGCGGTGCATGCCGCCGACGGGTATGCGCGCGTCACCGGCAAGGTGGGCGTATGCCTGGCCACCAGCGGACCGGGCGCCACCAACCTGGTCACGGGCATCTGCAACGCCTGGATGGATTCCGTGCCCATCGTAGCCCTCACAGGCCAGGTCAACACCACCCTGCTCGGACGCGACTCATTCCAGGAAGCCGACATCTTCGGCATAACCATGCCCATCACCAAGCACAGCTACCTGGTGAAAACCCCCGAAATGCTCACACGCTCCGTGGCCGAAGCGTTCTATATCGCGGGCACGGGCCGCCCGGGCCCCGTGCTCATCGACCTGCCCGCGGACATCTGCGCCATGGAATACAAATTCAAGCACCCCGAGGCCATTGAGCTGCGCGGGTACAAGCCAACCATCACCGGGCATAAACAGCAAATTAAAAAAGCCGCCAAGGTGCTGCAAAGCGCCAAGCGCCCCCTGCTCTACGTGGGCGGCGGCGTGATTATCGCCGAAGCGTCCGAAGAACTCAAAACCCTTGCTTTGCGCATGGACATCCCCGTGACAAACACGCTCATGGGCAAAGGCGCTTTCCCGGAATCGCACGACCTGGCCCTGGGCATGCTGGGCATGCACGGCACGTGGTACGCGAACAAGGCCATTTCCAATGCGGACGTGGTCATGGCCGTGGGCGTGCGCTTCGATGACCGCGTCACCGGCCGCATTGAGTCTTTCGCCAGCAACGCGCGCATCATCCACATCGACGTGGACCCCGCGGAAATCGCCAAAAACGTGCCCGTGGAAATCCCCATCGTGGGCAACGCCAAAAGCATTCTCGCCGAAATGCTCATGGACCTCAAGGCCGCAAAACACGACGAGTGGAACCTGACCCTCAAGCAATGGAAAGCCGAGCACCCGTTGTCATACAAAGACAGCGACACCATCATCAAGCCCGAATACGTGGTGGAGCAAATCTATAAAATCACCGGGGGCAAGGCCATTGTCTGCACCGAGGTGGGCCAGAACCAGATGTGGGCCGCACAGTATTACCTCAACAATGAACCGCGCACATGGCTCAGCAGCGGCGGCCTGGGCACCATGGGCTACGGGTTCCCCGCGGCCATCGGCGCCCAGGTGGGACAGCCCGACGCCCTGGTTATTGATGTGGCCGGCGACGGCAGCATCCAGATGAATATCCAGGAACTGGCCACGGCCGTGCAGAATAAGCTGCCCGTGAAAATCGTGATCCTCAACAACGGATACCTGGGCATGGTGCGCCAGTGGCAGCAGATGTTCTTTGACCGCCGCTATGCGTCTTCGGAACTCCGATCCGGCAATCCCGATTTCGCCAAAGTCGCGCAGGCCTACGGCGCCGAGGGCCACACCGTCACAGAGAAAAAGGACGTAATTCCGGTTCTGCGCAATGCCTTTAAAAACAAGAATACCTGCATCATTGACATCCATGTGGAGCGCGAGCAGAACGTGATGCCCATGGTGCCCAAGGGCGCGTCTCTTGATGAAATGATTACGGAATGGGAGGATTGACCTGACCATGACAGCCGTTACCAGACATACCATCACCGCACTGGTGGAGAACAAGCCCGGCGTCCTGGCCCGTGTCTCCATGCTCTTCGGCCGCCGCGGCTTCAACATCCACAGCCTGGCCGTGGGCACAACCCAGGTCCCCGACCTGTCGCGCATGACCATCGTGGTCGAGGGCGACGATCACACCCTGGAACAGGTCACCAAACAGCTCAACAAACTCGTGGATGTGGTCAAGGTCAGCGACATCACCGAGATAAACACGGTGGACCGCGAACTGACTCTGTTCAAGGTCAGCGTGGATCCGGGCCAGCGCATCGAGGTCATGCAGCTCGCGGATACGTTCCGCGCCAAAGTCGTGGACGTGGCCGAAAAATCCCTTATTATCGAAATCACCGGCACACTGGATAAAATCGACGCCATGGAGCGCCTGCTGCTCAAGTACGGCATCATCGAAGTCATGCGCACCGGCAAAGTCGTTCTCGTGCGCGGCAGCAACAAAACCTGATTCCCGCACCGCGAACCGTGAACGAATTCCTATAGGCAATAGCCCGGCGCGTTTTGTGCCGGGGCATTGCCCGTGTCATATTTTCCGGGAAATTTTCAACCTGCGGGCGGCGTCACTTTATTCCCATTAAACCCTTCATCACCGCGACCCGCGCGGCGAGACGGGCCTGTTTCAAAGGGTGCTCAATAACAAACACCGGGTTGCCGTCCTGTGTCACGGTCAGGGACCAGGGCCGGCCCATGATCTCGCTGCTCATCCATGCGGCGAACAGTTCCGCGAAATCCTCCATCCAGTTCTGCGACGCGTACAGCGTTACAAACGGACTCTGCGACAGGTGCCGGTACAGGGTGGGTGCGTGGGAAATTGCAATGTTGGGCCCGCCCCAAAGGCCATAAAAAACCACATCCGAGCGGCCCGAAAAATCAACATCCGCGGCCGGTTCACCAAACGATTTCCAATATGCGTGCATATACGGGAATTTTTCTTCCATTGATTTGCCACGCCGGATTTTCTCTTCAAACAGCTTGGCCGGGGCCTGGCCCGGCTCCCCGGGCGTGACGCTGTTCATATAGTCATAGACATGCGCGATTTCATGAAAGAATATGTAATAAAATCCGGCCAGGTCCGCACCGATGTCGATGCGCACGTCATAGGCCGGATCATCCCTCTTGAAAACCGAATTTTCTTTTTTCGAGATCCAGTCCGATGCATTGAGTTCCAGGACCTCGGCGTTGAGCGCGATCACGTAATACTGCTGCCTGTCCGGTCCCATCATCCACTCGGTCCAGCCGCTGCCGATCATATTCTCGATAAAATAGATGCCGAGCAGGCGCTGGGGGACCGCGTCGCGCACGGCCGCGGGCAGCATGCCAATGACCCCTTGAATCTCCCGCATCTGCGCTTGTGTGGGCGTATAGGCGCTGTAGGGCCTGTCCCTGGGAATAATGTCCCGGTCATACTCGGCAAACAGGTCCATCACGGACTGGGGCGCCGGGCCCACGCGGTCAATCAACGCGCCGGACGGCGGCACCGCATGGTCCGCAAGCACCAGGGGAATGTAATCCGATGGCGCGGCGCACACATAGGAGAAAGCACTGGCGGCGATTATCAAAAATAAAAACAGAACCCGGATTATCTTCATGCCCTGCACCTCGACGCGTTGTACACCCATTATAACACCCGCCGCATTGCGGCATACGCCGCCTCGTGCGCACCCCCTTGGCTTATTTGAACCGGAACCTTCATTGTCCAATGGGTTTGCGGTAAAATGTAATTGACTTTCACACAATACGGACCCCGGCGGCGCGCGGCGCGCGCATGCTCAGGGCCAGGTAAAACCTGAACGGAAATTAATCCGGCCGTTCCGGTTAATATGCTGCGTTTCGGGCGCACACCAATACTCCCGTTTGCTATGGTGGATTAACCGGGGACGAAAAATGCGGGCCATGGATAAAAGCATCGAAGAAAAAATATCCAATTTCAGGCGCATCACCACGGAAAACAACGTTTACCACCCATTTTTGTCATTCAACCAGGACACCAGCATGGCGGCCCCCGAAGACATCAGGAAGAAATGGGAGATTTTCCTGCGCCGCAATAGAAGCAAATATGTCTCTCTTTATATAAATATCCCCTACTGCCGCAATAACAAATGCAACTACTGCATGTACAATTCAAAAATCCTCCATGACCCCTGGGAACTGGATTGCTACGTGAACTACCTCAAAAGCAGCATGGAATTTTACGACCCGGTTTTTCAGGGATATGAATTTGCGAATATGCACATTGGCGGCGGGACCCCAACCCTGCTCGACAACACCCAGCTGGCAACACTTTTCGACCTGCTCGCACAGCGTTACAGCTTCCGGGACAACGCCATGAGGACCTTCGAGATATCGCCAAGCAGCGTCACGCATGAACAACTGGACCTGGCCAGGCAATTCGGGATCAACCGGATCAGCATCGGCGTCCAGTCTTTCAACAGGGCGGCCCTGGAACTGGCCAGGCGCAATTATGTACCCTTTGAAGAGATTGAAGCGTTAGTCAACAGTATCAACAGCCTTGGATTCGAAGCCCTGAATATTGATTTGATTGGCGGGTTGCCCGGGGATACCCCCGATGAGTTCAGGAACAGTTTCATAAAAACCGCATCCCTCGGGCCAACATCGATCACGACCTATTTTTTCCGGTTCGAAAACAGCCGGTATGACCAGACTATGAAATACAGTTCGGGTTTCGGCTGGGGCGCCGGATCCATCAAGGCTTTCATGGAAAATATTTACGAGACCGCTTTGGAATATCAATATACAATTGACAACTTTTCCACACAGAGCCTCAACAATGTATTCATGCGGGCGGATTATGAAAACAGGATGTCGGGCTACCCCACGAAATGGGAACCCACTCTGCAGAACTCCTGCCTGGGACTGGGCGTGGGGGCGAGATCCTCTATCCTGGATGTCGCGGACATATACGACATGGGCTGCGCCGGGCTGGCCAGGTACAATATCAACAGGGCCCTGGACGCGGAGAGCCTGGCCATAGCCAATACGCGCTATCTCCTGTGCTTCTTTGACAACAGGACCAGGCTGACCAGCCATTTCCTCAGGCAGTTATATACGAACCGAGAAATATCCATCAGTTCGGTGCAAAGCATTTACAAGGTGGACCTCAGGGAATATTTCCGCGAGGAATTCGCGCTGCTGGTCAGCCTCGGGAAATTATCCGTGGAGGGGGACACGGTTTGCCTTGTTGTGGAGGATGAAATTGAATGGGGCGTTTACTCGAAATTCTTCTACGACGAACGGACCATAGAGGAAATGGCCAAACCCAGGCCCGGGTGCCGGTACAGCTCCGCATGACACACGCATAACGGATGGAACCGGGATTCCATACCGTGTCAGATGCCCGGCAATTTCATGCCGGCATATTGAACGCTCACCTGTAAAATTTTCATGCCCTCTGCGGCAACGGGTCTCCGCGCTGCGGCAATCATGTATTGGTTTCTTTGACCAGCAGATCCAGCTTGCGCGCAGCCGCGCCGGAATCGATGCTGAGGGCCGCGTCCTGCACGCCCTGCGTCATGTCTTTGGCCGCGCCCGCGGCCAGCAGCGCGGCCGCACTGTTCAGCAGCACCACATCGCGGCCCGGGCCTTTGTCTCCGTTAAGAACGGCCTTTATAAAATCCGCGTTGTATTCCGCGTCCCGGCCCCTGATGCCTTTGGCGGATACGCTTTTCATGCCGAAATCCTCGGGCCTGAGGGTATAGGTGCGCGTGCGCCCGTTCTTGAGCTGGGTCACCTGCGTGCTGCCCGTGATGGTGATCTCATCGTACCCGCCCTGCCCGTGCACTACGAGCGCGCCCTGGCACCCGAGCTTGCCCAGCACCGCGGCCAGGGGCTTTGTGAGGTGCGGCGCATACACGCCCAGCACCTGGGCCGTGGCCCCGGCCGGGTTGGTGAGCGGCCCGAGCACATTGAAAATGGTGCGGATGCCTACTTCGCGGCGCGGGCCGATGGCGTGCTTCATGGCCGCGTGGAATGTGGGCGCGAACAAAAACCCGATGCCGATGCGCTCGATGCACATCTGCACCTCTCCGGGCGACAGGTCGATGTTCACGCCCAGCATGCGCATCACGTCCGCGCTGCCGCACCCGCTGCTCACGGCCCGGTTCCCGTGCTTGGCCACGGTCACGCCCGCGCCCGCGGCCACAAACGCGCTGGCCGTGGAAATGTTGAACGTGTTCATGCCGTCCCCGCCCGTGCCGCAGGTGTCCACCACCACGCCGGGCAGGAACGAGATATCATCCTTGTCCACATTGCTCTTGCGCGTGCGGCGCGGCCTGATGCCCGCGGCCTGGGCGCGCATGGCTTCGGCGCAGCCTGTGATCTCGTCGATGGTTTCGCCTTTCATGCGCAGGGCCGTGATGAATGCCGCAATCTGCGCGGGCGTGGCCCGGCCTCCCATGATCTCGCCCATGGCCGCGCGCGCATCCGCACGGCTCAAATCCTTGCCGTCCACAACGCGGGATATGTATGACTTGATTTGAATATCGGACATATATGCCTCCCTTGCGCGGCCCCGAGGCCGCAGCCCTTATCCAGTAATGCTCTATTTTACTTGTTTCATTGTTCCGCGCAACCATGCCCTCGACCCGATTGAAAGCCCACCCCCTATTCATTACAATACAAAAGGTTTTAAAGGCGGCCAGAATACCGGCCCACGGAAAGGAGCGCCTCTTATGGCCAAGCTCTGGGATAAAGGTAAAAGCACCGACGACATGGTGATGGAATTCACCACGGGCAACGATTATATCATCGATATGAACCTGGTGCCCGCGGATATTCTCGGAAATATAGCGCACGTGCGCATGCTCCATAAAATCGGCATGTTCAACGACGAACAGCTCGATACCATCGAAGGCGGACTCCACGCCATCCTCGAAGATTTCAAGCAGGGCAAATTCGAAATCACGCCGGATATGGAAGACGTGCACACGGCCGTAGAGAATGCGCTCACCGAGCGCATCGGCGAACTGGGCCAGCGCATCCACCTGGGCCGCTCGCGCAACGACCAGTCCATCGTGGATATGCGCCTGTATGTGCGCGACATGCTGCTTCAAGTCACCGTGGCCGCCCTGGACGCGGCCGACACCATTCTGCACTTCGCACGCCGCTGGTGGGACACGCCCATGCCCGGCTACACCCACACACGCCCGGCCATGCCCAGCAGCATGGGCCTGTGGGCCGGCGCCATCGGCGAACAGATCCTCGACGACCTCATGCTCACAGGCGCGGCCTACGCCCTGGTGGACCAGTGCCCCCTGGGCAGCGCCGCAGGCTACGGCGTCAACATGAAAATTGACCGTGAATTCACTTCCGAGCAACTCGGATTCGCCAAGGTGCAAAAAAACACCCTGGCCGTGCAGAACAGCCGCGGCAAATTCGAACTCTCCGTAATCCAGGCCTGCCAGCATCTCATGATCGACCTCAGCCGCGCGGCCGCAGATATCATTTTCTTCTCACAGGCCGAACTCGGGTTCATCACCATCCCGGACAGCCTCACCACCGGCTCCAGCATCATGCCCCACAAAAAGAATCCGGACGTCCTGGAACTGGTCCGGTCCAAGGCCGCGGAAATCAACGGCCTGGCCTCCAGCGTGGCGGGCATGCTCACGGGCCTGGTCTCAGGCTACAGCCGCGACCTGCAACTCACCAAGGAACCCACCATCAAAGCCCTGGATATCACGCACTCGTCCCTGTGCATCATGAAACGCATGTTTGAAGGCCTCGTGGTTGACGATAAAAAATGCACGGCCGCGTTCACCCCGGACCTGTTCGCCGCGGACGCCGCCAACGAGGGCGCCATCCAGAAAAACATCCCGTTCCGCAAGGCCTACCAGATCGTGGCCGAAAACCTCGACAAAATGCAGATGGGCAATCCCAAGCTCATCTTCAAAAGCCGCACCCACCTGGGCGCGCCCGGCAACCTCAAGGTCGAAGACGACCACAAGCGCCTGGACCTGCACCGGCTCGCCATCGTGCACCGCCTCAAAACGTCCGACGATGTAATCAAGCGCCTGCTCACCAAAACCAGCGAGGGCGGCCAGCCCGCACCAGAGGCTAAGGAATAAACGCCGGGGGACGCGCGTTCCCGGCATGAAATAACTGCGACGACTCATGGGACATTTTTTCAAATAGGCCCATTGAGAATCCTCCCGAATAATTCACCGGCAATTGCCCGACTCAATATATCCCGGGCAATTGCTTTTTTCTTTCAACGTTTCTTCCGGGCCTGTTTTCCTTTACCAAAAATTTATCGGTTACAATATCTACCATGAGCCAGGGCAAGCCTTTTGCAGCCGTTTCACCTCTCGCGGTTCCCGTGGACGCCACGTATGACTATTCCGTGCCCCTGGAGCTGCGCGGCAAGTTGCGCGCCGGGGACATGGTGACCGTGCCGTTCCGCAACCGCACGATTTTTGCCGTGGTCGTGAAACTCAAGGACACGCCCGAGGTGGCCAGGGTCAAACCCATCGCCGGGCGCGTCGACGACTTCCGCACCTTCCCGCCGGACCTCATGCACCTGTGCCTGTGGGTGTCCCAGGTATTCCTGTGCTCCATGCGCGCGGTCCTGGACACGGTGTTCCCGTTCCAGAAGAGCATGCGCCAGCGCGGGTTCGAGGCCGATGCGTACCGCACCCTCAAGCGCCGCCTGGTCATGAACAAGGTCATCAACCTCAAAACCGACGCCGTGGAGCGCGCGCGCGAACGGGACTTCCCGGACCTCAAGCGCGCAAAGTCCCAGCGCGCGGTCCTATACATCCTGCACGATGCGGGCGGCGCCATGCCTTTGAGCGAATTGCTCAAAACCGCCAACACATCCAAAGCAACCGTGGACGCGCTCATCGACAAAGGCTACGCGGCCCTGGACTTCATTCCCGCGCACATGACCGTGGCCGGCGAGGCCGGCGCCATGGAGCAACAGCACACGCTCAGCCCGGAGCAGGAGGTTGCCTATCAGAAAATAACGCACTCGGTCACAGAGGGCCGCCACGAGGAATTCCTGCTGCACGGCATCACGGGCAGCGGTAAGACCGAGGTGTACATGCACGCGGCCGCCGAGTGCATCGCCCAGGGCCGCACCGTGCTCGTGCTCATTCCTGAAATCGCGCTCAGCACGCAGATCATCCAGCGGTTCCTGCGCCGCTACATCGGCCGCATCGCCGTGTGGCATTCCATGCTCAACCTCACCGAACGCCTGTACGAGTGGGAGCGCATCGCCGCGGGCCAGGTGGATATCGTGATCGGCGCGCGCAGCGCTGTATTCGCGCCGCTCATCAATCTGGGCCTTGTCATTGTGGACGAAGAGCAGGAAGCCGCGTACAAGCAGGACAGCTTCCCGCGCTACCACGGCCGCCAGGCCGCCATCGAGCGCGCCAAGGCCGCGCGGTGCCCGGTGGTGCTGGGCAGCGCCACGCCTTCTGTTGGCTCGTTCTTCAACGTGCGCCGCGGCCGCGCAACCCTGCTCACTCTGCCCGCACGCGCGGGCGACAGCGAACTGCCCGATATCCGCCTCATCGACATGAAGAAGGTGTACAAGAAAAGAACCACGAGCACGTTCAGCCCGCAGATGCTCATCGCTCTCAAGGAAAACCTGGAGCGCGGAGAGCAGAGCATGGTGTTTCTCAACCACCGCGGATACTCGCAGTACGTGCAGTGCTTCCGCTGCGGCGAATCATTGGTTTGCCCGGAATGCAGCATCAGCCTCAAGTACCACAAAGCCGCGGACACGCTCAAGTGCCACATCTGCGACGTGGCCCACCCCCTGCCCGCCGCGTGCCCGCACTGCGGCAGCAAGGGCCTGCTCAAAAAGGGCCTGGGCACGGAAAAGGTGTTCGGCCAGCTCAAGCGCTATTTCAAGGACGCGCGCATCGAGCGCATGGACCGCGACACCACCACGCGCCGCGGCGAGTACCAGCGCATCATCAAGGATATGGAAGACGGAAACATCGATATTCTCGTGGGCACGCAGATGATCGCAAAAGGCCTGGACTTCGCGGGCGTGACCCTGGTGGGCGTGGTGAGTGCGGACAGCATCATCAACCTGCCCGATTTCCGCGCGTCCGAGCGCACGTACCAATTGCTCACCCAGGTGGCGGGCCGCGCGGGCCGCGGCGACAAGCCCGGCAATGTCATCGTCCAGACCCTCACGCCCGAACACCCCGCCATCTACGCGGCCTGCACGCACGACTACCAGAAGTACTACGACTACGAACTGGAAATGCGCAAAGCCGGCCGGTTCCCCCCGTACACGCGCATCATCAACTGCATCATCAGCCACGAAGACCAGCACCAGGCGCGCGACCTGGCCTACAGGCTCGAAGACCTGTTCGTCGCCCGGATCGAGGCCATGGCTTCGGACCGCTTCAAAGGCATCATGGGCCCCAGCGAAGCGCCCTTCTACAAGCTGCACGGCAAATACCGCTGGTTCACCGGCATCCGCGGCACATCCCTCAATGAAATCCTCAGCATCGTGGACACATCCCACAAACTGCTCACCGGCGCGGAACAGCGCTGCGTGGCCGTGGATGTGTTCCCGGCCAATATGCTTTAGATCGAATTCATGCCCGCAATATAGTGCGGCATATGCCCGGCGAATGTTTTGAGAAAATTTGCGCGCAGCATTTCAAGGCGTCAACGGGCACATCTTTTCATTGTTTATAATATTCTTATGTGGATCGATGCATATGACATAGGGCCGATTCGCCCGCCCAGTGAAGCGAACAGTTTGCTGATCCGGGTCAACCGCAACTGCCCCTGGAACCGGTGCGCTTTCTGCACTGTGTACAAGGGCGAAAGGTTCGAGCGCAAGAGCGTGGCCGAGGTCATGGGCGACATTGACAAAGCCGCCGCGTTCTTCGGTGCGCGCGCGGGTGATATCCGCACCGCGTTTCTGCAGGACGCCAACGCCATGCTTATGAAGACCCCGGACCTGGTGCGGATCCTCGAATACCTCAAGAGCAAATTCCCGGGCATGGAGCGCGTGACCACGTATGGCCGGGCAAGCACTGTGGCGCGTAAAACCGTGCAGGAACTGGAGCAGCTTCACCGCGCGGGCCTGTCGCGCCTGCACATGGGCCTGGAGTCCGGCAGCCCGGCCATGCTCGCATTCATGGACAAAGGAACCACGCAGGCACAGCTCATCGAAGCCGGGCGCAGGGTCAAACAGGCGCACATTTCGCTGAGCTACTATGTGATGCCCGGCCTGGGCGGCATGGAGCGCTGGCAGGAACACGCCCAGGAAACCGCACGCGTGATCAATGCGGTGAACCCTGATTTCATACGCCTGCGCTCCCTCAGCGTGCGCCGGGATTCCCCCCTGGGGCACAAGGCCCTTGGCGGCGAGTTCACGGCCCCGGGCGATGTGGATATGGTGCGGGAAATCCGCCTCATGATCGAACACATCCAGGGTGTGGCAAGCACCCTTGTCAGCGATCACATGCTCAATCTGCTCCAGGAACTTGAGGGCCGTTTCCCGGATGACAAGCCCGCGCTTTTGGAGAGATGCGACCGGTTCCTGGCCCTGCCCCCCGAGGAACAGGAACACTTCACCGTGGGCGCGCGCACGCGTCTGTACTATTCCCTCAGCGACATGGACAACCCCGCACTGCGCGCGCGGGTCTCGCAAATGCAGCAATCCATCCGCCACGCCATTGACACAGATCCCGATTGCGCGGGCCTGGACTGCGAAGGCTATATCCGCCGCATGATGCAGGACGTCATCTGACGCTGCCCCGCGCACGCAACATTAATAACCGTTAGAAAAATGGGGGTATTTATAAGTTTATGATTGCCGAACCCCGGACTGAAGTGCGGTTAATTTTCAGCCAAAAACACTTTGCTGAGAGGAGCTATGAACCGAAGTAATCTCTCTCGCGCCCAATTGTGGATGACGGGCCGTGGCCCGGATAGATGCGCGTATCGTCGGGTAATGTCAGAAGATTCTGTTTGATTGATTCCATCAACTGCCTGGAATTGCCGCCTTGGAAATCCGTGCGCCCCACACCGTCCTGAAACAGGGTGTCCCCGGTGAACACGATGCTGCCGGCCTTGTAACTCGCGCCCCCGGGCGTGTGTCCGGGGGTAAGCAGAACGGTGAGCGTGATATCGCCGACCTTGATTTCATCACCTTGCTTTACGGCCAGAAAAACATCGCCGGTCAGCTTGCCGGCATAGGTTTTCATATCGCTGCGGTCCACGCCCATGAACGCGGCCTCTTCTGTAGAAATAATCACGGGTACATCGAACCGGTCGCGCGCGGCCTGCAGGGCGCCCACGTGATCGTGGTGCGTATGGGTCAAAATAATCACGCGCACGTTCAACCCCTTGGCTTCAATGAATTTAATAATCTTGTCGCCGTTCGCCCCGGGGTCGATAATGGCCGCGTTCTTGTTTTCATCAGAAATTATGTAGCAGTTGGTCTCAAGAAATCCGACCACGAGTGTGTTGATTTTCATAACCGGTTGTGCGCCTTTCTCTGCATTTATGTCCTTTCCCATTATAATAACATCCGCGCCATTCCCGTTGCGGCAACCCATAGAAAATGCTGCGGCGCCCATGATGCAAATCAGAATCGCTGTGTGCGCGCGCATGGCGCTACTCCGCCGCATATTCATTTTTAAATAATGTGATGTACACCTTGCCGGACCACTCATCCCAGGTCACAGTCACCGACGAATTATTCACGGCAATGGGAAACACGGCCATGGGCTTGCCGTTGGCCATCATGGCCCGCACTTCCTGGCCCAGCCTCTTGCGGTAAAACGCATTCACTGTTGTGAAATCGTCGAGGGTCATGAACACCTGCCAGGAATACCCGCGCACCGTGTCTCTGCCGCCTTCGTAATCAATCTCGCGGCTGCGCTCGCTGATCAATTGCGCGCCCGGATATGCAAAGCATATCGCCTCCCAATCCGCGGATGTGAGGTCGCAGTTGTGAATATCGCCGCCGAATTGCTTTTTGTCATCTGCGGATTTAACCGAAATACTGTCGCACTTATAGGATTCGCTGCCCGCGACCAGGGTATAGGTTTTGCCCTCGCAGGACACTTTTGTGGAATCAATGCGCAAACCGTCCATCACATACAGGCCCTCCACAATGCACGAGCAACCGCACGCCATACAGCTCATGCATGTTTTGCCGGTATCGGTCCACACGCCCTGCATGGACTGGGCCATGATATCATCCGGCACGTTGTAGCAGGACATGGATTCAATGCTCACCTTGTCCCCCGCGCGCGCGGGCGCGGCTGCCACCCACATGCCCGCAACTATCATCATGCAAATTACCATTGCTGTTTTTAATCCGTATTTCATAACTTGCGCCTCCTGGTTGTCACACTGATTTAACGGCTTATCTAATCATATCAGACACGCCACGAAAACTTTCAGCTTTCGCCTTGATATATAAAAGCATTAAACATCGGGAGGGGACAATCCATAGAAAATTCAGTCAAGCAAAACCACGAATTCCTCGACCGTCATTTCTGCTTTTGCGATCTGCTTTCTGAGCAAACCCCTTTTCAATTGCGTATTTCCGTGTATCGGGATGCTGAGATTACAGAATATGCCTTGTTTCTTTAACGTTACATGGCTGCCTTGAGTATTGACTATATGCCAACCAGCTTTTTGGAAAGCCTTCACGGCATCCCGTCCTGATATCACCGGCAAAACGGTCATGGATCAAACAGCCACTTCAAGAATTTGCTGGTTAATATTCAATTCATCGGGGATTTTCCCGTATTCAGCCTTGAGCCATCCGCGAATGGCTTCCTTGATGTTTTCCAAAGCTTCTTCGACAGTATCACCCTGCGATGCACACCCGGGAAGTGCGGGGCACTCGATCACATAACCACCGTCATCGAGATCTTCTTCAAGAATGACTTTGAATTTCAGCATGGAAACCTCCGCTTACAAATCTGTTTCAAGTATAAAACAATCAAAGACTATCATGCAATTCGTGATATTCAGTTTCCGCATCAAAGAAAGAACCCCCGCCAACTGCGGCGGGGGTTCCGGTGATTCAAACAAATCCAATTTTTGGACAGCGCTGCAAATTACGCCTGGGCTGCGGATACGACCTTAACCGCGCAGACCTTGAATTCGGGAATTTTGGCGATGGGATCGAGGGCCTTGTTGGTGAGCACATTGGCGCAGGCTTCGGCGAAGTGGAAGGTCATGAAGGTGAGGCCCGGGGCCACCTTGTTTGTGAGCTGGCAGCGGCATGTTACAGAGCCGCGGCGCGAGGTGATGGTGACCAGGCCGCCGTCTTCGATGTTGAGTTTTTTGGCGTCGGCCGGGTTGATCTGCACGAGTTCCTCGGGGTGCATGTAGTTGGTGGCAACGTTCTTACGGCTCATGGTTGCGGTGTGGAAATGGTACAGGCTGCGGCCCGTGGTGAGGTACAGCGGGTAGTCCTTGTCCGGCAGTTCCATGGAAGGCCTGTACTCCAGGGCCATGAATGTGGCGCGGCCGCTGGGGCGCGGGAACCCGGCCGCGTGCAGATACGGGGTGCCCGGGTGGTCCCTGGTGGGACACGGCCAGTGCAGGCCGGTTTCGGCGATGCGCTCGAAAGTGATGCCGCCGTAGCTCGGGGTCACGCTGGCGATTTCTTCCATGATGTCCGAAACGCTGTTGAAATCGAACCCTTTGACGCCCATCTTCTTGGCGAGCATGCCGAAGATTTTCCAATCCTCGATGGCATCGCCCACTGGCGGCACACACTGGCGCAGAAGCTGCACGCGCCGCTCGGTGTTGGTGAATGTACCGTCCTTTTCCGCGAACGCGCCCGCGGGCAGAACCACGTCCGCGTACTTGGCGGTTTCGGTCAAGAAGATATCCTGCACAACGAGGAACTCAAGTTCCTCAAGCTCTTTGCGGGCATGCATGCAGTCGGGCTCGCTCATGGCCGGGTTCTCGCCGATGATGTACACGGCTTTGAGATCCTTGCCTTCGGGCCCGAGCATCTGGGTCACGGTGAGGCCGATCTTGTCGTCCAGGCCCTTGACGCCCCAGGCTTTTTCAAACTTGGCTTTAAAGTCGGGGTTGATGACGGCCTGGTAGCCCGGGTACACGTTGGGCAGGGCGCCCATGTCGCATGCGCCCTGCACGTTGTTCTGCCCGCGCAGGGGGTTGATGCCTGTGCTGGGGCGGCCGATCTGGCCGGTGGCGATGGCCAGGTTGGCCAGGGCGAACACGTTCTCGGTGCCGTGGCTGTGCTGGGTGATGCCCATGGAATAAACCACGGATGATGTTTCGCTTGTAGCGTAAATTTCTGCGGCCTGTGCGATCTGGTCCGCTGGCACGCCTGTGATTTTGGAGACGGTCTTAAGGTCGAATGCCTTCAAGGATTCCATGAAGGGCTCGAAGTTTTCCGTGCGTTCGTCGATGAATTTCTGGTTGTGCAATCCCTTTTCAAAGATGTAGTGGAGCATGCCCATGACCAGAGCCACGTCGGTTCCGGGCAGGTGCTGCATGAACAACGTTGCGTAGTTGCACAGTTCAATGCGCTTGGGATTGGCCACCATGAGGATGGCGCCCTTTTTGGCCGCGCCCTTGATGAGGGAGCCCATGACCGGGTGCGCCTTGGTGGTGTTGGAGCCGATTGCGAAGATGCAGGACGCATCAAAGATTTCGTTAATGGAGTTGGTCATGGCCCCGGAGCCGAGCGTGTTGGCCAGGCCGGCCACGGTGCTGGCGTGGCACAGGCGCGCGCAGTGGTCCACGTTGTTGGTTTTCTGCACGGCGCGCGCGAATTTCTGCATCAGGTAATTTTCTTCGTTTGTGACCTTGGCCGAGGCGAACAGGCCGAATTCCTTGCCCTTGTGCTTCTTGAACTTGGAGGCGACCAGGGTGAGCGCTTCGTCCCAGGTGGCGGGCGTGAGTTCGCCCTTTTTGCGAATGAGCGGGGTCGTGAGGCGCTCGGGGGAACTGACGTATTCGAGACCGAAGCGGCCCTTGATGCAGGCCGAGCCGCGGTTGGCCGGGCCATTGCCAGCAGTGGCGTTCAGGATGTAATTGCCGCGCGTGTTCACGTGCAGCTCGCAGCCCACGCCGCAGTAGGGGCAGAACGTGGTTGTTGTTTTATCCGGCTTGATGCTGGAATTGAAAACAATAGCGCCCACGGGACACACCTCAATGCAGTGCCCGCAGGATACACACAGGGTTTCGTCAAAGAACTGCGGCGGAATGCCCGCGTCCATGCTGCGGCCAAGCGCGCCCACGTGCATGACCGTGCGGCACACCTCGTCGCACAGCCCGCAGCGGATGCATTTGTTGGGGTCGCGTTCCACGACCATGGAGCGGTTGGGCCACTGCTTCACGAAGTCCGGATCCGGTTCCGGCTGTTTCACGTTCAGTTCATCAGCCAGGTCGCGCAGCACGCAGTAGTCGCCGGCGCGGCACCCGCATTCCAGGCAGCGGGAGGCTTCTTCCATGGCCGTGTGGTCGTCGAAGCCCTGCTCGATTTCCTTGAAATTGGTGTTGCGTTCGTCGGGGCGAAGGCAGAACATGTGGGCCTTGTTGCGGACCTCGAAATGCGCGAACTCGGCCGGGTCCATATCCTTGAGTTCCTGGGCCTTCTTGAATGTGAATTTGCGTTTGGATTTTTCCACCTTGCCGGTGCGCAGGTACTGGTCCATGGAGAGCGCAGCCTTGCGGCCGTCGGACACGGCCCAGATGGCTGTGGCGGCGCCGCGCTGGCAGTCGCCGGCCGTGAACACGCCTTCTACGTTTGTGCTCATGGTCTGCTGGCAGGCGGATATTTTATTGCGGTTGGTTTCGATTTCCTTTTTGCCGGGAAGGGCATTGCCTTTTTCTGTCATAAAGGAAAGGTCCGGGCCCTGGCCGATGGCGGAAATGACCGTGTCGCAGGGGATGTCAAACTCGGAGCCGGGCTGGGGCACGGGCCTGCGGCGTCCGCTGGCGTCGGGTTCGCCGAGAACCATCTTGATGCAGCGGATGGCTGAGACTTTGCCGCCCTCGCCCTTGAGAGCGATGGGTGCGGCCAGGTAGTGGAAACGCACGCCTTCCTGTTCGGCTTCTTCGATTTCCCACACGCTGGCGGGCATTTCAGTGCGGGACCGGCGGTACACCACGGTCACTTTTTTCGCGCCCAGGCGCAGGGCCGTGCGGCACGCGTCCATGGCCGTGTTGCCGCCGCCGATGATAACGGCCTTTTCACCCACTGTGGGTTTTTTGCCCAGGCCCAGGTCGCGCAGAAAATCGATGCCCAGGTAAATGCCCTTGAGCGTGTCTTCCCCGTCCAGGCCAAGGCCAAAGCTCTTGTGCGCGCCCACGGCCACGAGCGTGGCCTCGAATCCGTCTTTCTTAAGGCTGGCGAAGGTGAAGTCCTTACCGAACCTTTTGTTGCAGATAAGTTTCACACCCATGTCGGTGATGGTCTTTATTTCTTTGTCCAGCAAATCTTTTTTGGGAAGGCGATACTCGGGAATGCCGAAGCGCAACATGCCGCCGGGTTTGGGCAGGGCCTCGAAAATCGTGGGCTCGTAACCCATCTTGCGCAGGTAGAAAGCGGCGCTGAGGCCGGCCGGGCCCGAGCCGATGATGGCGACCTTTGTGCCGTTTTTCTTTTCCATTTTGGGCAGGGGGCGCCCGCCGTTGAGAAGGCTCTTGTCCCCGGCGAAACGCTTGATCCAGCAGATGGCCAGAGACTGGTCCACGAGGTTGCGGCGGCAGGCTGTCTCGCACGGGCGCGGGCAGATGCGGCCGATGATGGATGGAATGGGGTTGGTCTCGCGAATCAGCTCCATGGCCTCGTGCGGGCGGCCCTTGGCCACGAGCTGCAGGTAGCCCTGGATATCGATATGCGCCGGACACGCTTCCTGGCATGGCGGCACGCAGTCTCCATAATGTTTCTTGAGCAGCTTTTCGAGGATGCTTTTGCGCGTGTCCACAACTTTGTCGCTGGCCGTGTTGATGACCATGCCGTCGCCCACAAACGTTGTGCGCGCCGGAGTGAGGCCCACGTCCTGCACTTCCACCACGCTCATCCAGCCCGAGCCCTGAGACTCGAGATACGGATAATCCGTGAGTGTGGGAATGTGCACGCCGTTTTCCCGGCAAACTTCCATAATGGTTCTGCCTGCATCGGTCTGGTATTTCTTCCCGTCGATGATGACTGTTGGCATTGTGTTCCGGTCCTTTCTCCCAATCAGATTTCTATGGTGTCAATTCAATGTTATGCGCATAAAAACGCGAAACGCGAATAAAGCGCGGCATATGCTTGAGTGGTCTGCGTCAGAGTGTGATGTGGCGCCGGCATGCGCCGGGTTCGGATTTGAATCATTTTGCTCAGAATATAAAGAACTCCTTAAAAATAAAAAAAACACCTCTCAAATTCTATCCCCGAGCCGAGCCGGGTTCAAGAAAAAAAGCCGATAATACCAAGCGTAATGCTGTATTCAACATATCGATTTGCCCCCTGGGGCGGCTTCGTGGTTATAATGTGCCCAGGCCCCGGAGGGGCTGATTCATGCATTAGCAACCGGAGGTATCAACTCATGTCGTGGAAAGATCTTGTCGCCTTAATGGAAAACACATGGCTCATGGGCCCGGCCATTTTCCTGGCCTGGTGTGCGGCCGCGTATGCCGTGAAGCGCATTGCCTACAACCGTGTTGAAGCATTCGCTGGTAAAACCAAATCCCGGCTGGACGACATACTGCTTGAAGCCGTAAACCTGCCCCTGAACCTGTTTATCGTGATCATGGGCCTGACCCTTGTGACCAAAGCCGTTGTGCTCAATGACACCCTGGCCCGCATCCTGGGAACCACAAGCAAAACCCTGCTCATCGTGTGCGCGATTTTCTTCGCGGACCGGATTATCAAGGCACTGCTCATTGAGCACGACGAGCGCGTGCCCAGCGTGCGGCTGAGCCAGGGCGTGATCCAGGGGCTCATCCGCGGCGTGGTGTTCGTGATCGGCTCGCTCATATTGCTCGACAGCCTGGGCATCAGCATTTCACCCCTGATCGCCAGCCTTGGCGTGGGCACCCTGGCCGTGGCCCTGGCCCTGCAAAGCACGCTCGCCAATTTTTTCGCGGGCCTGTTCATCACTTTGGACAAATCTGTGAAAGTGGGCGACTTCGTGCAGCTTGAAAGCGGTGAAATCGGCGAGGTCGAAGACATCGGCTGGCGCACCAGCCGCGTGCGCCTGCGCTCGGACAACCTCGTGGTCATCCCCAATGACAAGCTCGTAAACAGCACAGTCACAAACTTCAACTTCCCGCATGCCGACCTGTACACGGTCGTGGTGTGCGGCGTGCACTACGACAGCGATCTGGACTACGTGGAAAAGGTTGTGCTCGACGCAGCCGCACAGGTTATCGAAGAGCAGCCCGGCGCGGTTAAAGGCGAAAGCCCCCGCTTCCGATTCAACATGTTCGACGCCTCCAGCATCAACTTCCGCGTCAAAGTGCGCTGCACGGATTACGACTCCCAGTTCCGCGTGCAGCACAACCTCATCAAAACAATCCACAAGCGCTTCGCCCATGAAGGCATTGTCATCCCCTACCCCATCCAGACCCTGGACCTGGGACCACGACACGAACAGGTAATGGAAAAAATCACAGGAGGCGGCGCGAACTAAAGCCGCTGTCTTTTCACGCTTAATCCGCAGCCGAAAAAGCCCGGAAAATTCCGGGCCAAGTGTCTCATGCAATATTGGAATGGTCCCTGTTAAGCCAGAAAGATGCTGAGTGCGGGGAAGAAGAACATGAGGCTCATGCCGATAACAGGCATGGCCACGAGCGTGAACACGGACAGGATCGTGGCGCGGGCCGCGCGGCGGCGCATCCAGGCCATGACCGCATCGCGCAGCCGGATCAAGTGATCCTTGTAGAGCAGGCGGTTTGTGCCCTCGGCCAGCTTGGACGTGCCCAGCCTGGTTACCTGCTCGATGTAGTCGACCGTGATAGCGGCCACATAGCGTCGGAACAGGCGCGCCACGCCGAAGCCCTCGATATGATCCTCGACCACAGCCACACGCGCACGCAAAGTGGCGTGCAGTTCATCCGCGGACACGGCGCGCAGCCGGTCCGCCAAACCCGCGGGCGCCGCGTTCACAAAACCCGCGGTTTTCTTGAGCGCGGCATCAATAGCCGGGAGCAGCACGGCGCGCGAAACCGCCACATTGCCGCTGATCACGCCCTGGCGCAGGCCGATGCCCATACCCATGACCACCCCGGCCACTCCGGTTACAAGCATGTAGTAATAGGGAAGATAATCCATGAATTCCGGCACCATGCCCTGAATGCCGGCGAACAGGCCCAGTGCCTCAAAAACCGCGCACACGCCGCGGCCAAACAACATGCCCAGCAGAATGCCCGCAAGCGCTCCCAGCGCCATGTACAAAATAATCATCCACAACGCCGAGCCGATTACACCCGCAATGCGTTCCTGGAACTCTGGTTTCCAGTCCGCTTCGGCCATGCGTTCTTCACCCGTCAAAGGGTCGCGCATGATATCGGGCGCCACTTGTTCCCGCTTTCTGTCCCGCGGGTCCGGATCCCTTGAATCTACCATAAGCTAAAATGTAACCCGATCCCCATGCGTAATTCAAGATTTCCACAAAATTGCCATAAACCGCCCGACATTTCCAAATCACAGCGGTGTACAATTATTATCGCCCCGGACCCGGATTCCTTACACACAAAAACGCATCCCGCCAAGCATGCCAGCACAATTTTTGCATGCCCCATTCATGGCAACGGCGTCATAAAAAATCGGGTGCCATGAAATTCACTGCACTGTTTGCATGAGGCAATTGCCCGGCACGCCTTTTGCCGGGGAATTGCCGCCAAAAAGTTTTGCAAGGATTCTCAAGGAAACCTTTTCCAAAAGGTTTCCTTGAGCCGTCGGAGACTCTTTTAATCTTTCATTTCCTTCACTTCACTCACAACCCGACCCTCTGCCCGGTTTCGGCGCTGCGCGCAGCGGCCTGGGCCGCGGCTGTGGCGGCTGCGCTGTGCCAGGGGTCAATAGCCGGAGTGCGGCGGTGCTCCACGCAATCCGCAAAATGACACGCGCAAAACATGTACCCGCTCAGCCAGTCGTCTTCAATGTTGCCGTATGCGAACCGGTTCTCGCCGCGGATGGCATGCACGGCCGGTTCCTGGCGCATCTGCGAGGCAGCATGTTTGAGCCAGATAATGCCAGCGGAGCCCGTGAGTTCCATGGTATCGTCGCGCGGGTCGTACGCGGACCGGATTTTCATGTCCGGGGCCAGGGCCGCCTCGAGCACGCCGTATGTGCCGTGCGCCTTGTGCTTCCAGGCCAGAACCGCGGCGCCGCGGCCATCCAGGGTCCCGGGGCTGATGGAATGAATCTCTTGAATGGGACCAAACAGGCGCAGGGCCAGGGATAACTTTTCATACGACTCGCGAAACAGAATCGCCGGATAATCCGGCTCCGCGCCAGGGACCGCGTTCTCCGCGGATTTATAGTGCGGGTTCAAATCCCTGTCCCAGCCGCCGAGGCCCGCCAGCACCGCGCGCATGCGCAGCCCGGTCACGCGGCCAATGGATTTCTTTTTGACCAGTTTGAAAATCTTCTGCATGGGCGGATAGAACATCCAGTTTTCATAGCACATGAGCACGGGCCCGCCTTTGCGCGCGGCCCCGGCCAGGCGGCCTGCCTGCTCGGATCCCGCGGCGAACGGGGTTCCCATAAGCACATGCTTACCCGCATCCAGAGCGGCCAGGGCCGCATCCACGCGCCCGGGCATGGGATCCAGAAGTTCCACCACGTGCACCGACGGATCCGCGATCACACTCTTGAAACTGTCAAACGGATCCAGGCCCCACGCACCCGCGCGCGCGTCCGCGCCGCCTCCGCCCTCGCTGTAAATGCCATAAACCGAAGCGTTGCCCACACCATCATAAGCGCGCCAGTGCAACCACGCCTCTTTTTCCGATCCGCCACAGATGACCACGTTGAGATGTTTCACCACTAATTATCCTCAATATCCATTTCCTTGAAAAAGAAGGTGCCGAAAAGGAAATCCTTTAATTCTTCGTGCTGGGATTCGTTGACCATGCGGCGCACCAGGGTTGTGTTGGGCGGGCCCATGGCGAATGCGGCGAGCAGTTCATCCAGGCCCGCGGCCGAGGCCGGGTCGCGCATGCCAGCGCGCACTGCGCGCATGAGCTTCAACAACTGCGCATCATTGAAATGCGACAGCAGCAGCCCCGCGGCCATGAACGCCCGCGTCAGCACTTCCGCCTTGATGTCATCCGATTTGTTCATCCGTTTTATTCCGCTTTTCTTTTGGCGCAATTCGCGTGTTTCGCGGTTGAATCATTTGCCTTTACCCTGGCGCCACCGGCTGCTACACCAGAATCTCATCGGGCCGCACGGGCGCGCCCTCTCTGGAACTCTTGATGGCCGCGTGCGAGAACTGCAGGACCTGGCGGCCGCGCTCGCCGCTGAGACTGGGATCCCCGCCGTCCAGAAGCACATCCACATAATGCAGCGTGGAATCAATGAATGAATCCACCCAGTCGTCGCGCATATCCTCAAACGCCGTGGTGCGGCCATCGCGGTACAGAGTGAGCACAGGCTCGTCCAGAAGGCGCGCCGTGCACCGGGCAATATTGATTACACCCTGGGTGCCGGTGATTTCCACGCGCTCGTCCGCGGTGTAATACTTGGACTTCATGGTCATGTGCGGTGAAAAAGTGCTGTCCAGATAACCCACCATGCCGCTTTTATATTTCCACGAAATCATGGCCGGTGCGTCCACGATGCCGAACGAGCGGTCCACCCACCCGTTCACCACATCGATATCGCCGAAGAAATCGATGGCGATTGAAAATTTATGGTACCCGTCGTCGAAGATGTTTGGGCCGCCCCCGCACTTTTCCTCGTTCAAGCGCCACAGCCACGCACTGAGCGGCACCTTCCACCCGCCGCGCGCGCCGCCGCCCAGGTGGATGCGCATGCTCAGCGGCTCGCCAATGGCCCCGTCCGCAATCAGTTCCTTTGTCTTCACATACGGGGGGTAGAAAACAAAATTCTCGAACACTTTGAGTTTGACATTGTTCTCGCGCGCCGCGCGGATCATGGCGTCGCACTCGGATACGGTGAGGGCCATGGGTTTCTGAACACTCACATGCTTGCCCGCCTCGCACGCGTCCACGCACACCTGTTTGTGCAGATGGTGCGGCACGATAATCTCCACGGCCTGTACATCCGGGTCGGACAACAACTGGTGATAATCCGTGTACGCGCGCTCCGCGCCCCACTCGTGTTTGCGGCGCTCGGCCACGTCCTGGTTCACATCGCATACAGCAAAAATCCGCGCCCGCTCACTGCGCGCATAACCCGGCGCATGAAGATCCGTGATGCGCCCGCAACCGATTATTCCCACGTTTAATTCTGTCACGTATTTCTGAACCCCTTCCGGAGACTTGCCCTATTTTACATATAATGCGCCCAACAAAACAACTTTTCATACAATACGCGCGCACACAGAACAGCAAACGTCTTCGACGACTCAAGAAACCCTTTTGAGAAAGGGGTTCTTGAGAATCTTCCCAAAATTTTTTCTGATTACCACCGTATTTCAGCTTGTAGTATTTAACAACTCAAACTTATCGGGTTTGCCTGTTTAAGCAAATACGTATCAAATCGAACTGTTTTTCCTTTGGAGTGCGGCAATTTATTGTCGCTTTGCGTGCCGGGAATTAATTCCCGGCACAAGGCCGCGTATCACGAAAGATCTCGCATCACGAAAGCGGCGATGAATCGCCGCACTCCAAATCAAACCTCTCTCGCCCGCTAAGGTTGAGGACTTCAGCGACGAATCACAAGCTATATTTTCGCATGAGATACGGTGGTAATCAGGAAAAGTTTTGCGGGCCATTGCCCGGCGGAATGCATGCCGGGCAATGGCCTTATGAAACCAGTCTCAACAATTACCATATAATTATCAAACATAAATCCGTTTAACTAACCGTAAACCGGGTAAATATATATCAGCAGGAACGGACCTTTTCATAACCTCCTTGGAAAGCCCTCCCGACACAGGGAGGGTATTTTTTTTTCTGTTTGCTATAAATTTCGCAAATAAATCAGCCTTCACATGACATCCCATATCGTTCTTGAAATATAAAAAAACCCTTAAAATGAGCCATTCTCACTTTCCAAAGGTGCCTGGAAGAAAAATATATTGAAAATCCGGCACAACCTTTTACACTATATGTGTGAATAATATCACAAACCCTTCTGCGGAGGGAGGAGTGAACATGATGAAGATTCTTTATGCAATCTGGGGTTGTGGCGCACGGTTCGCAGAAGACGCCGACAAGGCTATCGACAAACTTCTGGACATGCTCATGCCTATCCAGCCGATTCAGTTGGAAGACGAATTCTGAGCAACCGCGCACGCGGCCCGCATTCACCAAGCACAACCGGATACGGCGCATAGAGCCGTGGGATCACTCATGTGATTGTCCGCGCCTTATTTTGCGGCATTCGGGCGCGCATTTCACGAAACAGGGAGATAAGCCACTATGGAAAACGCACTCTTCGCACTCTTGGGTTTCAGCAAAACCATGGCCGTGGACACGCATCGCGCCTGGCGCCGGTTCCTGCACGGTATATCGCCCGTGGAAACCATGTTCATTGATGATCATCTCTGGAATTATGACCTGTAATCAGCCATAAGCCATTCCGTTCCTTATCACATATCACCCTTGTTAAACCGCGGCCCAATTCCGCGGTTTTTTTTATCAGGGCCCAAATTCCTAACTAATATTGCACTCCATTTTCATCATAATCTCACGCACCCGTGACAAACTTAAAAATTATACGCAAACAGTTCACCGGGCAAGCCTGCTGCCGTATACTAAAGACAAGAAATGCATGACCATGCAAATGGCCGGGGACAAAACACATGCGCACTCGCATTTGCGGTGCGCTGAGGAGGTCTTTCATGGCTGGTAAAAAAGAAACTGACAGTTCCTCATCAAAAAGCAAAGCCGAAAAGAAAAAAACTCCGGCAAAGAAGAAGACTGTGACAAAAGCTGCGGCCAAAGCCAAAACACCGGCAGCAGCCAAACCCGCAGCCAAAGCCAAAGCACCGGCGAAAAAATCCGCGGCGCGCAGCGTTAAATTCCTGCTCAAAGCCAAGGCCGCGGACTGGGTCAGCGTGGTGGGCTCCTTTAACGATTGGGACCCGGACAAAGGCGGCATGAAACGCGGCCCGGACGGCATTTGGACAAAAACCCTGAGCCTCAAACCCGGCGCCTATGAATACAAGTTCATGGTGGACGGTGAATGGTGGGCCGATCCGGACAACCCGGATTTCTGCTATAACGAACACGGCACCACCAACAGCATCGTGACCGTGACCGGGTAATGCACAGGCGCACAACCGCGCCAGGACTCCCGCATGATTATGTGACATACGTATTTTGCCATGGATGCAAATCCGCCGGCCCATGACTTCCGCCATGGGTGCGGCTTAACGTTTGCTTTGGTCTGATATCTCTCTCGAAACCCGCTGTGTGCGCGCGAAAGCTTTTCATGGGATCTTCCGCACTCTATAATGACTTGATGTGAAAATACCGCCCGGAGGAGTAAGACCGTGCCCAAAAAGAATCCCCACATGCAGGGAACCATGATCGACCCCCTGCCCATTGCCGCAAACAATTCGGTCAAAGATTTCATCGATAACGTGTTCGGCGCCAGCGGCTACAATGCGCGTCGCCTGCACGAAGCCTGCGACATTTACGCGCGCATGATTCAGGCCGACGCCACCATCGCCCTCACCCTGGCCGGGGCCATGACGCCCATAGGCATGTCCGGCCCATTTATTGAACTCATTAAAAAGGGGTTCGTGGATTGTTTCATTTCCACGGGCGCCAACTGCTACCACGACCTGCACCGCGCCTTCAACCTGCCCGTGACCCAGGGCCGGTTCGACGCGGACGACGGCGAACTCAACAAGTTTGGCGTGGCGCGCATTTATGACACCTACATCGGTGACGACGAAACCCTGCTGCCCACGGACCGCATCATCCGCGACGTGTGCGAAGAAACCGACTGGACCGGCCCCGTGTCCACGGCCACGCTGCATAACATCATCGGCAAAGCCGTGCTCAAAAAAGCGCCCTGCCCCGATAAATCATTCGTGGCCACAGCCGCCAAATACGGCGTGCCCATCTTCAGCCCCAGCCCCGGAGATTCATCCATCGGCATGAACTTCGTGGTGCCGCGCCTGTTCGGCGGCGGCCCGGCCATTGACCCGGTGCTGGACATCATCGAGAGCACGGCCGTGGTGCGCGCCGCCAAGTCCAACGGCGTGATCATCCTGGGCGGCGGCGCTCCCAAGAATTTCTACATGCAGACCCAGCCCACACTGTGGCAGATTCTTTTTGACAACCACGGCGGGCACGATTACTTTATCCAGCTCACCACCGACACCCCGCAATGGGGCGGGCTCAGCGGGGCCACGCCCCAGGAAGCCAAATCCTGGGGCAAGGTGCGCGACCCGCAGGTCAACACGTCCGTGGTCTATTCCTGCTCGTCCATCACATTCCCGCTTATTTCCAAATATGCGCTGGCCTCGTGCAAGGCGCGCAAGCCGCGCCGCCTCATGAACAACCTGCCCGCCCTGGTGCAGGACATGAAGGAATCCGGCCTCAAAAGCCCGGAATTCATGAAGGTGTACGGGAAAATGCTCAAGCGCATGGGGCAAGCGTGAGGCGGGTATTGGTGATTTAGCAATTGACTTCGACGACTCAAGGGACCCTTTTGAGAAAGGGTTCCTATTCCTGCAATAGCAACAAATTCTATTTGGGGGAATCAGGTTGCGGAGGTTCGGGCTTATCCGTTGTTCCGGGCGCGGAATCCTCTGCGGCGTCCGGGGGCTGCTGTTGGATGAGAAAACCCAGAGCCCGCCATTCGCTGCCATTCCACCCGATGAGGAATGGCAGGGTTTCAACCGTATCGCGGCCAAGGCCCGAAGCATTCATGGGAAGCACCACGCACTCCTGAATTTTGGTTGCGCGGTGCGCGCTGCCAAGCTGTTGCACAATCTGAATTTTGGGAATGCCGCCCATAATGGAAGGCTCAAAATCCTGGTATGTGCGCATGCAGTTTACAGGCTCGGACGGCGCCTCCAGGGTGCAGTTGCGAATCTGGCCCCGGGTGAATGTCTGCCGCAGGCTGTCGGCCATGAGCTGATCAATTTCCGGGCGCTTCTTGCCGGCGGCTTCCATCATTTCATCCGGAACCACGGCAATGCTTAAAAACGGGATATTGAACACGTTGTCAAAAGCAGAATCTGCCGGGTCTTCAAGAGCAGCGCAAAATGTCTGTGTGTATGTGGCGAACAGCGCGGCCTTGGCTTCGTCGCGCACCGCGGCCGGCGCATCGTTGGTCTTCTCTCCCGTGACCTTAACCCGCACAGCCGCGGCAGGCATTGCGCAAAACGCGGCAAACAGCAATGTTGTCAGGATAATCAGCAGTTTATTCATAATCAGTCCTCAAGGCTTTCACGGGCTCTGGAACGTCGGTGGAAATTTTGCGCCACGACGCCGGCTCACGGCATGTAGCGCTTGTCCATTTTCAATTCCAGTTCTTTGATGAGCTTTTCTTCTGAAGGAATTTCCAGGGATCTGGCCACGGTGTTGCGGTTGCGCAAATATTCTTTGAGCACTTCGGCCTCACGGCTTTTGATCTGATGCAGCGAAGAAGTGTCCCTGGGGCCCAGGGTAACCGCGTACAACTGCATGATGCTGAAAATATCACGGCGCATGGCGTGCAGGGACACAATCTGTTCGTCATTGAATTGCTCAAGCCGGCGGAACCGGTCCAGAAGGAACACATTGGAAACAAAGCGCAGGAGGATGGAGCGATCTATGCGCGCGAAAAGGCTGTTTCGTTGCTGAACGGATATGAGGCGGTCATTGGCGTTGTTGAGCCGGGCCATTTCCACGCGCACATCGCGCACGGCCTGTTCCCGGTTATGAGGCGATGTGTAATATGAGGATTCATAGGCCGCGCCGGCTGCGGCGCGCGCATCTTCAAAAACCCAGAACACGCTGATAATGTCGCTGCGGATATGTGTGTCGCGCACGAACAGAGCGGCGTTGAGCAGGACTTGGCCCGCCACAAAAAGCGCCAGAATACAAAAGAATAACGGCGCGAGCGCGCCTCGCTTTTTTACGGGCTGCTCAAACGGATCGGAGTTGTTTTCGTTTTTATCCATGTATGGCGTGCATCAAGGCGATGCATTCATTCCTTTTCCGGCGCCGCGCCCTTTGCGGGCAGAGCGATAATTTCGAGGCGCGTATCCCCGAGCAGATACTTGCGGGCCGCGTCGCGCACCTGGTCCGCTGTCACATTCTGTACAGCCTCATCAACCTTGATTTCCACATCCGGCGCACGGCCCATTTCCATATTGGAGTTAAGCATGTTCGTCCAGTAGTCGTTGCGCTTTAAGTCTTCCTCGTGATTCTTTTTCGCGACTTCTTTGGCGGCTTTAAGCTCATCTGCTGTAGGCCCCTCGGTTGCAAGTTTATCCACGATAGCATTAAATTCCGTGATCATTTCATCCACGCGGTCCGGGTTTGTGGCCATGGCCGCGAGAAGCTGGTCGCGGTTTTTGACCACGAGGCTGGGGCCGTAAACCAGATATGCGTAATAAGTCCCGCTGAGTTCCTCGCGCAGGCGTTTGAGCATGCGCGTGTCCGCGACTTTGGCCATGACCTTGACCGCGGGCGCGTCCTGGCTGTCAATGGGGGGGGCGTCGAACAGGAAGCCGATTTGCGTGCGCGGCTCCATGCCGCGATAAATCACGCGGCGCACTGTGCCCTGGGGTAAATCACATGTCATGGCGTCCGCGGGCGGCTGCACCTGGTCCCGGGCCGGGATGCTGCCCAGATACTTTGCAGCAAGCGCGATGGTTTTTTCGACATCCAGGTTGCCCACAAACGTGTATTCCATATTGGCCGGAACCGTGGACGCTTCGAGGATGGAGCGCATCTGCTCCACGGTGATGCGGCCCACCTGTTCCTGGGACGGCCAGTAGGAAATGGGGTTGCCCGGGCACAGTTGCCTGGTCATTTCCATGCGGAAGGCGCCGGTCTGTTCGGCCTGTGTTTCTTTGAGATAATCCAACATCAGAGATTTGGCCTTGGCCACACCCTCTTCGCGGAAGCCTGGCTCGGTGATGTAATCGCGCAGCCACTGGAGAGCTTCTTCAAAATCCTTGTTCACGGTGCCGCCGGCCAGAGCCAGATTTTCGCGGCCCATGAGCCCGAAATCTATGCTCTTGCCGCTGAGCAGGCGTTTGATCTGCACGTCGGAAAAATCTTTGGTGCCGCCCAGCATCCACACGTCTTCGGTAAGCCGGCTCGCGCCGCGCGAGGCCACGGTTTCAAGCAGCACGCCGCCGGGCGCAAAGCCCCGGAACAGGATTTCATCTTTCTGAAAATCCGTGGGCTTGACCAGAATGCGCAGCCCGTTTTCGAAAGTCACAGACGTGACGCCGATGTCTTTAAATTCCTTGCGCTCGGCGATTTTCCCGGGCTGCAGTTTGCTGTAATCCGTGGTTTTGACGACTTCCTCGCGGGTGTAGGCCTGCACGTCCGAGCCACTCACACCATGCACTGCGGCCAAGACATCATCTTCCTTGTACATTGATTTTTGAGATTCCGGGAGAATCAAGAGCGCAGCCATGTTCACGGGCTCGAAAATGCGGTTGATGGCCTGTTGCACATCGGAAATTGTGACGCCGCCGCTCACGGCGTCGAACAGGGCTTTGTCCGCTGTAATTTCGGTAAAAGGCTCTGCGTTGAACCAGGACATGGCGATGGCGCCGGCCAGGGGTGCGGACTCGCGCTTGTCTTTTTCGGCCACGGCCACGCGCAGGGATTCGGCGCGGTCACTCTTGACCTCGTCAAGTTCCTGCTCCAGCACACCGTGGCGCCGCACGCGCTCAATCTCGGTCATGAGGCGCTCCAGGGCCGCGCGTTCCTTTTCCATGTCTGTCTGTGCGAATGCCGTGACCACGTCAAATCCTTTCATGGACCAGCTCGTATCCCCATAGGCCTGTTTGAAGGGGGGATTGTCGGACATGGTAACTTCATTCAGCCGCCGGTTATAGATGCCGATGGCCAGGTCCTCGGCCAACTGGATGCGGTAATTGTCCTCGGTGATTACGGGCGAGGGCTCGCGCGTGTATGTAACAAACACCATGCTTACGGGCAGTTCCTTGTCCGTGATAATGCCGGCGTACAAATCGTCATGCGGCGCATCTTTGAAAATGGGCAGCGTAAAATCTCCGGATGGATTTTTCAGGGCGCCGAATGTGTCTTTGATTTTCTGTTCCATTTCCTTAACGTCAATATCGCCCACCACCACGAACGCCATGTTGTCCGGGCGGTACCATGTGCTGTAAAAATCCTTGCAGAGCGCAGGGTCAAAAGCTTCAACATTTTCCTTTTTCCCGATGGGCAGGCGTTCGGCGTATTTGCTGCCCTTGAGCGCGATGGCCAGGGCCTGCTCGGTGATACGCGTATACATGTCGCGGCCCAGGCGCAGTTCTTCGAGCACCACGCCTTTTTCTTTTTCCAGTTCCTCGGGCAGAAACAACATGCCACCGGCGTAGTCGCGCATGGCCAGGAGCCCTTTTTCCATGGGCTCCTTTTCCACGGGCAGAGAGAGCATGTACATGGTGTGGTCAAAAGAAGTATATGCGTTGGTGTCCGGTCCGAATTCCACGCCCACGCCCTCGAAATAGTCAACGAGGTCGCCGGCCGCGAAATGCTCGGTGCCGTTAAAACCCATGTGTTCAATAAAATGAGCCACACCCTGTTGCGCATCGGTTTCCTGAACCGAGCCGGCGCGCACCAGGAGGCGGTATTCAACGCGGTTTTCGGGTTTGGCGTTTTTCATAATGAAATACGGCATGCCGTTGTCCAGCACGCCTTGCACCACCGAGGGGTCCCAGGACAGGTCCCCGGCTGTTGCACAAGGCGCCAGCACCAGCGCCATCGCCACTATCAGCAAAAATCCGATGAATGATTTTCTTTTCATATTCCCCTCCCGCAATACGATTCAACACATTATAACGCATGGCTGCTGCGATAAAATGGATCTTTTCATTTGTGCCCCGGATCGGTTGTGGCGCAATTGTAGCAGACAGGAAACAGACCCGCACCATATAATAATGATACTTTAAAAAGGAATTGTGATTCCATGATCGGATCATCAATGCTCATTGTAGACAAAGCCCTGGAGCGGGGCCGCGGCGCCCTGAACGAGTATGAGTCCAAATGCCTGGTTGCGGGGTATGGCGTGCCTGTTGCCGCTGAGCGCTTGTGCGCGGACCCGGATGCGGCGGCGCAGGCTGCTGCGGAACTCGGATTTCCCGTGGCTTTGAAGGCATGCTCCCATGAACTGCGCCACAAGAAGGAGCTGGGCCTGGTGATTCTGAACCTGGGCGACGAAGCCGCGGTGCGTGCTGCGTTTGGCCAATTAACAGAAAAGGCGCTGGGCATGGAACTTGACGGGATCCTGGTTCAAGCCATGGCTTCGGGCGAGCGCGAACTGCTGCTGGGCATATCCCACGCACCCGGGTTCGGGCCCTGTGTTACGCTCGGCATAGGCGGCATCTTCGCCGAAGTTCTGCGCGATGTGAGCATCCGCATGGCCCCGGTTGCACCGGCCGACGCTTTTGATATGATGGACACCCTGCGCGGCGCGGCCCTGCTGGGCGCATTGCGCGGCCTGGCGCCCGTGGACCGCAAGGCGCTTGCCGCGGCCATCCGCGGCCTGGGCGCGTGCGCTCTTGAAAATCCCGCCATCAGTGAAATCGATATAAACCCGATCATCATACGCAGCGACGGCAGCCTGTGCGCCGTGGATGCCCTGGTCATCATGGGAGGCGCATCATGAACAGCACCCCGCATCCCCTGGACAAAATCCTGGCGCCCGAGTCCGTGGTGTTTCTCGGCGCTTCGCGCAACATCAACACCATGGGCACATTCCAGCTCCTGCAACTGCTCAAGGGCGGGTACAAGGGCCGTGTCTATCCCGTGCACCCCACGGAAACCGAACTGTTCGGCCTCAAGGTATATAAGTGCGTGACCGATGTGCCCGAAGTTGCGGACACGGCTGTAATGGTGCTGCCCACGAAAATCGTTCCCGACATCCTCGAAGAATGCGGAAAAAAAGGCATCAAGCACGCGTCCATTATCTCCGGTGGCTTCGACGAAGTCGGCGAGGCAGGCCAGGAATTGCAGGAGCGCATCTGCGCGGTTGCGAAAAAATACGGCATCGTGTTCAACGGCCCCAACTGTATCGGCGTGATCAACACGCACGGCAATTACAACATCACGTGGTTCTCGTACCCGGGAAAGCCCGGGCCCGTGGGCCTGGCATCGCAGAGCGGCTCCTACACCTGCCACACGCTCAACCACATCACCAACCTGGGCAGCGGGCTGAGCAAGGCGGTGAGCCTGGGCAACGAGGCTGTGCTGGATATCGTGGACTGCCTGGATTATTTTGAAAACGATCCGCACACCAAAAGCATCGCCCTGTACATCGAGGGCATCCGGCGCGGGCGCGAGTTCGTGCGCACGGCGCGGCGCGTGAGCGCCAAAAAGCCCATCACCGCTCTGTATGTGGGCGGCACCGAGGCGGGCGCGCGATCGGGCGCGTCGCACACTGCGGTGCTGGCCGGAGACGACGCTGTGTACGACGGCATCCTGCGCCAGGCCGGCGTGATTCGCGCGCAGACCATGGAGCAGCTCCTCGACTGGTCGTGGGTGCTGGCCATGCAGCCGCCCATGCGCGGGGACAATACAGCCGTGGTGGGCAACTCCGGCGGGCCCGGCACAAGCATGGCCGACGCAGCCGAACGCCTGGGCCTCAAGGTGCCCCCGTTCCCCGCAGACCTTCAGGCCAAAATCATGAAACACCTGCCCAACACCGGGTCCGCGGCAAACCCCGTGGACCTCACGTTCACCATGAATATGGCCCTTTTGTTTTTCGACACCCTGCCCAATCTATTGCTGAACCGGGATTTTGTTCACGGCATGCTCGTGTACGGCGTGTTCGATACGGAAGAGTTCATCAGAATCGCCGAGACCGTGGAGGGGCTGGACACCGCGCCCATGAAAGCCGCCGAACAAATGGGAGAGGTGTTCACCGAACAGTTCTCAAAAATGCCGCACAAGTACGGCAAGCCCATCCTGGGCGCGTCGTTCTTCACACGCAACGAGTACGGCTCCATCCGCCGCCTGCAGGACCTGGGCATTCCGTTCCTGCCCTCGCCCGAGCGCGCGGCCGCCGCGCTCCGCGCCCTGCGCGAACGCGCAAAAATCCTCGACCGCCTTGAGCAGGAATAGAGCGTGGGATAAGGCAAAAGATTTAGTGCGTCTTCGACGACTCAAGGAACCTTTTTGAAAAAGGTTCCTTGAGAATCCTCCAAAAACTTTCGATGGGCAATTACCCGGCTAAAAACATGCCGGCAATTGACTCCTGAAATCATTGCAGGCAATTTCAAAAAGCTTTATTTCAAATCATTAATTTTCAAAACAATTTAAATTCAATTTATTACCATGATTCCTGGATTCACAATCAGACATGGAACACTTCGCGCCTCCCGATGCGTTGTTCTATAATAGGAATACAAACAACCAGGACGGCGTATTCACTATGGACCCGATAAGCGACAACCATGAACTCATTGATGTGATTGCGAGGCGCAGGCGCTACCTTGGGCTTGATGGATTCGACAAGCGAGTGCTGCAGGCCATGCGCAATGTGGACCGCCTGGACTTCACCCCACTGGGCGCCCAGGGCGTGTATGAAGATGAACCTGTGCAGATTGGATATGGCCAGACCTGCTCACAGCCCAGCATGGTGGCGGCCATGGCCACTCTTCTGGAATTGCGCGCCGGGCTGCGCGTGCTCGAAATCGGCACGGGCTGCGGGTACAGCGCATGCGTGACCGCGCAGCTCATCGAGCCCGGCGGCCGTTTATTTTCTGTTGAATTAGTCCCCGAACTTTCAACCATGGCGCGCCGGAACCTGAAAAAAACGCTGCCTGCGCTGCGCAATTACACACTCATCAACGCGGACGGCTCCACAGGCTTGCCCGAGCAGGCCCCGTTTGACCGCATTTATCTCACTGCGGGCGTGGGCAAGTATTTTACGCGCGGCCACTTTGTGGATCAACTCGCCTCACAAGGCATCCTCCTGTACCCCGAGGCATACGGCGACATGTATTTTGTGCGCAAAACCCCGGACGGCGTCAGCGCTCATACCATGCAGGGCGTGGGCTTTGTGCCGCTACGCGGCACAAAGGGCGGTTTCGATTAAGGGCCGCCCGCATGCGGTCTTCCATTTGGTAAAATCCTGCGCATCAACGCATAAGCCGGCAGAATAACCGGGCTCCCGGCGGCCCCGTGGCCGACACATGGGAAAACCCGAAATTGAGAAATTGACGCGGGCATATGAATGCTCCGGCAAATGCGCTCACGGTATCGGCACGGAATGTTGCGTGATGTGCGCGCCCGGGTTTGACTTTTGGCATTTCATATTTTTAATTCGATTGTCATAAAGATTTGGCATCAGTAAAAAGCCGGAGTCCATGCAGACGCTCCGCATTGTTTTGGCGCCCGATCCGTAACGTGCAACCCGAAACCCGATTACTCTTTATTTTTGGGTTCGATCCATTTTACGTTTTTCACAGAGCGCGGGATAAGGCGTTTGTATGAATATTTGGGCCAGCCCAGAATGAAAGCGGAATCCAGGGAATGGCGCATGGGAATGCCCAGGCGGCGCTTGAGCGTGGGGTCGATTTTAGCCGCACCCACAATATATCCGATCCAGGTGGCGCCGAGCCCGTGGGCGTTGGCGGCCAGCATCATGGTGGTCATGGCGATGTTGGCGTCGTCGCGCGCGATCATGCCGCCGCCCGGCGCCGAATGCGCCAGCACCAGCACGGGCGCGCCCCGGAACACCAGCATGCTGCGGGGTTCCCCGGCCTCACTGGCGCGGCGCAGAATATTCTTCTGCTCCAAAACCCTCTCCCCGCTCTCGCGGCCCGCCAGGGTCTTGAGAATTTCCTCTGCCATGGGATTTTCTATGAGTGAGGCGATGGCTTCAAATGTGCGCGTGATGCGCTTATCAACCTTATTAATCAGATCCGCATCCGTGATCACGGTGACGTGTACGCCCTGGGCATTGCGCCCCGTGGGCGCATGAAGAGCAATGGACACCAGGTCCTCGATCAGCTTGCGCGGCACGGGCTTGTTCTTGAATTCGCGCACACTGCGCCGCTGCATGATGAGATTGCGCGCAGCCGCGGCCGTGGCCGGCTTCCTGGTCCCGATAAGTTCAAATGCTTCCAGGGGGAATTCATCGCATGTGACCGCATCAGCCGGGCACACGGCCACACAATGATAGCATGAGATACACGCATTCGGATGCGCGAAAACGTAATCCTTGCCAACCTTTTCAATAGCCAGCGCCGGGCACACGGCCTCACACCGTGCGCAGCGTATGCATTTGTCCTTATCCATGGTTATCATTATGCGAAACCTCCCGTTGTGTGAACCCGATTCATTATTTATAGCCATGGCCGTGGCGTGTGTGCAACAATTTCAAAATTTTACAAAACAGCCGCCACCTGTATGTAATTGTGCGAAATGCGTATAATGTCATTTACCGGTGTTGACCGGATAGAAACAATAATATTGCTGCGCCAAACATATGACTGCCATGGACCACAACCGAAAACAGGAACAGGACTTCTCAGAACGCATCGCCGCACTTGAAGCGCGCCTGCAACACGAGACCGATCTGCGCATTCAGGCTGAAACCCTTCTGGCCGAAAGCGAAGAACGTTACCGCAACACGCTTGAAAGAGCCCCCCAGCTTGTTGTCGAAACCGATATAAACGGGTGCATAACCTACGCAAATCCCGCAGCCTTCGAACTGCTTGAATTTCCCGAATCCCTGTATGGAACACACATCACCGAATTCATTAACCCCCAGGATCGGGAGCGTGAAAACGAAATATTTTCCCGCGGCCTGGCCGGGGGCAAGGCCGTGATTCTCAGCAGGGTTCTGAGCAGCCGCGGAACAACCCGCTATGTGCTTAACAACTCCGTGCCCCGCACCAGCCGCGGGCAGTTGGACGGCCTTGTGATTTTCGGCATGGACGTGACGGAACTCCAAAACGCCCGCGCCGGACTCGAAGAAAGCGAATCGCGCTACCGCGCCCTGGCCGAATCCGCACACGACTTCATTTATCTCATTGACTCGGAAAAACGTCTCACATATGTGAACCGGGCCGGGGCCCACCAGTTCGGCGGCGCGCCCGAATCCCTCATCGGCAAACACATCACAGACATTTTCCCGCCGTACATCTCCAAGCGCCAGATTGAAAACATCAACCACGTGCTGGCCACGGGCCAGGAAGTGTACGTAGAAAACCAGTACCCCTTCCCGGACAGCGAAGACGTATGGCTGAGCGCGCGCCTGGTTCCCGTGCGAAACAGAGAAGGCCGCATCACCGCCGTACTCGGCATTTCCCGCGACATATCCCAGCACAAGCGCGCCCAGGACGCCCTGCAGGAATCCGAGGAAAAATACCGCAGCCTGGTCGAACTCGCCAGCGACGGCATCTGCATCACCCACAACGCGCGCATCCAGTTCGCCAACAGGGCCATGGCCGACATGATCGGACACACGCCCGAACACGCTATCGGCAAAATGATCTTTGAATTCGTGCCCCCAGATGAGCAACTGCGCGCTATGGACATCTTCCAGCGCAGGAAACTCGACCAACTGCCCGAACCCACAATCATGGAAACTTATTTGCGCCACCAAGACGGAACGGACATTCCCGTGGAAGTCAGCATCGTGCGCATCACCTACCAGGGGCGGATCGCCGGGCACATCATGATCCGCGACATCACCGAACGGCGCCTCAACGAGCAGGCCCTGCGCGAATCCGAAGAAAAATACCGCAGCGTGGTCGAACTCGCAAGCGACGGCATCGGCATCACACAGGGCCGCAAACTCGCATACGCCAATCCGCAACTCGCCGCCATGCTGGGCTACTCCGTGGAGGAGATCACAGGAAAATCCTATCACGATCTGCTGTTTCCCGAAGACGTAGACAGGACAGAAAACTACAGGGCCAAACGCATCGGCCAGGCCGACACGCCCGGGCGCACTGAAATCCGCCTGGTGCGCCGCGACGGCAGCGCCCTGGCCGTGGACATCAGCACTGTGGAAATCACGTACAACGCACGGCCCGCGGGCCTCATCATCGTGCGCGACGCGACCGAACGCATGCGCGCCCAACAAGCCCTGCGCGAGTCCGAAGAAAAATACCGCAGCGTAGTCGAACTCGCCAACGACGGCATCTTGATCTCTCGCGACACACACATCCTGTTCGCCAACAGCCAGCTCGCCGACATGCTCGGCTACAGCGCCCCGGAACTCGTGGGCACACAATTCACACGCTATATGAGCCAGAACCATATCCAGCAGCTTATGACAGCGTACAAAGCCCCCCTGGACAGCGGCCGCCCCGTGCCCGAAATCTTTGAAACCATGCTCATGCACCGGGACGGCTCCCAGGTCAACGTGGAAATCAGCGCCGCCATCATTCAATACCAGGGGCAGCGCACGGGCCTCACCTTCGTGCGCAATATCACCGAACGCAAAAATGCCGAAGCAGACCATGAACTGCTCCAGCAGCAGCTCATGCAATCCCAGAAAATGGAGGCCATCGGCACCCTGGCCGGGGGCATGGCCCATGACTTCAACAACGCCCTGGCCGTGATCCTCGGCACCGCCGAAGTCGCCATCAGAAAAACCGAACCGGACGACCCGCACTTCACCCGCTACCATAAAATCATCAAGGCGTCGGAACGCGCCCGCCACCTCACCATGAAACTGCTCACCTTCGCGCGCAAAGACAAAATCAACGTGCAGCCCGTTTCCCTCAATGCCCTGGCCCAGGACTGCATCGATATCCTCAAGCAAACCGTTTCCAAAAAAATACTGCTCCAGGCCAATGTTGCGGATTCGCACTGCATTGTCAGCGCAGACCCCAACCAGCTCCACCAGGCCCTGTTCAACATCTGCCTCAACGCATGCGAAGCCATGACCCAGGGCGGCGCCCTGACCATCACCACGAAACAGAAACACATCAACAAGCTTTGGTTCCGCAGCCTGGACGACTTCACCCCGGGCGCCTACTGCGGCGTGAGCATCAGAGACACCGGACCGGGCATTGCCCCGGATGTGTGCGACAAAATCTTCGACCCCTTCTTCACCACCAAACGAAAGGGAACCGGGCTGGGCCTGTCCATCACTCTGGGCATCATCCGCAGCCACGGCGGGCACATCCACGCCCGCTCCCTGGACACAGGCGGCGCCGAATTCCTGATCCTCCTGCCAAAAGGCGCCGATGATTACGACTTCCCCAGCGCCGATACTATCTACAAAGATCACATAGGCAGCGGAGAAGTTATCATGGTTATCGACGACGACAAGGATTTCACGGAACTGGCCACCGAGGCCCTGGAAATGGCCGGGTTCCGCCCGTTCATCGTGCCCCCGGGCCCGCGCGCCGTGGACATATTCAAAAAACACCACGCCCTCGTGGACCTCATCGTCCTGGACATGATGATGCCCGAACTCGACGGCCGTGAAATGTTCCTGGCCTGCCGCGCTATCCGGCCCGACATCAAAGTCATCCTTTGCTCCGGATACGGCCGCAATGAAGCGATATCCAACCTCATCGACATGGGTGTCAACGGCTTCCTGCAAAAACCATTCAGCGTCAGCGACATGTGCGAAAAAATCGACGACGTGCTGCAACAATAAACAGCCCCCGCCACACACATTTGTTTTCCGCCCGCAGCCGAAATAAACTATGGAGAACGCCGCGCGCGCCCATGCGCGGCCGGGCGAGGAACCATGGCAATTGCCGAAAAGCAAATAAACATGACCGCGGCGGTGCTCTGCGGGGGCCGAAGCAGACGTTTCGGCAGTCCCAAGGAATGGCTGGACTTCAATGGCCGGCCCCTGCTCGCCCATGTGGTGCACACGGTGCGCCCGCTCTTTTCACACGTGCTGGCCGTGGGCCTGCGCCCCGACGCTCCGCACCTGCCCGCGGACGTGGAGCCCGTGGCGGACACCCTGCCCGGCGCCGGCCCTCTGAACGGCATCGTGGCCGCACTGCGCGCTTCAAAAACAGAACACACCTTTTTCTTTGCCTGTGACACGCCCTTGATCCGCCCCGCCCTGGTGCGCGCCATGCAGGCCCAGGCCGCGGGCGCCCACGCCGTGGTCCCGCGCTCCGGCCCGCACTTCCAGCCCCTGTTCGCCATTTACGCCCGCTCCTGCCTGCCGATTGCCGAAAAGCAACTTGCCGCGGGCCGCCTCAAAATCTCCGACATGTACCCCCTCCTTACCCTGCGCATCATCGACGAACACCAGCAGCGCCTGCACGACCATGACCTGCTCAGCTTCTTCAACATCAACACAACCCAGGACTATGAGCGCGCCCTCGAACTCCTGCACCCGGGCCGCACGCCCCTGTCCAGCCCGGCCGCTGATTAACCCAACTGCCACGCCAAAACCCTTTTTCCCGCATAAACTTTATTCCTTCTTTATGATGGGCTACACTAATATACTATGGTCCGCCGACCAGGCCGCAGCATGCGGCCCCGCGCGCCATTGCCCGCGCGCAAACTCATAGAAACGAGCAAGGAGCCATGCAAAAAGCCGACCTGAACTTCTCAGAACTGCCGTTTTCCTTCATCCCAACGGATTACAACATCCGCTACACATTCAAAGATGGCGCATGGGATAAAGGCGTCCTCACCCAGGACCAAACACTGCCGCTGCACATTTCCGCCACGTGCCTGCATTACGGCCAGCAGTTGTTTGAGGGGCTCAAAGTATATGAACGGCCGGACGGTCAGGCGCAGGTATTCCGCATTGAACAGAATTCCAAACGCATGAACCGCGGCGCGGACAAAATCCTCATGCAGCAGGTGCCCGAGGACCTTTTCATAGAAGCCGTGTTCCGCGTGGTCAACGCCAACCGCAAATTCATTCCACCGCACCACGCGGGCGGCGCCGCCATGTATGTGCGCCCCATCCTGCTCGGCACCGGCATTCAACTCGGCGTGAGCCCCAGCTCCGAATACACTTTCATAGTATTCGTGTCCCCGGTGGGCCCGTACTATAAGAGCGGATTTGCTCCCGTGCACCTCATGGTTGAGGAAAACGTGGACCGCGCCGCAGCCCTGGGCGTGGGCGATATCAAGGTGGCCGGCAACTACGCCGCAGGCATGCGCGCCACCATCGGCGCCAAGAAAAAAGGATTCAGCGAAGTGCTGTATCTGGACAGCCGCTATAAAAAGTTTCTCGACGAGTCCGGCTCTTCCAATTTCTTCGGCGTAACCGCAGACAACCGCTACGTAACCCCGGCCAGCCCGTCCATACTGCCCAGCATCACCAATATGTCCGTGCAGCAGATCGCAAAGGATCAGGGCATCACCGTGGAAGCCCGCCAGGTCGAAGTGGAAGAACTCGCGGATTTCACAGAAGCCGGGTGCTGCGGCACCGCCGCTGTGATTTCCCCTGTGGGCAGCGTAACCCACGGCGATAAAAAATTCGAATACTGCAAAGGCGACCAGGTGGGGCCCATCGTGACCAACCTGTACAAAACCCTCAGCGGCATCCAGTTCGGCACCGTGGAAGACACACACGCCTGGACACGCATCGTGCCCCAGGACATTTGAGCGCATGGCCGGCCGCACCCGGGCCATACACGAAAATACAACAAGGCCGGGGCTTCAACACCCCGGCCTTTTCCTTTCCGCACTCACTCCCAATATCCGCTCCGCCCTTATATATAGATATACATTAATAATGTTTCTGTTCGCATTGAAGATGCAATGGGCAATCGGTTCCGGGCATGCCTGCAAAAACACGCGAACCCTGGTCAAGCAACGTGCCACAACTCCTTGCAGCGCATAGAATCCGACAAACAGCACTTGGCCATACCATTCACTTAACAAATTACTTTAAGTAAATATGTAAGCCACAAAGGCATTTTTTAAACACAATAATCAAATTGCCGGATTTTTTTGTCAAAACGCTAAAGATCTGGCGCACGAATGACGATGTAGTTAGTGACGTCATTGACGACGCACTCACACCCGGACATGGAGGTCCGGAGCACCCAATCAGGGAGGATTCTAAAAATGTCAGTTATCAACACAAACATCTCAGCACTCATCGGTCTCAATAACATGAGACTCACAAACCTGGGACTCAAACAGTCTCTGGAACGCTTGTCTTCAGGCCTGCGCATCAACAAGGGCGCGGACGATCCATCCGGCCTGGCAATCGCCAAGGGCATGGAAGCCCAAATCGGCGGCATCCGCACAGCCGTTATGAACGCCGAAGACGGCATCAGCCTTATCCACACCGCAGACGGCGCTCTGGCCGAGACCCACGACATCCTGATGCGTATGCGCGACCTGGCCGTGCGTGCGGCCAATGAAGCCACACTCACCAGCCGCGACGTGATGCGCATCAACAATGAAATGCAGTCGCTCAAAGCGGAACTGGAGCGCAAATCCCAGGCCGTGACCTTTAACACCAAGGTCCTGTTCTCGGGCGGTTACTCAGGCGGCAACCAGCAGATGCTCCAGATCGGGCCGGACAATGGCACCAACTACCGGCTGACCATCGAAATCTGGACCATGAACAACAGCGGTCTGTTCATGATGAGCGGCACCAAGCAAGTCAACTGGTTTGGCGGCGGCAGCCTGCTCATCAGTAATGTGAGTTCAGGTGCATCCACCACACTGTCAACAAGCGTTGGCGCTCTGTCCATGGCCTGGATTGCCATTGATTACCTCAACAGCGCCGTGAACTTCGTCAGCGACCTGCGCGCGTCCCTGGGTATCCAGGAACGCCGCCTGGGCCACATCATCGACGACCTCAAGGCCGAAGACATCAACATTTCGGCCGCCAAGAGCCGCCTGTGGGACGCGGACATGGCCACAGAAATCTCCGAATTCACACGCCTGCAGATTCTGCAGCAGAGCGGCACCGCCATCCTGGCCCAGGCCAATGCGCAGCCGCAGAGCATCCTGCAACTCCTGCGCTAAACAACACGCAACACCCAATCTCAAACACAGAAATAACAACCCGCCCGACCCTCCGGGGTCGGGTTTTTCTGTTTGCAATCCAATAATCCACTTTAACAAAAAAACCCATAAACAGTAGTATTTTTTTGTTTTTATCTAAAGTTTTACTTTAAATCAGCCGATAACATAGTTAAGGTTGGAGAGTATGCGCCAACCCTCTTTTGACAACCCGATTGATTCCCGATTGATACGTCATTCGGGGCAGGGAATTGTGGCATTACGGATAAGCGCAATGGGGTACTGCTTATGATCCAGCGGAAGCATACATGAGGTATGTGACCGGGCAATAAGCCGGAACCACGCGGATTCCGTATGGTCACAATTTTTCCGGATTGATAATCCGGGCAACATAGGCGAAATGGATTTCGCCGTGCAAGATACAGGGAGGTAAGAGCATGCTGGGCATTAATACCAATATATATGCCCTGGATGTTCACGAAACCCTACGGCAGAACAGTCTTGATTTTGCAAAAAAGACTGAGCGTCTGTCATCAGGCCTGCGCATCAACCGCGGGGAGGACGACCCCTCGGGACTTGCCATCAGCAAGGGCATGGAAGCGCAAACTCGTGGCCTGCTCGTGAACATACAGAACGTCCAGGACGGCATCAATCTGCTCCGCTATGTGGATGGTTACCTCGATGATGTCCAGGATGTATTACTGCAAATCCGGGACTTGTCCGTGCGCATGAGCAACCAGGCCGCACTCAGCGTACACGTGGGTCAAGACGCCAACGATCTCATCCCCAGTGATATGAACCGCCTGTACAAGGAAATTCTCACTATGGGGTACCATCTCTGGGTCATGACCCGCGACGAGGATGAATTTTTCAACAAGCTCAAACCTTTTGCGGAATTCGGTGAAAAGGCGGTATTCAACGATTCCTTTGAATTCGGCGAATGCCTCCAGGTTGGCCCGGACGCGGATCCCTCGCACAGGATCGAAATATTCATTGATGATATTCGCCAGACATTCACTGACTTCTTTCTGGGTGTTGGTGTGCCTCCGTGGAACAACATCAACGGCCTCATGGACGGCGACGGGTACCTCAACCAGGCCAAAAGCCTGCTCACCCTGTCGGACCAGAAACTGGGTGTCATCAGCGACATACGAGCGCGCCTGGGCGCCCAGGACCGTCAGCTCCAGCACACGGTGCAGGACCTGCAAAACCAATACATTAACATCACTGCGGGCAAGTCCCGCATTGAGGACGCGGATTTAGCCCAGGAAATAACCGGATTGGCGCGCAACCAGATACTCAAGCAATCTGCAAACGCCGCTGCGGCCCAGGCCAATGTCCAGCCTCTTGCCGTCGTGGACCTGCTTGGCGCAATCTATGACGGCCTGTCTCCGGGACTGGCCAGACAATCCGCACCACAGCCCGGCGCCGCGTAAGTCCAGCGCCCGGCTCATTGCCAAGGCATCACTTCCGACCGGATCTGTAGATAAGGACACACCTTGAACCGGCTGAAATCATTTCAGCCGGACTTTTTTTTATGGGGCTTTTTTATAAAAGACTGCGTTATTGAAGCGAAACCCGATTGTTAATCAGAATCTGCCGTCCGATGCGCCCTTGGCGCCGGACGCGCCCTCGGGCACTGGCTCTTGCTTGAACACACTGTCATCGAGCGGGACATTGAACACGTAGTTCTCATACCGCACGTGAAATTCAAATTCGTAAGGCAGTCCGCGCACCGTGGTTTTCCAATGCGCCCTGACCGGCACCAGGTAGCCGTGTACGCGGTCATACGTAATTTCCCCGGTTGTGGACGAACTGCGCTTGGGGCTTTCGCGCACCAGGTGCGTGGCGGACAGGATCAGGAATTTTTCCTTGTCCACATACCAGTTCATGGGAAAAGTCCATTCATACCCGGGCCTGGGATAAAGCATCATGGTATAGCACATGCGGCCTTTGTAATTGAAATCCGCGGCCAGGCTCACGCGGTAATGCTCTTTAACACGTTCGAGCCACCGCTCATCCATGGTGATAGCATTATCCTGGCTGGGGTGCCCGGGCCAGAAATTCTTGATGGGTTCAGAGAGCAGGCGGTATCCGTGCTTGTCCGGCGCTTTGTAGAAATAGCGCATCACATAGGTTGTGGCGTTATCCCTGTTAAGCATCATCATGCCTTGTTTGGAGCCGCGGGACCGCATCTTGTTCGACACGGTGCGGATTTCTTCGTACATCATGCTGCTGATGTTCTGCTCCTTGAAGCGCTCAAACAGTTTTTCGAGCACCTGTTGCGCGGACAGGTCCGCAGCCGCGGCGGGTTGCGGCGCGCACAGCACGGCCACGGCCAGGCTCAACATAAACAGGGCGCATGAGATCGTCCTTTTGAATGTCATATGGGTCCCCTTATAAATGATCACAGCATCCATTTGAATAATAAAACAGAATTAAATTTTAAGCAAAGGGTTGCGGGGGCATTTCAGCGCAGGCGCGCGGCTGAAGATCGGGCGCGCGCACGCGCGCGGCGCGCCATGAGCACCAGGTCCGCATATCCGCGCAGGGTGTCGGTGATGCGGATCTTGCTCGGGCCCTGCTTGCGGTCGTAGTGCAGGGTGAATGGAACTTCCTTAAAAGAAACCCCGGCCGCGGCCAGCTTGACCAGCAGTTCGGCCATAATGGAAAAATGCTGAGATTCGGCGAATTTATCTCCAAAAACGCTGCGCCCTGTTTCCAGGGCCGAACGCTTGTACGCGCGGTATCCGCAACTGTAATCGCGCACCCCGGGCACGGGCGCCACAAACCTCATGAAAACCCGCACGCCGCGGCTGAATACGCGGCGGATGAAACTCACGCCGATTTCGCGCCCGCCGGGCTGAAAGCGCGAGGCGATGGCCACGTCTGCGCCCTGGTCCAGGGCCTCAAGCAGGGGCAATATAAAACCCGGCTCGTGCGTGTCGTCCGCGTCCATGGCCACCATCACGTCCCCGGCCGCACTGCGCTCCATAAACGCATTGATGCCTGTGGCCATGGCCGCGCCCAGGCCCATGTTGTGTGGATGCGCAACCACGTGCGCCAGATCCCGCGCGGCAAGAGCATGCGCGCGCACAATGTCGGCAGTGCCGTCCGCGCTTCCGTCATCCACCACCAGCACGCGAAAACCGCCCGGCAATTCCGGGCCCACCGCGCCCACCTTGTCCAGCAGAGACCCGATGCACGCGGCCTCATTGTACGCTGGCAATACAATCCAAATCACAATTCCGCACACCTCCCGCATGGGAAACAATTGATTACATCATAGCAGATCCCGTTATCTTGCTCACGCATTTAATCTTTGATGCGCATGCGCGTCTTTTCAAAAAACCGGATTGCGCGTGGCGAAAACCCGGGCGGGTGATGGTGCAGCGCATTGTGTTTAGTGTAAAATAGAATTACGGCTGATAAAAACAGCAACCTCACGCCACGGGCCGGAGCCGATATGCGCGCTTCTCAATTCTGTTTTATTTTCATCATGCTCTTTTACGGTATGGCGCCCCTGCCCTGCCCGGCGCAGGAGGGCGAATACATTCTTGAGGACGAATATAAGCCCACATATAACGTGCAACTGAAAATTGCAGCCGAGGGCACGACCAACCTGTACAGTTCGGGCGAGTCCCCGCAAAGCGACACCGTGGTCAGGACCAACCTGTTCGGAACCATGGAATACCCGCGGGGCGCGGACTCCATGCTGCGCCTGGATTTCGATATCACGCAAAACGATTACCAGAAATTCGCCGCCGAAGATTACCTGGACGCCGCGTTCGATGCGTCATGGGAGCAGCCCCTTGGCGCGGGCCGGGCCGGGCTGCGCGCACGGCGCCGGCAAACCGATGCGTCCAACCAGGCCCTGGCATCTTTCAGCAACCACGGCCAGGACCTTGAGGCGTTCTACAGCCAGGCGCTTGGCGCGCGCGACACCCTGCGCGTGACTGCGGGCGTTGAAAAAGAAACCTATGGCGACTATGCATCCCTGGACACGGATGCGCACATGTGGAGCGCGGCCATATCCCACGATTTCGGGGACTTCATCTACGGCGACATTTCCTATGGCGTGAAGCGAAAACACTTTCCTGGCGAAGCCATTGTGGATATCTCGTACAGCGAAACCCCGCAGCACAGGTCCGACCGCGCGTCCACGTTCACGGCTTCGGTTTCGCGTCTGCTCAGTTTCTATCCCCTGGCCTATGTGCAGGTCACTTTTGAGCGCATCACCAACACGTCCGACAGCAACGGCTACTACTTCTGGTTCAACGAAACAACATTCGACTACGGGGAAAAGCTTTTGCCTGGATTCGACAACTACACGGAAACCGCCTGGTCCGTGTTCGCCATGCGCGACCTCAGCGAAAAAACATCCCTGTCCGCATATTATCTCGCGGACAAAATTCATTACCCGCACAGGTTCACAGGCAATTTCGGGCAAACCGAACCGTTCCAGCCCACGGACAACACACTCACGTACCTGATGGTCGACGTGCAGCACGCCATGAACCCCGGGCTCACCGCGGACCTGTCGCGCACCTGGGTCAACAGCCGCTCCAATGAACCCCTTTACCAATACAAAGAACAAGTCACATCCCTTGGTTTTATCGCCAAATTCTGAGCTGGAAACCGTGCTTGCGCGCCGCGAAACCACGGCCCCGGAGGCATGCGCCGCACACACGGTCCCTGCCAAACTTGAAGCCGTTATGCAAATTTGTTAATATGCAGTGGATTATATACATGTAAGAAGTAATCTATAATCGTGGGCAGGCATGCCCGCATCAGCTATTGTACAAAACCAAGCAGGAGGCGTTTGTGCCCGATAAGGCCCGAAACAACGACGACGACAGCAAGCGGGTGCAGCCCCTGGACGGTTACGTGGATATCAAAGAAGCCGCGGACCGCCTGGACGTGAGCACCAAAACCATCCGGCGCTACATCCAATCCGGAAAAATGCATGCGGATAAAATCCGCAATGTCTGGTTCATTCCTGAAAAAGAAGTGGAGGCCCAGCTTCAAGCCGATGAGCCCGAACCAGCGGCCGCGCCCGCGGACCCGGCCCTGGCCCAGGAAATCAAAGCCTATATGGACCAAACCCTCGAGCGCCTGGGAAATATTGAACACCGCATCGCGGCCCTGGGCGGCCCCAGCGATGAAACACTTGAAGAGCTTGAAGACACGCGCGGCCGCGCCGAACAGCTCGAACAGGAGAACCAGGCCCTGCGCAACGAAATCCGCGGCCTCAAGCAGGAACTGGCCAGCGCAAAATCAGAACACACCCTGCCCCAGCAGCACGGCCCCAAAAACCGCGAGGAAACCGAGGCCCTCAAGGCCACCATCATTTCCAATGAACGCGGCCTCTCGCTCCTGCGCGAGGAAGTCAGGCACAAAGACGCCGTGATCAAGGAAAAAGAACACGAAATCCTCCAACTCCTTGAAAAACTCAAGGAAATGGAAAGCATGCGCAAGCCCGTGAAAAACCCGCCCGGCCGCTCCCGCATCTGGGGCGGTTTCATTCGCGGCGACACTTCTTCGGACAGGTCCTGAGTATGAACGCCAAAAAATATTATTCCCTGCGAGAACTCTCCCAGGAACTCGACATTCCCAAGAGCACCATTGTCAAATACAAGGACTTCTTCCCCGAGTTCTTCATCATGCACGGCGAGGGCAAGCGCAAGAAATTTGACGAAACAGGGTATTCGGTGCTGCGCGACATCCGCCAGTTGCGCGAAGATCAGAAGATGGACTGGATGGAAATCCGCGAGACTCTCGAAACCAGGTACAAAGACCTGCTCGGCAAGGAAGAAGAAAAAGCCATTGTTGAACAGCAACAGAATATGGCGTCCAAGGCCAACGCGCGCCTGGACCACCTCAGCCACCTGTTCACGGCCCTCACCGGCGAAGTCGTCAGGGTCGGCGCGGTCAACCGCAAAATCCAGCAGCAGCAGGAATCCCAGTCGCGCATGCTGCTCAAACTACACAAATCCTTCGAGCGCCTGCAACACGATGTGGAACTGCTCATCATGGAAACCGTGAACCGCACGGACGCCAACCGCAAGGCGGTCAAGGATTTGAGCGCCGACGGACAGGCCCAGTTCAAAGAACTCAAGGCCCAGTTCGCCGAAGTGCGCAAGGGCATGGACACCCTGGCCATCAAAATGCGCACCCCGCCGCCCCAGCAGACCGCCGCCCCGCTCCCGGCGCGCCCCAATGGCGATTCACAGGATTTCCAGCAGCTCATGAGCAAAATCGACAAACTCTCCGAGGAAGGCGCCGTCACGCAAAGCAAGTACCAGATCCTTCTTAGAGAAAATGATTTGCTCAAAAGCAAGATCCGCGAAGCCACACGGCTCCAGGAAGATGAACCGTATCCTGAAAAACCGCGCAAGGGCGGCCTGCTGGGAAACATCTTCCGCAAGGAGTAATCCCGCACGCCGCGTGGATGTCTTATGGCACGTTCGTCATCCCCGCAGGACGGGGATCTTTTCATAGCACGCACCCGGCCTCCGGGACGCAAATCCCTGCGCCTCGGCATCATGGGCGGCACCTTCAATCCCGTTCACTACGGACACCTGCTGTGCGCCGAACAGGCGCGCTGCAAGTTCAATATGGATGAAGTCGTGTTCGTTCCCTCAGGGCACCCCCCGCACAAAAAAGAAGCCGATATCGCGCCCACCGAACACCGCTACCTCATGACCGTGCTCGCCATCTCCACAAATCCCTACTTCTCGGTTTCCCGCACCGAGGTGGACCGCAAAGGCAAGTCCTACGCCATTGACACCATCAGGTATTTCCTGGAAACCTACAAGGAGCGCAATCCACGATTATACTTCATCACGGGGAGCGATGCGGTCATGGAAATCCTCACCTGGCGCAGGCATGATGAAATTATGGACCTGGCCACGGTCATCGCCGCCAGCAGGCCTGGCTACGATTTCAACAAACTCAGGGACGCCGTGGGCGCGGACCGGTTCCGCAAGCTCAAGCTCCTGCAGGCCTCGGCCCTGGCCATCTCATCCACGGACATCCGCGAACGCGTGCGCGACACACGGCCCATCAAGTACCTGCTCCCCGAATCCGTGGAGCACCACATCCGAAAACACGGGCTCTATTCGAACCCGGCTTAACTCAGCACGATTAAGAAGGTCTTTAAGAACCATGGCAAAATCCGTAAAAACAAAACCAGTGAAAGCCCCGATTAGAACACCTTACCGCCAGCAGACCGGGTACAAATGGTATATCTATGTGCTCGTTGGCTTTGCTTCGCTCTGCCTCATGCTCAGCGCCCTGGTGGCCTCGTTCATCCTGTCCGGAAAAAGCGACAGCAACATCTTTAAGCAGATTTTTGACGAAATCGTCAAACCCGGCGGCAAGCAGGCGTCAGCCGCGGCCGCACCCGTTAGCGAGGACTTCAACGTGCTCATCGCGGGCCTCGACGACCTTGATGGCCGCAAGCGCTCGGACACCATCATCGTGGGCCGCGTGTCCACGAAAAACAAATACGCCAACTTCGTGTTCATTCCGCGCGACACGTTCGTGGATATCCCCGGCCACGGGCGCCAGAAAATCAATTCCGCCTACGCCTATGGCGAGGAAAATCTGCTCGTGGAAACCATCGAGGAATACATGGGCGTACATATCGACTACTACTTTGTGGTCAACCTGGACGCGTTCGTGGCCCTGGTGGACGCCATGGGCGGGATCGATGTGACCGTGGAAAAACGCATGAAGTACCGCGACCGGCGCGGAGGCCTGGACATCGACCTGCAAGCGGGCGCACAGCACCTGGACGGCGACCAGGTTATGCAATACGCCCGCTTCCGCCACGACGCCGAAGGCGACTTCGGCCGCATCGAGCGCCAGCAGAAACTGCTTCAGCTCTTCGCCAGAAAATTCCGCGACACACGCACTTTGAGCAAAATCCCCGATATGCTCAACGCCCTGGAACGCCACCAGCTCAAGTCCCGCGAAGGCGGCGACCCGCCCATGATGAAACGCAACATGACCATTAATGATATCGCGGCCCTGGCCGGGTACTACGACAAGGCCATGAGCCGCAACATCAACCACTACACCCTGCCCGGCGTGCCCGACATGATCAAGGGCGCGAGCGTGGTCATTGCCGATGAAAAGGAAATGCCTTACCTCGTGGCCGGCGCTCTCAAAGGCGGCTACACCCCGGATAACGAAAAAATCAAAGTCCAGGTGCTCAACGGCTGCCGCCAGCGCGGCATCGCCGATATATTCGCACGCCGCCTGGGCTACTTTGGATTCGACATCATCAACACTGACAACGCTGACAGCTTCGATTACGAAAACACCGTGGTCGTGATGCACCGCCAGACCGCCGTTGCCAAAAAAATTGCCCGCATCTTCAACGCTGAATTGCGCAATGAAATCGACCCGCAATCCCTGGCCGACATCTCGGTGATCATCGGCCGCGACAAACTTTGAATCAGAATGTGAGGGCCTTCCCTTGATCGTAGGAAAACGCCTGGCTAAAACTCTGGCCAACGCCGCGCACCACAAGCTCGCGACGGATATTGAATTGCTCGAAGTTAAAAAATACAGCTCCTACACGGACTTCCTCCTTATCCTGTCGGGCAAAAACCGCCTGCACCTCGACGCCCTGCAGGAAACCCTCAAAGAAATGCTCATGGACCGCGATGTCAGCATCCTGGGCATTGAAGGCAGCGCCCAGTCCGGCTGGGTCATCATCGACGTGGGCAGCATCATCGTCCACATCTTCGACCCCGAAAAGCGCAGCTACTATAACCTCTACGCCCTGTGGGGCGACGCACCCAGCGTGGACCTTGAGTTCAGCAAAAAACCGCCCGCACGGCGCGCCAGGAAATCCACTCCGGAAAAGCAATAATTTCCGCATCTTATCCTCAAGACATTTCTTTGTGCTTATGCTATGATTTCAACTTGGTTCAAAGGGCCTGGCATTGGCCCGTGGAACCAATGATTTCGACAATCGAGCAACACGAGAAAGGATCGATGCGCCATGCAATTCGACGCTATGCAGAAAAACAACTGGCTGGGCCTTATGTCCGACACGGCCAGGGACCTGTTCCTGCCCCAGGGCATCTTCTACTGGAGCGGACGCGCGGGCAAGGAAGCCGATATCAACGCCACCATCGGCACGGCCGCGGGCTGGGATTCCGACATCATTCCCGGCGGCAACACCGATAAGTGGATTACGTATTACATTCCTTCGGTGCGCGAAAAAATCCGCCAGATCCCTTCGGGCAACATCTTCCCCTATGCGCCCATCCTGGGCATGCCCGGTTTCCGCAAGGCATGGCGCGAGTGGATCATCAAAAAAACAACGCCCCACTTCCCGTTCGATAAAGACCTGCTCGGCTCGCCCATGGTGGTGCCGGGCGCGTCCCCGGGCCTGTATTACATGATTAAAATGTTCCTGTCCCCGGGCGAAGCCCTGGTGTGCCCGGACAAGCGCTGGGAAAACTACGACCTCATGTTCACGGATTGCCTGGGCGTGCCCATCGAATCCTATCCCTTCTTTGAAAATGCACAGCCCGCACCTGAAAACCTTGAAAAGAAACTTGTGGAAGTTGCCCAAAAGCAGGATAAGCTGGTCACCATCCTCAACTTCCCAAACAACCCCACCGGGTATATGCCCTCGCGCGCCGAGGGCGAGGCCTACCGCGACGCCGTGCTCAACGCCGCCAAAGCCACGGGCAAAACCGTGGTGGTCCTGTTCGACGACGCCTACGACGGCTATGTGTTCGACGACTCGGGCGCGCCCATCTCCATCTTCGGCATGTTCGTGGGCCTGCATCCCAATGTGCTGCCCGTGAAAATCGACGGCGTGTCCAAGGAACTGCTCTGGTACGGCGGCCGCACCGCATGCATTACGTTCGCGTTCCACCCGGACCTGCATGACCGCCAGGCCCTGGAAAAAGAAATTGAAAACAAGGTGGGCGCCCTGGTGCGCGGCACGGTCAGCAACAGTGTGCGCCTGGTGCAGGAAGCCGTGTCCATGGCCCTGGACGACCCGGACACGGTGTTCGCGGAACGCAAGGTCGTGGAACAGGTGCTGGGCGCGCGCTGCGCCGCCCTCAAGCAGAGCCTGCTCAAGCTCGACCGCGAAGCCGCCTACCCCGAGCCCTTCAATTCCGGCTTTTTCTGCCTGCTTAACGTCAAGCAAAACGTGGACGCGGAAAAACTTGCGGACCACTTGCTCAAAAAGTACAAAGTCGGCGTGATCCCCATGATTGACAAGGCCCTGGGCATCAATTCAATCCGCGTGGCTTTCTGCAGTGTGGATGTCACGAACATCGACGCGCTCGTGGACGCAATCGGCAAAGGCATCGCCGACCTGGACTAGGCATCACAACGCAGGCATCCCGCAAAACCCCAAAACGCGCCTTTTCATGGCGCGTTTTTCTTTTCATGGCGTTGTTGAACCATTGCCGGATTCAAAAAGTCTTGATCGCAGTAATGCGGGGACCGGCTGCAATCTTATAAAGTATTAAGTAGTTGTTTAACTTTCACGCCCCGGCGGCGTCATAGAGTCAGGGTCAGGATACCGTATGGATGAGGATGGCCGCACAATTGAGCGCGCAAAAGCGGGCGATGCACACGCTTTTGATTCCATCGTGCAGAAGTATCAGCGGCAAATTTATTTCCTGGCACTCAAGATGCTCAAGAACCAGGAGGACGCCGAGGAAGTGGCGCAGCAGGCATTTGTGAACGCCTGGAACAAGTTGGACACGTTCCGGGGCGGGTCCGCCTTCCGCACGTGGCTGTACCGCATCGCCCTGAACCTGGCCACGTCGCTTCTGCGCAAAAAGGCCCGCACCGGCGGCGACGCCGCGGAACTGGCCGCCGAGCAACCCGGAGAATCCCCGGGCCCGCTCGACCGACTCATCCGCGACGAGTCCAAACGCGAAGCCCTGGCCGCCTGCAGCACGCTCGGCGACAAGCAGCGCCAGGTCGTGCTCCTGCGCATCGTCCACGAACTGCCCTACAGTGAAATCGGCGAGATCGTGGGCTGCTCCGAACAAACCGCCAAGGTCCACTTCCACTACGGCGTGGATAACCTGCGAAAGCGAATGATGCCCAATGAATAAGGACCCGTTCAAAGACAAACTGATTCCCTATGCGGACGGCGAACTGGACGCAGCCCAAGCTGCGGAACTCGAAGCGCACATAGAACAATGTGCAGAATGCCGCGCTGAACTCCAGAGCATCCGCTCCCTGTTCAGCGCCCTGCGCAATGCCGAACCCGAGGACCCGGGCGAGCTGTTCTGGAAGCAGTTCCGCAACAATGTGCGCGAGCAGATTGATGCGAGCCCCCGGATGCGCGCAGCGCACACCGCACGCGCCCTGCCCTCCTGGGCAGGCCGCGCAGCCATGGCCGCCGCCCTGCTCGCCGCCGTGATCTCCGGCGCCTGGTTCCTGCGGCCCCATTCCAAACCAGTGACCAAGGCCCTTGCCCCGGCTGTGGCCGCCACCCCGGACCCCGCTCCCGCTCCGCAGCACACGCATGAAGAACTCGTGCTCATGGCCGCTCTGAAAAACGCAGCTCTGGCCCCGGATATCACACAGCAAATTACGCCGCAAACCGCGGCGCCGGCCCCGGACAACACCCAATCCTCTGCCTCTGACAACAGCCTGGAATCGTTCCCGTTCGCTGAGGATCAAACCACGGAGCTGGCCGAATACTACGATTCCGAAGTTTATATTTTTGACGACACGCTCACCGGCGAATACATTATGCCCGATGTGCTCAATCAGCTTACCGACCAGGAAACGCAGTCCATTCTCCAAAGCCTGGAGCAGGAAGACCAGAGTAAAATTCCGTCCGCGCCCAAAGGCGTGTCATGACATCCTGGAGGGGATACGCATGAAACCGTCCGCGATTAAAATTATCACAACACTGCTGCTGGGGTTGATTGTATTTACAGCGGCGCCCGCCCGCGCGCAGGCGCCCGGCAATGGCCCTGGCCCAGGCGGCCCGCCGCCCATGGACCAAGCCTCGCGCGATAAGCTCGAACGCCGCGTGGAGCAGATGATTATATGGGAACTCAGCGAGGTCATGAGCCTGCCGTCGAATAAGGATGAAAAATTCTTTGACGTAATGCGCGAGCATTTCAGGCTCAAGCGCGAACTCACGGAACAGCAGTTTGCTTCCATGAACTCCCTGCAGAAAATATATCAGAACAAGAACGCCACTGAGGCGGAAATGCGTAAAGCACTCGACCAGCTTGAGGCCCAGTATGAAAAGCAACTCAAACTCGAACTGCAACTGCATAAGGATCTCAAAAAAGTGCTCACCGCGCGCGAGCAGGCCCGCTTTGTCATCGAGTGGCCCAAGATTCAGAAAAAAGTGCGGGAAACCATCATGCAGCGCAAAACCGATATGCAGCGCGGCGCCGAGCAGCACCGCAACGGCATGAAGATGCAGAAAAAATAAAAAATGAACACAGGATCAAAAAGCGTCTTCGACGACTTAAGGCTCCCTTTTGAAAAAGGGTGCCTTAAGAATCCTCCCAAAGCTTTTACGGGCCATTTCCCGGCATAATACGTGCCGGGCAATGGACTCCTTGAAACACTTTTCTCCTGCGTAAAGAAAACGATGCCCGCGTGCGCGGCGCATTATTAAAAAAACCCGGCCTGCGTGGACCGGGTTTTGATTGGAAATTCCAAATATCTGTTGTACGTGTTTTGCCTGTATTGCACCCTACCAGGAAATATCCTTGATGATGGGATAGCCCACAGCCGGATTGCCCTGCATGGAAATGCGCAGGAAACTTGTGGTGGCGTTCACTGCCAGGGTGGGCGCGGCGCCCGGGGGGAACAGACCCGCGCTGGTCCAGGTTTCCCCGTCGTTACTGATGAACAACTCAACGCTCTGTGGGCGGTGGTTGGTGCTGTACATGGACAGCGTGACCGAACCCACGGCTGTGGGCTGCGTGAACCCGTAGAACACATTCCAGGACCCGGCCTGCTGTTTGCCCACCCACCAGGTGTTGGGATTGCCGTCAAAGGCGTTGGGCGCGGGCCAGGATACGTTGTTTTCATTGGGCGCGGCATAGGCCCCTGCGTGGAACGCGAAATTGATATCGCGCACCAGCGGGAATGTGCTGGCCGGGTTGCCGCTCATTTCAAGCTTGATGCCCAGGGCGCTGCGGCCCACGAACAGGCGCGGCGGCCACACGTAGTTCGAGAATGCGCCCACTTCCTCCCACGTTTCCCCGTCATTGGTTATGAACAGGGTCATCTTCTGGGGCCGGTAATTGACGTTGAAGAAATCCATGGTCATGTCGCCAAGGAGTTTTGGTTCTTTTATGAAATAGTACACCTGCCAGGCGCCCGCATTGGGCAGGCCCGCCCACCAGGTGTCGGTGCGGTTGTCAAACATGTTGGTCGGGAAATAGTAATTCTCATTAACACTGGGTTCGGCGAACGAGCCTTTGCGCTCCACCTGCGGGAACCAGTTGATGTCGCGCACGAGCGGGAACCCGGATTTGGGATTGCCGCGCATGTAGAACCGCACATACCGGCACGGCACATTGTTGAGAGTCACGTCCGCGGTGTATTTGTTCCACTGCACCCTGGCCTGCTTGGTCCAGTTCAGGCCGTCCATGCTTGTTAGAATCCAGATATGCCTGGGCAGATAATCTTCGCTGTAGAAATTCAGGTGCAGGCGTGTGAGGGTGCGCACCTGCTGGAACCCGTACACAAGCTCCCAGGCCCCGGCCTTGACTTCGCCGGCCCACCATGTGTTGTACTCGCCGTCAAATGCCTTGGAAGGCACATAGTAGGTGTTTACATCGGGCCCGCCGGATGCGCCCAGGGGCGGAACCGTGGCCGCAACCGTAACGGACACGGAATCCACTTCCGCATCAACTTGCTCTTCGGTGACATCATCGGCATTGGACCCGCCCGCTTTCATGGCGGAAATCGCGGCGTCGGCTTCGGGCGCGCTCACCAGTTTGGGGCTGTCCACCTGCACATCGGCGAGCACGGAATCCGTGGCGGCCACGGCCTGCGTATCACTGGTGGCGCCACCACCACCCCCGCCGCCGCATGATGACAGCATCAATGCGAACAAGGCCATTAACACCGCAATATATCCGGTCCTGTTTATTTTCATCGTTATCACGCCTTCTGCCTGATATTGTGTCGCTGGGCAACGTACCGCCAACAGGCATTTGTTAAAACAAACAACCATATAAATTATAATGTGTTTCTTACTTGTAAACCGGACCATCCATATTTTTATACTGATTAAAGTACAAATTATGTTTGCTTTAAATACACTATGTTTAAATACAACACATTAATATGATTTATCAAATTAAGTTTATTAATTAGATAATAAATAATATCCAATTAATTTTAAAAGTGAAGCATATGTGTCATAGTGAGGAAACAGACTGAAATCAGTGGGTGGCTTTGTTTCCAATGCGCAAAAATTCAGCATTGCGCGTCATTGTGATCAATTGGAATACCGGATATTACCGATTGTGGAGTGCGGCGAAGACGGCGGCGTCATGGCTTTTCAGCAATACCGCCGCGGCGCGCGGGATCAATCATCGTCCTCGAATTCATAATACTTGCGCCCCACCATGTGGAACGGATTGGAGACGGTGGTAATGATATTTGATGTGTGCGCGTTCACGCGTTTGAGGTAGCGGGACATGAGCGTGTACACAACAGCCTGGCGCGGTGTGAGGCTGTCGTCCTGGAGCAGGCGTTCGATGACATCCTTGCATTGCGCGCTAAGCTCCTTGTGGTTTACGAGCACATTTTTTGCAAGGTCTTCGTCCGCATCCATGAATGCCCTGGCAGCGCCTTGCAGGCGTGTATTAATCACATCGCGGATGCGTAAAAATTCAGTGGCCCAGTCGTCTTTGGGCAGCGGACCGCCGTACATATCCTTGAGCTTTGCGATGCTCTTTGAATAATCACCGATGCGCTCAAGATCCTTGGCCACGGTGATGAGCGACAGGCATGACGACGTATCCTGTTTGGGGTTCAGGGTGAGGTGCTCGACAATGAGCTTTCGGATTTCTATTTCCTTGTCATTCACCTGTTGATCCAGGCGCCGCACGGCCTCGATCTGGTCTGAATCAAATACATGCTGCGTGGCAAGCTGGAACACGTCCCGGTCCAGTTGAAACATATCCTTGGCGTTTTGAAAAGCGCGGCGGCGCAGGTTGCCTCCGCTCCATGCGTTCAGGAATTCTTTGAGCATGATGTTTCACCCCAATACTATGATAACGAGTAGCGGCAGCAGATAAAAAACCACTGCCAAATAAGCGATGGTAAGAGCCTTATAGCGTACCGCGATGTCCGCGAAGCCCTCGGCCAGGCGCGGCGGCGCGCTGCGTATGGGAAGAATAAATATTGTTCCAAATACATTAAACAGCAGGTGCGCGAAGGCCACGGAAATGGCCGCGGTGTTCGCGGTAATAAGCGCGGCGAGAATAGCGGTGATGGTTGTGCCGATATTCGCGCCCAGGGTGTAGGGGAAAATCTGCTGCACGGTGAGGATGCCCGCTCCCGCCAGGGGCACGGCCAGGGATGTTGTGATGGAACTGCTCTGCACCAGCACTGTGAACAGGATGCCCAGAATAAACGCACGCGGCGCAGTCTTGAACAGGTACGAACTGAAGTACGCCTCGATCTTGGTCATGACCAGGGACTTCATGATATCAACCATGAATTTAAGCGCGAAATAAATCAGCACAAAGGAAACCACGAGCAGCAGCCACGGATAGGCGCCGAGCCAGCCTTCCACGGCCTTGACCCCTGGGTTGAGCAAAATATCGATGGGACCCACAAATTCGAACCCGCCCGAGCCCGCAAGCTCCTCGGCGAGCCACATGGCGGATTTGGACAAAAAATGCGTGTAAATTTCCAGGGGAAGCATCACGATAACCGCGATAATGTTGAAAAAGTCATGCACCGTGGCCGCGGCGAACGCGCGCTTGAACTCGGCCCCGCGCGTGATGTGCGCCATGGATATGAGGGTATTGGTCACGGTGGTGCCGATGTTGGCGCCCATGACCATGGGAACCGCATTGCCGATTGACAATACGCCACAGGCCACCATGCCCACGATGATCGATGTGGTGGCAGACGAACTCTGCACCACGGCCGTGGCCAGCAGCCCGATAAACATGCCAACAACAGGGTGCGACGTGCGCTGCATAAGCATCTCGGCGAAATCCTTGCCGTACATTTTGAACGCCCCGCCCATGAGCTTGATGGCGAACAAAAAGCAGTACAGCACGGCAAAAAATGAAAGCAGCTTCAATAATGCCTTGAGAATTTCAAGGGGCTGGTTCACTGTGCCCTGCGGTGAATCCATATGGGACCGGTTCCTTCCTGCATGTCATTCTATACCAACTGCGCCCGGCTAACAATGCTCTGACATTTTCTTCATCTCGGAGACATATGAAGCAATTTTATTAGCAGAATATTAGGATCTCATGCAGCGTTTGTTAGGCTTATGTTAGCGCGACTTTCTCATTGTATTTCATGGTCAGCCCCTGCGCCGATTTTTGCGAAATTAAATGTCAATATTAATGCCTGCTTAATCATTTCCTAACAATCTCAACAGACAATAACAGTGATTCACATGGCGCTATGGGATCCCTTTGATTGCAAAGCCGCACAATGCACGACCAACGATGTGAAATGATGTGAAAGGAGTATTACATGAAGTGGTTCACCAGTTCGTTTTTGATTGCTGTGTGCCTTGTATTCTGTGCACCCGCGCATGCGCAGCAATGCGCGAGCGCCGAGGATATGCAGACCCTGCAACAACGCCTGGCCGATCAGGAAAAGATTATCAATAACCTTATGGGTCGCCTTGACATGCTCGAAAAAGCAGCACCCGCCAAGGCCGCGCCCGCGGTTTCTGACGCGGGCCATAAGGTATCCGCAAAATACCCCTTGGCTCTGCACGGGGACTTCCGCTACCGGCACGAACTCATCAGCAGCCAGGGCGCCAAACAGCGCAACAGGCACAGAATCCGTGTGCGCGTGGGCATGGACGCCACCCTGTCCGATGACACACGGGCCGGGTTCCAGATTGCCAGCGGAACCGGGGACCCCGTATCCAACAACCAGACCCTGGACAACGGATTCGACGGCAAACAGGTTACGTTCTCACAGGCCTATATGTCTCATGGCTTTGGCGCCGCCACCCTGACTGCCGGAAAAATGGGCAACCCGTTTTACGTGCCCGGCAAATCCGAACTGGTCTGGGACTCGGACCTGAACCCCGAGGGCCTGGCCCTGACGTATAGACATTCCGATTCCTTCGCCAACATCGGCGGATTCTGGATTGATGAACGCTCGGGCAGCGCGGATTCCCTGCTCGTGGGCGCCCAGGCCGGCCATTCCTGGAAGAATACGGACACCGGCGCGCACTTCACCCTGGGGCTGGGCTACTACGATTATCTGCACACAAAGAACCAGGCCTCGTTCGTGGACGCTGCGGACTCATTCGGCAACACCGTGAATGCCGCAGGCAAATACGCGAACGACTTCAACGAACTCAATATCTTCACGGAGTACGGCTTCGGCCTGAGCGGCCGGTCCGCAAAAGTGTTCGCGGACTATGTAACCAACACGGCCGCGAGCGCCCATGACACCGGGTGGCTCGCGGGCGTAAGTGCTGACACCAAACAGCACCACGCCGTGTCCTACCGCCTCATTTACCGCCGCATGGAAAAGGACGCTGTGCCTGGCGCATACACGGACTCGGATTTCGGCGGCGGCGGCACGGACTCCAAAGGCATGGAACTGGGCCTGGACTACAACGTCACCAAGCTCGCCAAGGCATCCCTGTCGTACTTCATCAACGACCAGGGGATCGCAGCCGGGCGCAATTACAACCGGCTGCAACTGGATTACGCATTGAAATTCTGAATCTCATTTCAAAGGAGAGTTACGTACTATGAAAACCAGCCGAATCATAACCATCCTGGCCCTGGCCCTGTTCACGGCCGGCGCCCTGGCCGCGGGCTGCTCGCGCAAAGACAGCAAAAAAGGCGGCTCTGACAAGACATTCATACAGATCAAAGGCTCGGACACCATGGTGCACCTGGCCAGCACGTGGGCCGAGGAATTCATGAAAGCCAACCAGGGCATGGAACTGGCCGTAACCGGCGGCGGCTCAGGCACGGGCATCGCCGCACTCATCAACGGCACAACCGATATCTGCGCGGCGTCCCGCTCCATCAAGCCCGAGGAAATCGAAGAAGCCAAAAGCAAGAATGTGGAGCCCAAAGAATTCGTGGTGGCCAGCGACGGCATCGCCCTGGTTGTGAACCCCGATAACCCGATTGACGAACTGTCCACGGAACAGCTTCGCGAAATTTTCACCGGCGAAGTCACCAACTGGAGCGAGGTGGGCGGCCCGGATGCGGAAATCCTGGTGCTTTCCCGTGAATCAAGCTCAGGAACCTACGTATTCTTCCAGGAACACGTTCTGGATAAGCAGGATTACGCGGCGCACGCGCGCCTCATGCCCGCCACCAGCGGCATCATCCAGTCCGCAGGCGAAGACCGGTGGGCCATCGGCTACGTGGGCCTTGGTTATGTGGCCGACGCCGGCGCCAAGGTCAAGGCCCTGCGCGTGGACGGCGTGGAGCCCTCCGAGGCTACGGTGCTCGACGGGTCCTATCCCATCGCCCGACCCCTGCACCTGTACACCAACGGCGAGCCCCGGGGCAGTGTTAAAGAATTCGTGGATTTCTGCCTGAGCGAACAGGGGCAGAAAATCGTCAAGGAGCAGGGATACGTGCCCGTGAACTGACGCGCGCATCATGTCCAAACCCTTGTTCACACACAGTAAGCGCAAAACCCATCACTGGATGGAAAAAGCTGTGGAGGCGCTCCTACTCGGAGCCGCCTCCACAAGCGTTTTAATCGTGGTCCTGATTTTTCTGTTCAACAGCCGCGAGGCCGCGCCGTTCATCAGCGATCCCGGCCTTGGGAAGCTTTTAGGCGACCGCTGGGTACCCGTTTCCTTTCAGCATCAATTGTTCGGCCTGCTGCCGCTCATCACAGGCTCGCTGCTGGTCACCACGCTGGCCACGCTGATTGCAATCCCCTTTGGCGTGTGCGGGGCTGTGTACCTGTCCGAAGTGGCAAGCCCGGCCGAGCGCGCGGTGTTCAAACCGTTTATCGAGTTGCTGGCCGGAATCCCGTCCGTGGTCATCGGGTTCTTCGGCCTCATCGTGGTGGCGCCCCGGGTCAAGGCGGTATTCCACCTCAACAGCGGCGTGGTGGCGCTCACAGGCGCGCTGATCCTCGCACTTATGGCCGTGCCCACCATCGTTACCATTTCCGAAGACGCCCTGCGCAGCGTGCCCGAATCTTACAAGCAGGCGTCATTGGCCCTGGGCGCAAGCCGGGTGCAGACCATGTGGAAAGTGACCGTGCCCGCGGCGCTCAGCGGCATCATCGCCGCGGTCATGCTGGGCATCGGCCGCGTGGTGGGCGAAACCATGGCGGTGATGATGGTTACGGGCAATGCCGCGCTCGTAACTCTGTCTCCGTTTGAATCCGTGCGCACCATGACCGCCACCATCGCCGGGGAAATGGGCGAAGTGGCGTTCGGCAGCGCGCACTACCATGCCTTGTTCGTTGTGGGCATGGTGCTGCTGCTGTTCACGTTCGTGCTCAACATCATCGCCCAGCGCGTGCTGGCCAAATACAGGATGTACCAGTCATGAACACAAAACGCCGCATCATGGACGCAGCCGCGCCCTGGGCCATGAGGTCCGTGATGTATTTCATGGTGCTCGTGGTAGGCTATATCATCTTCGATATCGTAAAAAACGGCGCGCCCGTGATCAGCCGTGAATTTTTGCTCGGCATGCCGCGGCGGGGCGGTTCCGAAGGCGGGATCTGGCCCGCCATCGTGGGCACTCTGTGCCTGGTGTTCGGCACGGTTATCGTGGCCATGCCCCTGGGCATGGCCGCGGCCATTTATTTGTCCGAATACGCGAAACCGAATTTCTTTACCGCCACCGTGCGCCTGGCCATTGTCACGCTTGCGGGCGTGCCGTCCATCGTGTACGGCCTGTTCGGCCTGGGCCTGTTCGTGCTGTTCCTGAATTTCGGCACATCCATAATCGCGGGCAGCCTCACCCTGGCGTGCATGATCCTTCCGGTGATCATTGTGGCCGGGGAAGAAGCCCTGCGCGCCGTGCCCCAGAGCCTGCGCGAGGGCAGCCTGGCACTGGGCGCCACCAAGTGGCGGACCATCCGCAAAAACGTGCTGCCCTACGCCGTGCCCGGCATGCTCACCGGCGCCATCCTGGGCGTGGGCCGCGCCGCGGGCGAGGCCGCTCCCATCCTGCTCACCGTGGCCGCGTTCTACCTGCCTTTCCTGCCCACATCCATTTTCGACCAGGTCATGGCCCTGCCCTTCCACCTCTACGTTCTCGCCACACAGCACCCGGACGCGGAAAAAGTGCGGCCCCTGCAATACGGCACGGCCCTGGTCCTGCTTCTTCTGGTGCTCGGCCTCAATATGGCCGCCATCATTCTGCGCAACCAGTTCCGCAAACGATTCCGGTGGTGAATGCGGCATGACTCCCAAGGACAAGGATATTCACACAAATATGGAACCCATCAGCACCGCTCCTCACACATCGGAAAACCCTATCCGCGCAACGCAGTATTTTACCGACCAGAAACAACCCGAAGAGGAGCCCAAATCAAAAATCCGGGTAGACCGCATCGACTTCTTTTATGGGGCCGCACAAGCCCTGTTCAGCATCGAGATGCGCATACCCAGCCACCGGGTCACCGCGCTCATCGGCCCTTCGGGCTGCGGCAAATCAACATTTCTGCGCACCCTGAACCGCATGAATGACATCATCCCGGGCACAAAGCTTTTGGGCACCATCCGCATCCACGGGAAAAATATCTACGACCCGGACATGGACGTGGTGGAGCTGCGCCGCAAGGTGGGCATGGTGTTCCAGAAATCAAACCCCTTCCCCAAATCCATCTTTGACAACATCACGTACGGCCCGCGCATCCACGGCATACGCAACCGCGACCAGTTGCAGGACATTGTGGAAAACAGCCTCAAACAAGCCGCATTGTGGGATGAGGTCAAGGACCGGCTGCACCAGAACGCTCTGGGCCTGTCCGGGGGCCAGCAGCAGCGCCTGTGCATCGCGCGCGCCCTGGCCGTGGAACCCGAAATTGTTCTCATGGACGAGCCCGCTTCGGCCCTGGACCCCATCTCCACGGCGCGCATCGAAGAACTCATCGCCGTGCTGCGCGAAAAATACACCATCGTTATCGTGACCCACAACATGCAGCAGGCCGCACGCGTGTCGGATATCACCGCATTCTTCTATCAGGGCAAACTCATTGAATCCGGCCCCACGCGCAAAATATTCACCAAGCCCGACGAGAAACAGACAGAAGACTACATCACAGGCCGGTTCGGCTGATATCCCCCAGGAGGCGCCGCATGAAATCCGTGTTTCAAAAAGAAATGGACAAACTCAAGAGCCGTCTATTGCTGATGAGCGCCTACGTGGAGGAAAACCTCCAGAACGCGGTGCGCGCATTCCTGGACAACAATGTCACGCTCGCCGAAAAAATTGCGGAAAGCGACATCACGGTAAACAGCATGGAAGTGGAAATTGAAGAGGAATGCCTCAAGATCCTGGCCCTGCACCAGCCCGTGGCCATTGACCTGCGCTTCCTGGCCGCGGTGTTGCGCATCAACAACGAACTCGAACGCGTGGCCGACCAGGCTGTGAACATCTGCGAGGAAGTCACCCCCGTGCGCGACCCGGACCTGCACGTGGAACACGCGCGCATTTCACAAATGGCGTCCAAAGCACGGCACATGCTTACAAAATGCCTGGACGCATTTGTAAACAATGACGAACAACTGGCATATACCATCTGCACCATGGATGACGAAGTCGACGATCTCAACGATGAAATCGCTGAACTCGTAATCGCTGCCATCCAAAGGCAACCCGCGCAGACACGCAGCCAGCTTCACGTGCTGCGCGTGGCCCGCAACCTCGAACGCGTGGCCGACCTGGCCACAAACATCGCCGAAATGGTCATCTATATCAACATCGGTAAAATCGTCAGGCATAATTTAAATAATTGAACCAACCGCCGGGAACGGCGGTCTGCCCCCAACAAATGTTCCGAAATCATTACGCCGCAGTATTCATATATTCTTTTAAATTCGCATGCATGTCCGGAATCGGCTAATTCAAAATTGAAAGCGCTGGGGCCACAATAAATCATACTTTGCACTTATGGAATAAAACGGCTTGTGGAGAAGTCTAAAATTAACGTAAGAAAAAGAACAAATTGCTCGGCGATTTCTGAATACCAGGATACGCAGGACACGAGCCCGGCGCGTCCGGGAACAGACGAGAGGTGAATGATGGATATTTCTGATATCAGAAATGGGATTATGGCAAGCTCGCTGATGCAGGTGCAACAGATTACGGATCCTGCGATAAAAGATTCCACGGCAAAAACCAGCATGGAATTCGGGAGCATAGCAGGCTCGGGAGCGGATGTTTCAAAACCTTCGGAACTGCTGTCCCGCCTCGAACAATTGAAAAACGACAATCCTGAAAAATTTACAGATGTCATGAATGATATCGCCGGCCTGCTGCAACAAGCCTCTGAAGAACTGGCGGAAACCGATAGTGAGGAGGCAAGCTTTCTTTCTATGTTATCTTCGGTGTTCAGCAGTGTCGCGCAAACCGGAGACCTGTCACAGCTTCAACCTGCTGGAGAGAAAGCGCCTCCGCCCCCCCCTCCCGCGGACCAGGCCGGAGGCGGCGGAGGCGTAGCCGAAGCCACCACAACCTGCGTGTTTTGCGGAGCGTCTGTTCCCACAGACAGCGCAACATGCCCCATGTGCGGCATGCTGGTCCAGTCTGAAAACTCAGTGCTGAGCCTGGGCGAACAGGAGAACGACCCGTTTCAGACGGACGCCGCCGCGCAGGCTCAGGGCGGCGCCCAGGCCCAGGCGCGCGCCAAACCCAATCAACCACCATTCTTCAGCGCCCTGGCGCAATATACCAGCGATGCATCAAGCGGCAGCCGCACTTCATTGCTTGATGACCTGCTCGCATCGCAAAATGCCAGCAGCGATAACAATGCCATGAAAAGTGTCGGTGACTATCTGGCCCAGATCCTGGCGTCCGATCAGGATACCGCGGTGTGACTTGAATCACACGGCTTTTCTGCGGATTAGGGCTGTATAATTGAAAGAAGTGCCGATAATTACTATAGAGGCATAACCGCCCCGCCCGGCCAAAAGAATGGAGATGTTGACAATGTCATTCGATATTTCCCTAATCAGCAACATCGCATCAATAAACCTGCTCAAGCAATCGCTGACCGCGAATTCCGGTGCAAACACGCTCAACAGCCTGTTGAGCAGCGTAACCGGCACAACGTCCTCGTTGAGCGGAACCTCGGCCACGAGCCAGTTGTCGACCAACCTGTCGACATTGAGCCTTGTCACGGCTTCCGGCGCTCTGACGCAAGGGAATCCGCTTTCCGTGTTCTCGGGAGCTCAGGACGCGGAAAGCCTCACACAAGCGGTCACGAAATTTGCATCTGCGTTCAACAAGGCCGTATCCGCCATGTCCGGCAGCTCCAGCGCCATCAGCACACAAAGCGCGGAAAGCCTGGGCACACTCGCAGAAGCCAATGCCGCGGCCCTGGAAGCTGTTGGCATTACCATAGATGATGGCAAGCTCGTTGTGGATGAGGAAAAACTCGCGGATGTGGCGGAAAACAATCCCGGAAATATCAAGGCCGCGTTTAACGACACGACTTTTGCCGCAACCATTTCCGCAAAAGCCAGAAGCGCCATCAGCCAGGTGCTGGGACTCAACAACAGCGCCGGATTCCTGGCCATGTACACCAGCAATCTCAACTCCGGCACAAGCGGCCTGCTCTCCAGCCTGTATTCAGGCTACCTGTGAACGCCGTTCATACCACCGTCCCCCCGGTTCAATCAACACAAAACCGGACAGCGTTTTGAATGCGCAACAAACTGATGTGATATCGTGGAATCCCCTACTCCTCAGCATTGACACTATACGGATTGCCTGACACAATGAAATTGTAAGATGTTTTCGTTATGCGTTGCTTGTGGGCGATGATCGAATATGAGCATAGATCTAAAAAGCATACAAAATCAGAAAACCATTGGCTTCTGCAAGAAATGGAAGCTATAGCAATCACGAAAAAGAACCAAGAGGTGAACAGTCGTAAATTGTTGGTTCGTGACAGATGCACATCCCCCTTTATCCCCCTTTGCTAAGGGGGACCATATTATGGAATTCTGTCAGCTTTTAAAGCGTTTTTTGTGTAGGGGCGCTGCCGCCGCTGCCAGGTCACGTAATGCGCAAAGCCACGCTCTGAACCATGCGTTGCTTGTATTGTAAAGGTCTGAATTCTTTTCCGGGATTGCTATAACCGAACTCGCCCTGTTCGGATCAGCGATCAGGCACGATTTCAACAGCAGCAGCGACATTGATATCCTTGTTTCGTTCAGCAACGAGACTAAACCGACATTATTTCAGCTTTCACGCATGCAGGAGGAATTAGCGGACATATTCGGCCGCGATGTGGACATCGTTACAAGGCGCGGCATAGAAAACAGCGGCAATCACATCCGTAAAAACCAAATTCTTTCCACGGCACAAACCATCTTTGTCGCGTGATCTGGCATCCCTCATCGATATTCTGGAATCCTCCGAAATTGCACTCCAGCATCTTGGCGACAGAAGCATTGAATAGTTTGTTTCCGATATTCAATGCCAGGATGCGGTCATACGCCGCCTTGAAATCATAGGAGAAGCCGCACGCCGCATTAGTGATGAAACAAGGGAGATGTATCCGAATTTCCCTTGGATGGCAATGATTCGCATGAGAAATGTAATGATTCACAATTATGATGGTCTTGATATGCACATTGTATTCGAGACCTTGATTACGGATCTTCCACCTTTGATTAAAACCTTGAAAAATATCACATAACAGGTCGCACGAATCAAACATGGAAATATATCAATTCCTCTTATCCATTATTGCGTCAACAGGTCTTCCTGTTGTCGTTATGCTTGTACTACTCAACAACTCCATATCCATATCGTACAAAGTTGTATGCGCGGCAATTCTAATTCCATCAGCAATTCTGTTCTTTCTCATTGCCAGGTGGAAAACCATGGGCGGTATAAATGCTTTCGCAAAAAGAGATGAAACCATTGAGAAGGAAATCCAAAAATTCATTGAAGACAAAGAATGAACAGGTCCCCCAAAAATCAGCGGGACAATGCACAGTATATTTCTGTTGACTCTTTTCAATCAAAAAGGCGCGGTTTGCACCGCGCCTTAAAAAGCCTATAATCAGCAATCTCTCTATAGCAACTGGGCCGCGACTTCGGCCAGTTCCGAGCGTTCGCCCTTGACCAGGGTGACGTGGCCTGCGAGCGGGCTGTCCTTGAACCGCTCCACCGCGTAGTTGAGTCCGTTGCTGTTCTGATCCAGGTAGGGGTGGTCGATCTGGTACGGGTCGCCGGTGAGCACGATCTTGGTGCCCTTGCCCGCGCGAGTGATGATGGTTTTGACTTCGAGCGGGGACAGGTTCTGGGCCTCGTCCACGACCATGTACTGGTTGGGCAGGCTGCGGCCGCGGATGTAGCTCAGGGCCTCGACCTGGATCATGTTTGAGGCCGAGATAATCTCCTTGACGTGGCGCTTGTCCTTGTCGCTCTTGCGCCCGTCAACCGAGAAGATGATTTCAAAATTATCGTACAGCGGTGTCATCCAGGGGTCGAGTTTTTCCTCAACGCCGCCCGGCAGGAACCCCATTTCCTTGCCCATGGAAACGATGGGGCGCGACACGAGCAGTTTCTGGTACAGAGTGTCTTCAAGCACCTGGCGCACGCCCGCGGCCAGGGCCACGAGGGTCTTGCCCGTGCCGGCTTTGCCGTTAAGGGTGACCAGGGGCACGCGATCATCCAGGAGCAGGTCGAACGCAAACATCTGCTCGGCGTTCAGGGACGAGATGCCGGCCACCACATCATCCATGTTGGCTTTGAGCGGCGCGGCCAAATTCGTTTCCGGGTCTATGCGGCAGTACAGCACCTGCGCATTGTTTTTCACGATGGCAATTTCATTGACCGTGAAATTCCCGAACAGCTCGCGCGGCAGACTGCCGCCGGAGGCGAGTGTTTTGAAATCATCTTCGGAAACTTCGATCTCTTTGTAGCCCATATACAAATCTTCGAGTTCAATCTTGTCCTGTTCGTAGTCCATGCATTGAAGGCCGATGGCGTCGGCCTTGATGCGCATGTTGATATCCTTGCTCATGAACACAACCTCATTATCCGGGTACTTATCCTGGATACTGAGCGCCGTAGAGAGAATGCGGTTGTCTTCCTTGTTGTTGCGCAGGCTGGGTGGGAGGCAATCCATGCGCTTATCGCCAAAAGCCACGCGCACCGTGCATCCGTTATCGAGATCCGCGCCCTCGGACAGGCTGCCCTTGACGCGAATTTCGTCCAGAATGCGCGAGGTGCGGCGCGCGTGGCGCCCCACTTCATCGGACCGCCTCTTCTGGTCGTCGATCTCCTCGATTACTTCCAGGGGGATGATGAGAATCTGGCCGGGGAACGAATAGATAGAATCCGAATCGTGCAAAAAAATGTTGGTGTCCGGCACAATAATCTTGCGGTGGTTTTCCGTCATAGTTTTGCCAGCCTTTCCAGGGCTTCAATGATGCGCGCTTCTTCTTCCACCAGGGCGAAACGGATGTACCCGTTGCCGGCTTCGCCGAACCCCACGCCGGGCGCTACGGCCACGCCGGTTTCTTTGATCATAAGGGACGTAAATTCCAGGGACGTCATTTCCTTGAATGCTTCGGGTATGGGAACCCACACGTACATGGTGGCTTTGGGGCGGTGGTGCTTCCAGCCGAGTTTGTCCAGGCCGTCGCACAGAACATCGCGGCGGCGCTGATAAGTGTCCACGGTTTCTTTGATGATTTCGTCGTTGAGTTCCAGGGCGCGCACCGCGGCTTTCTGGATGGCGGTGTAACAGCCGAAGTCCACGTAGCTTTTCATGCGGGCCAGAATTTTCATGATTTTTGCATTGCCCACAACAAAGGCCACGCGCCAGCCCGCCATGCTGAATGTCTTGCTGAGGCTGTGGAATTCCACGCCCACGTCCTTGGCGCCTTCCACCTGCATGAAGCTGGGCGCCTTGTATCCGTCAAAGCAGATTTCCGTGTATGCGGCGTCGTGGCTCACGATGATGCGGTGCTCTTTGGCCCACGAAATCAGGGGCTTGAAATAGTCCAGTTCCACGCAGGCCGTGGTGGGGTTGTGCGGGTAGCTGAGGTAAATAATCTTGGCGCGGCGCAGCACGCCGGGCTCGATGTTGGTCAGGTCGGGCAGGAAATTATTTTCCGGCAGAAGCGGCAGATTGTACAGGTTGCCGCCGAACATAATCACGCTGTTAAAGAAGATGGGATACGTGGGCGTGGGCACCAGGGCGTAGTCGTCGCGGTCCAGGAATGCCGCGGACATATTGGCGATGCCTTCCTTGGAGCCGATGAGAACCAGTACTTCTTCGCTGGGGTTGAGGTCCACGTTAAAACGCTTGCCATACCAGTAGGCCACAGCGCGTTTGAGTTCGATCATGCCGTCGCCGGCCGGATAGCGGTTGATGTGCTTGGTGTGCGTGGCGCGGCACAGTTCGTCGCGCACTTCCTGGGGCACAGGCATGTCCGGGCTGCCCATGCCCATATCGATGACATCCATGCCCGTGGCGCGCGCTTCTTTTTTGAGCTTGTTAATCATGGTAAACACATACGGGGGCAGTTTGCTGATTCGTATGGATTGCATGTCTTCAAAATCGATTGGCATAATAATCCTCCCGGGCGCTTTCAAAACACCCTTGTTATAACTTCCTCGAAGGAAGCCATTGTTAGCACATAATAATAAATATTATCAATAAAAAAACCACGAATTTCATATGAAAAACGAGTTCCTATCCACTCACCATAAAATTTCCGGCGCGAGCACAGCGCTAATCGGCGGCGCCGCAGGGTCAGCCCCCCGTTTCGCGCCGCGCGTGCGGCCGCACGGTGAATCAAGCGCTTTTCAGCAGGTTCAATGCCTGGATTTTGTATCAGCGGGAAACACGCAGACCGATTCCGGATCGAAAACATTAAAACCGTTAAACCCGGGACAACAGCCCATGCGCCTGCACTGGGGTGTGAATATTTTGAGATTTCTTTGCATCAATCGTTTCCCTGCACATCGCGCAGGGGTTCGATGGGGTCGGGGCGGAAGCGCTTTGCGGGGCGCAGCACGTCGGGCATGGCGCGTGAGAGCACTCCGGTGAGCATCTGGCGGGTGCGGGTGCGGCGCAGGGCATGGGGCACGGGTTCGCCCGAGGCCTGCATGAGCAGGTCCCACAAAGGCTCCACGGGTGTGCGAGCAGGCACAGCGTGGCGCACGCTTTCCAGGGTGAGGTAGCATCCATTGCAGTATGCTGCGGCGCGCGCCGGGCCCGTGCGGTCAAATTCCAGGAGCCGCCGCGCTCCGGTTGCGGCAAGGTCCACAGGGCTGAACCGAGAACACCCCGCGGCCACGCCGCAGCACAGGGAATTCTCGCGCGTGTGCTCCGGCTCCACAACCTCGGCCCCGGCTCGAATCAGCATGTCTCGGGTTTCATCCCACAATGCGCCGCCCATGAGTTTGGCATGGCACGAATCGTGTATGGTTATGCCCTGGTTCAATGGTTTGTCAAATCGCAATGCGCCGCTGTTGAGTTTTTCGCGCAAAAATTCCGTGGCGAAGGTTTTCTTAAAAGGCAGTTCCACGCCGAATTCGCGCGGGTACACGTTGGCGAGCATGTTGTAGCAGGCCGAGCACAGGAACACCATGTCCTGCACGGGCGTGTGCGCAAACAGGGCCTGCAGGCGCAGGGCGCTCTGGCGGGCGTATTCGTAAAGACCCATGCGGTAATACATTTCCCCGCAGCAGAAATCCAGGGATCCGAACACTTCGAGCCCGCGCCAGAGCCTGGATTGCAGTTGGTAAGGAAGCAGGAGCGCATTGCAGCCTGCGAACAGGGCGCGCGGTGCTGAGGGCGCGCGGCGCAGGGTTGCTGTATAGTGCTGCTCCTGCGGGGACAGGGCCATGGCCGAGCGGAAATTCGGTTTGCTGTGGGGCAACAGAAACCGCGCGCGCAGGGGCAATGCGCGGAGCTGGAACCGTTGGTTCCAGCGTTGCCGGATCAAAGAATACGGGCGGCAGTCCAGGACGCAGGCCGCGTTGCATGTGGCGCACCCGGCGCATTGCTCCAGAACCATGCTGTGCGCGCCCCGGCGCAGGCGCTGCATTTCGCGCCGCGCGCGGCCCGCGCTCAGCCTCATGTACGGGCACGCCGCAAGGCATTCCCCGCACGCGATACAGTCTTCCACGTTGTACTCTCCGGCGCCGCCGGCCTGTAATTCCATGGCATCCTCGCGTGTGCTGAAAAACCAGATCGTGTTCGCCGATTCAAGAGCCCCTTATGAAACCGGGGGTTTTGTCAAGAATCTTCTGCGGGCCTCTGCCCGGCATGCTCCACGGGCGGCCATGCCGTCTGGCTCTGTTTTGGCCGACAATTGAAACTAGTGTAACCATACAGATCAATTTTCACATTATCCACGTGATATTAATAGCAAGGAGTTCGGGTACTTTTCAAGCGCGGCGAGCGCTTGGCATAAAACACGGTGAAAAAACAAACCGTAAAAAAACTCCGTCGCACGGCAATTGTGTTTGCCGTGCTGTTTGTGATTGTCCTGCTTTCAGCGCCGCTATGGCTGCGCGCGGTTCTTTTAAACGAGCGTGTGGCCGCGCGCATCAAGACCCAGATTGAAACCACGGTTTCCGACATTCTGCAGCAACCCCTGGAAATAGAAGATATGCGTTTCGACTTGTGGGGCCGTGCGCGCGCCACGGGCCTGCGCCTTGGCAGCGGGGATACCGCTATCCTTCAGGGAGGCGAACTCACCGTGACGCTGAACTGGATACGGCTTGCGCACAACCTGAACACACCCGAATCCGCAATCACCGGGATCGTTATCAGCCGGCCCGTGCTCTTCCTGCACCACGATGCCCAGGGCAAGTGGAATTATCCCAAACCCAAATCCCAGGCCCAGCGCCAAACGCCCGCGTATCCGCGCCTCCACGTGCAGGTGCGTGATGCGTCCCTGCGGTTCCGCGATGATTTCGCCACTCCGTCCCTGTACATCCGCGACGCCACGGTGCTCAACCTGTCTGCAACCGTGGACATCTACAAATCCGGGCGCATCACGGTCAAGGCCGATTCCGAGGACAGCAGCGTGTGCGCGGGCCTGGACGCATTCATTGATTTGAATCCACAAACCGGGTTCAGCGCAGGGGGCATGTGCCTGGGCGCAAACCCGGCCATTGCCACGCAAGTGGGCGGCCTGTACAAAGTATCCCTGTCCGGAAAACCCGTGGACGTATCATGGAACGCGAGCGCGCGCTACCGCGGCATGGGCAAAAGGCCTGATTACACGGTTAGCGCCGAGTTGCATTTCAAAGGCTATGACGTATCTGTGCCCGCGTATGACATGCACATTACGGACGCCCGGGGCGCACTCACATACGCCAACGGCCGCGTGCGCCTGGACGATGTGCATGCGCGTTTCGCCGGGGGCCATGTAACCGCGCAGGGCATTATCACCCTGGGCAAGCCCCTGCACTTGCTGGTGCGCGCCGAGGCCGAGGATATTGACATCAAACGCGCCGGCGCGTGGATGCGCGAGCGCGTGGGCGGCGATGCACAGGGCATAATCAACGGCTGGGTATTCATTGCCGGCGACCCGCACGCCCCGGATATCACGGCAGAAGCGAGTGTGGACGCACCGCGATGGGACATGTACCACGCGGACCGCGCCCAGGCCCTTGTGTCTTATAGCCGGGGCGCCTTGGATATATCACGCGCCAACATTTTTCTGCGCGGCGCGCAGGCGCAGGCCTCGGGCCTGGTGCATCCGGCCACGGCCCACACGCCCCTGTTATACTCCCTGGCCGCACGGTTCCAAAATGCCGCGGTTGATGATATGCGCGGCATGCTGCCTTTCGAGATGCCCGACCCCCTGAGCGCCACAGTCAGCGGCCGCATCATGGCTGTGAAAACCGCGGACAGTTTAACCCCTATGTACTACGGTTCTGTGAGCAGTGCGGATATGGCTTACGACACGCTGGATCAACTCCAGGCCTCGGCCGCATTTTCATCGGAGAAAGGGCGCACTTATATTGAAAACGCCGCCGTGTCCGGAGCGCCCGGATACGCGGTTGTGTCGGGGGTTGCCGATGAACGCGGAGGCCTGGACTTCGAGATCAGCGGCGCGCAAGCCAATGTGCGCGCCCTGCTGGACATTGCCGGGTACGATGATGTGCAGGCCACGGGCGCGCTGATGCTATCCGGCGCACTGGCCGGCACGGGCAAGGTTCCGGTTTTTACGGGCCGGGTCACTGGCGGCGCCGTGTCCGCCGCGTCCCTGAGCGTGCAGGAACTTGATGGCGGGCTGCGCTACGCCACGAACACCCTTACCCTGGAAAATCTCACCCTGGACACGGGCCGCGGCCAGCATGAAATCCGTGGCCGGATCGCTTTGGACGGCAGCCTCCTGGACCTGGAGTTGAACACGCGCAACGTGTCTCTGGAACAAACCGTGGATGCGGGCGTACATTTCGCGAAGATCGCCCCGCCGGATATTCCGGGCCTGTCCGGCGTCTTGTCCGCGCAGGTGCGGGTCACGGGTTCGGCAAAAAAGCCCCTGGTGCATGCGCACGTGAGCATCCAGGACGCGGCGGCATACGGCGAACACATGAGCATGGTGCAGGCGGACGCTGTATATGACGGCGGCCTGCGCCTGGATAACGGGCAGGTAAAAACCGCGGCGTCCGACATCACGTTCTCGGGGGCCATGGATCATAAAAAACAGCTTGATTTCAAATTTGCATCCAAAAAATTCCATGTGGACGACTTGGATGCGGCTTCGAAATATGAAGCGGGCGGCGTGGTGGCGTTCCAGGGAACTGTGGCCGGCGCCTCGGATGACCCCATGGTTTCCGCATCCATCACGTCCTCGGACCTGCGGGTGCGCACGCTTGCATTCAAGCTCGCACGCGCCGCACAGGTCACTTATGGCAAAGGCCTGATTGCATTCAAGGACGCTGTGCTCACGCGGGGCGCGGAGCGCTACGAAGTCCAGGGCGCGTACCAGAGTGATACCGAACGGCTCACGGCCAAGGTGACATTCAGCAATGCGTCGCCCAGCGTGGTGAGTTCCTATCTGCAGCGCCCCCTGCCCGAGGGCACATCCGGCTCCTTCGAGGGCGAAATCAGCGTGATAGCGCATGGAGAGAACGTGTCCGCGAAAATTGCAATTGCGGGCGCAGACGCATCAATAGGCGCCTACCCCCTCACGTCCGTGTCTCTGAACGGCACGTACACGGGAGGCGCGTTCGAGGTGGATGATTTCCAGGCCGTGAACCAAACGTCCCAATATATGGCGCATGGCATGATAGACCTCAAAAGCCCGGAACTGTCGCTGCTGAACGTTGAAGCCACGCGCGTGGACCTGGCCATGCTGTCGCGCCTGGGCATGATCCCGGCGCCAGCTTCAGGCACTGTGGACATCTTCGTGGACGTGGCCGAGGACGAGGGCCGCAGCTACTTGTCCGGCTCTCTGCACGCCTATGACTGTTCGGCCATGGGCGTGTCCTTTGATCAGTCGCGCGGGTCTTTTGAATTCAACGGGCGCACGCTCACCGTGACCCAGTTGCAGTTCATCCGCGACCGCCAGCGCGTGATGCTGCGCGGAGACATCCCGGTTCCGTCCACAGACGGGCGCGCTCCCGAGCACCCTCTGCAACTCGTGCTGTCCACGGAAAATTTCGATCTCGAAACCCTCAACCCCCTGCTCGCGCGGTGGGGCGTGTCCCTGTCCGGGTCCGTGGAAGTGCAGGACCTTGTGTTCAAGGGCCAGGCGGACCGGCCCCAACTCAGCGGCGCGGTGCTGCTCTCGGGCGTAACCCTCAAGCATGCGGACCTGCATCAACCCGTGGAGCAGATCAGCGGCGCGCTGCGCGCCGACGGCAGCCGGCTCGTGCTGGAAAATATTTCGGGCGTGATGTCCGGTAAAAAATTAATACTTCAGGGCGGTGTTACATTTGAAGGGCTGCACCCCGGCTACGTGCTGGAGTTGCAGGACGTGGACAACCTGTTCGTAGGTTACAAAGACATCTATAAAGGGCGCGTGGATGTGCATAACCTCAGGCTTGAGGGCGACACGCAGGGCATGGCGTTTGACCCTTTGAAGGGGAACACAACCGTGACCCTGCACGACGGCGCGTTCACCCTGGTGCCCCTGGGCGAAGAGGCCGCGGCCGCGTCGTCCACGTTCAAGATCTCGGTTCCCGGGGATAAACTTACGATTGAAGCGGGTGACAACTTCGTGGCGCGCACCCCGGGCAACACCCTGTACATCCGCCCCCGCGGCAGCCTGCGCATCGGGGGCCTGCTCACGGCGCCCGAACTGCGCGGCTATTTCGCGGCCACGGACGGATATGTGAAACTGCCAGTGCTGGGCGTCAAATTCAAACTGGTTGAGGAAGCAGTCATTGGCTTCCACACCATCGAAGGCGTGGGCCTTGTGCCGTTCCTGGTGGCGCGCGCCACGGCGCGCACAAGCGGCATGGACCTCACCGTGGATGTCTCGGGCCCGCTCATCGATTTAAACCTGTACCCGGAATACCAGCGCATCTGCGCGGTGGAGACCACGGACCAGACCGTGGGCGGAATCGTATCCACAACTACCGGGGGCGCAGCCGTGTCCATCGGCGGCGGTTACACCGCGCCCTTATGCCCCTCATTTAAATTTTCAGGTACTGACAAAGAAGGAAACCAAATCACCAACGACCAGGTTTTCAATAAACTCACGCGTCCAGACCAGCAGAGCGAAGACCAAAGCACATGGACCACACTGGCGCAGAATTCCCTGTTATCATGGGGCACGGGCCTTGGCAGCGAGTTCATAACCGAAAAAAGCCCGATCGACGAATTTGAATTATCTCTTGACCCCAATAAAGATATTTTTATACAATTGGAAAAATGTGTCGACCAGAAGTTCTGCCTGCGCTATGAAAGACTATTCTCGGAGGCAGAGAAGACACAATTCGACCTCCTGTATAAATTCAGGAAGAGAAGTTATCTGCTTTGGGGCATAAACGAGGAAAACGAATCTACGTATGAGATCGAGTACCGGTTGAATTTTTAACGGACGGCTCAAACACAACCTATGATCGAAGCTTACATGAACGAACTGTCAAAGGTTCGTTGCCTCGAAGCCCGCCAGGAACAAGAATTGTGGCGCCGGTTCAAAGATGACGGCGATGTGGAAGCGCGCGCCAAAATCATCGAATCCTACCAACCCCTGGTCTATAAAATCGTTTCCGGGATCAAAGCCGGACCCGAGGTCATGCTCGACCTTCTGCAGGAAGGAATCGTGGGCCTCATTGAAGCCACCGAGCGCTTCGACCCCTCCAAGGGCATCAAGTTCACCACATTCGCCCCTTTCCGCATCCGCGGCCGCATCATCAATTACCTTGAGCGCAACAATAATAAGGATATCAATCTTGATGATAACACCCAGGCCATGCAGGAACTTCTGGGCATGGCCACCAACTTCGCGGACCCCACAAACACGAAAAAGAATGTGGAACGAATCGCCGAGGATGACATGCTTTTAGGCGTTGTACTCCAGAGCCTTAACCGCTTGAGTGAAAAAGAACGCCTTGTGGTCACCGGCATCTACATCCATGACAAAAAGGCCACAGACCTGGCCCGCGAGATGGGGATCAGCAACTCCTACCTCAGCCGTTTGCAGAAAAAAGGCATCCGCAGACTGCGCGGCATGCTCAGCCGCATGATGAAAGACATGAAATAACCAGAAGATCAATGATCTTGGGTAGATATTCGAAGCATTTTAACCTTATTTCCACCAGAACACCACACAGCCCATTTAAATCAGGATCATTGATCGAATTCTGACCGGACAGTGTTTATAGAAACAGGATCAACACTACTATTAAAGCTTCACGGGGGAACCGAATGGACAATAACGAGATGAAAAACAACAATGTCGATGCAGACAAGATTCTGAATCACATTAAATACACAAAACACTGGTTGGACAAGGCGGACGATGACTACCGCAACCAGAGATTTGGCCCCGGCGGCATGGTCATCGGCCTGGCCCGCGCCGAAATCACTGCGGCCTGGGAAGAAGCGGTTCAGCTCAAAACCCAGGTTGTTCGTAAAATGCCCCGCCAGGCGCGCAAAATGGCCAACTGGAAAAACGCGTCCGTGGTCGGGCTCATGGCCAGCGGATTCCTCATCGCCTTCATGGTCATCAAATTCGCGGGCAACCCGGATATCCTGTCCCCGCGCACCGAACCAATACTCCAGCCACAGGCCGTTATCGTTACCGAACAACGTGCTGAAACCCTGGACGCGGAAATGCCCGCACTGGCAGCGCCTGCAGCCGGGGAAGCTGTTGAAATCCAAACCCCGGCCCAGGCTGAGATTTCCGCACCAGCAGCTCCGGCGCCCGTGGCCAAACCTGTGGTGCGCAGCAAAACAGCTCCCAGGACAAACCGGACTGCACGCGCCGCCATGCCCGCTCCAGATGCTGCGGTCGTGGTTCAGCCGGAGCCCGCTCCGGCAATCATCATTCGGGAGCCGGCTCCGCAACCCGCTCCCACAGCGGTTGACCGCCTTGATGATATCGATCTTTACAAAACAGCAAATGAAGCCATCATGAACTAAAACCGATAAAACCCCATGAAAATGCTAAAAGCCCCTATCCATGGGGCTTTTTTATTATTCGAGACTTTTTTGAACATTTGTTCATAGAGATATGCGTCACATGGCTTGAGTTTGGACCCAAGTGTTCCGATAATTACCATATACAAAGATGTTTAAATTGTTTATTTATGGGTAAAATGAATGATTAGAGAGATATGATGAGAACAAAACGGATTTTTACAATTATCGCACTATTCATGCTCGTGGCCTCGCAACGCGCCTGGAGTTTGTCTTGTGCAGGAATTCCCGGCGGATCCGGCGATTATTATTTCATTGGCCGTCCCATTCTGAATGTATCCTACAATCCCCTTACGGGTAAAACCTATATGACCGATGATTTTGGGGCGGGCCGCGTTTGGGAAGGCGATTCCAACGGCATTAATGTGCTCGACTACAACGACTATCCCAATGACATTGTCGTGGTTCCCACCTCAAATATGCTGTATTACACAATGGGCAACAACCGGGTTGTCAAAGTCTATGACCTGGCCCTGGGCCGCGCGGTGATGAGCATCGGTGTGGGCGACTCGCCGCGGGGCATTACGTATTCCAGCGTTACCAAACGGCTGTACGTGGCCAACGCCAAGAGCAACACGGTCAGCGTGATCGACGCAAACCCGGTTTCGGCGGCATACCACCGGATCATTTCAACCATACCCGTGGGCTCGTGGCCCTGGACCATCACTGTAAACGAAACCCGGGGCCGCGTGTATGTTGCCAACAAAGGAAGCAAAACCCTGAGTGTAATCCGTGAGGATCGCCTCGTGGTCATGGGCCAGATTTTCCTTGGCTTCCAGCCCGGTGAAATCACAGCCAGCAGCAGCACCAACAAGGTTTATATCATTAACGAAAACAGCAGCGACATAACTGTGCTCAACGGCAACACCGATCCCGGCGTGGTTCAGACCACATTCACAGCCGGATCCGACCCCTGGGGCATTGTGGTCAATCCCACAACCAATTCCATATTTGTCACCGACAACGTGGACCAGACTGTGACGTGGTTCAAACAGGATGTGCCGCCCGATGGCGCCACGTATTCCATACTCGATACATACACATTCGGCACCCCGCTGCGCGGAATTGATGTAAACCATACCACGGACCAGTTTATCGTAGCGTCCGAGGACGGTGTGCTCTTTGACGGGCTGCCGCCCTGCGACCGGCGCTACATGGACAAGTGCCTGGAACTGCGACGCGACGACATTGTGGACGACGCGGCCGTAGAAACATTCATGGAGTGCTACTTCCACCAATAAAGGCCAAAACATGAAAACGCACCGGACACACACATTCCTCGTCATGCTGCTTGGGGCCGTATTAGCGGCCTGGCCGTTGGTGTCCGGCTGCGGAGGCGGCGGAGGTGGCGCCACATCAGCAACCGGCGATGCAGCAGCGCCCATCGCCGAGGACCCGGGCACGGCCACGACCACGGATGGCGATATCCGGCACGGGTTCCTGCCAGATGGCACGCCCATCGTGGAAGACACGTCCGAGGCCCTCATACAGCCCATGCGCATCGTGGGCGACGCCGGGTGCTCGGCCACGCGCGCGTTCAGCAAGGCCCGCATCCTGCCAGGCGCAGCCGCCACAGTCACGGTCACAATATCCGGATGCGCGGGAAACCTTGAATCCCTGTACTATGCCACGGTGATTCCCACTGACCTGGCCCTTACAACCATCAGCGTGAAGGTCAACGGCATCGCTACGCCTTATGTGTATGAGGCCCCCACCGCCACCAGCACGTATCACCACTGGGTGCTTGATGATGTGCCCGTGGACGGGGGCGTGGAACTGCCCGCAGGCCAGGCTTTCCAGCTCATGTACCGGGTCCAGGACGACGGCCTCCACCCTGACGAATATGTCTATGATTTCACAGGCTTTTTATGGAGCGCGCACGACACCGGAACCAGCGGCAATGTGTGGGGCTATTCCGACGGCGGATTCAACCTCACCGTGGGCCTGCCACCGCTCGGCGGCTCCGGCGGCCCGAACATGAATACGTACTATGCCCCAGAAAAAGCTTTCGACGGTAATTACCGGTCCTGGTGGGCCGGACTCCAGAACTACGGTCGCTGGGATCTGTATTACCGGTTCCCCGCCATGCAGCACATGGACGATCTGTTCATCAATTTCTACAGCACTTCACACGTGTCATCCACCGTTAATATTTACTGGAGCAACGACGGAATCAACTGGACCCTGGCCGGCACCATGCCATCCATGGATCCCAAACCCACGATAAACATCAACCAGAATGTCACCTTTATATGGATTGAAATGATCGGCAACCCCATCATCGGATACCCGCTCATCCGCGATGTGGACTGGCTGCCCGTAACCGAATCCAAGACATCCACAGGCGGCCTGGGCTTCGGACCCAGTAACAACCCGGACTTTTATTTTCCTTCCAATGCATTTGACGGAGATTACAACACCTGGTGGGTGGGCCTCACAGGCAACGGCGCCTGGGACCTGTATTACAAATTCGACACCACGCAGCAAATTCTGGGCCCTGTTGAGATTTCCTATTTCAGCGTGAACCACCGGCCCACCACCACAACTGTGGAATACAGCGATGACGGCGTGGCCTGGACCAGCGCGGGCGCGTCAACCGGCGCGGGCGCCACACAAACCGTGACCGTGGCGCAAAAAACCAATTACATGCACGTAAAAATGATCGGCAACCCCATCGTGGGGTACCCGCTCATCCGCAATATCACTTGGGCCGTGCCCGAAGGCCCGTCCGGTGGCGTGAATGCCAATGCCTTCAATGTGCCGGCCAAGGCTTTTGATGCGGACCAGATCTCCCAGTGGGCCGGAAAACCCAATAACGGCATCTGGTACCTGTTCTACGGATACCCCGCAATCCATACCTTCAACACCGTCAAAGTGTGGTATCTCAGCGCAGCCTATGCGCCTTCCACACAGGTTAATGTGTACTACAGCAACGACGGCAAAACATGGACCCTGCACGGCACAATGCCGGCGCCGGTCCTCGACCCCATTCCCGGCGCAGCCTCGGGCGTGAGTTCCACATACGTCATGGGACAGAATGCCAAATTCATCTGCTTCGAGTTGATAGGCAACCCGGCCGTCACGTTCCCGCTCATTCCATACATCACCATGTAACGCCATCCGGCCCGCACTCCTCTCCTGCTATTACCCTGCCCGGCTTCTTTGCCCGGGCTTTGCCTTTCCCGCACCACTTTGGTTAGAATATCCTTCATGAAACTGACGCCCATGTTCCAGCAGTACATGAGTATCAAAGACCAGGTGCCTGACGCCATTCTTATGTACCGGCTCGGCGACTTCTACGAAATGTTCGGCAAGGACGCCGAAGAAGCGTCGCGCGTGCTGGACCTCACGCTCACCGCGCGCAACTTCGCCCAGGGCCACAAGCTGCCCATGTGCGGGGTGCCCCACCACGCCGCGGACGGATACATCGCGCGCCTGCTCAAGGCCGGATACAAGGTGGCCATCGCCGAGCAGACCGAGGAGCCCAGCGCCACGCGCAAGCTGGTGAACCGTGACATCGTGCGCATCATCACCCCCGGCACTAACCTGGACCTGGCCACCCTGCAGCAGGACCGTAACAATTACATCGTATCCGTGATGGCGGACAAGGGCCGCTACGGCCTGGGCGTGCTGGACGTGTCCACCGGAGAATTCAGCGCCACGGAAATCCCGCGCGACCGGCGCAGCGACTCCCTGGTGCGCGAAATCGAGCGCCTGGCCCCGTCCGAACTCATCTGCGCCGCTGCTTCGCCCGACTATGAAATCGAGGCCCTGCTGCGCAACGCGTTCCCGGACCTCAAGCTCACGGCCCTGGACCTGCTCTTTGACCACGACTACCACCGGCGGCGCCTGTGCGAGCACTTCGGCACACCGTCCCTGCTCGGCTTCGGCCTCGAAGACGCGCCCGCCGCGGTGCTGGCCGCGTCCCACCTGCTCGAATACGTGCGCGACAACCTCAAGTCCGAGCCCACGCACATCCGCTCCGTGTCCCTGTACAACCCCACGGACAGCATGTACCTGGACGCCGTGACAAAACGCAATCTGGAACTCACCGCCACCATCAGGGAAAATGAAAAGAAAGGCTCCCTGCTGTGGGTGCTGGACCGCACGCGCACGCCCATGGGCAAGCGCCTGGTGCGCCAGTGGCTGCAAAGCCCGCTCCTGGACCCGGCCGCCATTGACCGCCGCCTGGACGGCGTGGCCGAACTCGTGAAATCCCCTGACACGCGCACCGCCCTGGACCAGCTTCTGTCCGGTGTCAGCGACATGGAGCGCCTGTGCAGCCGCGTGGCCACGGCGCTCGTCACGCCCAAGGAACTGCTGGCCGTGCGCGACTCCCTGGAGCCCCTGCCCCGCATCCGAGAAATCCTGCTGTCGCTTCAAAGCGATATATTCAGCGAACTGGCCGCGCAGTGCGATGTGCTCGAAGACACGCACACGGCCCTGGACGCGGCCCTGTCTGACGACGCGCCGCGCGCATGCCGCGAAGGCGGCATCATCAAGGACGGATTTCACGCCGACGTGGACACCCTGCGCGACTCCTTATCCGGCGGCCGCCGCTGGGTCCTGGAACTCGAACAAAAAGAAAAAGAATCCACCGGCATCCGGTCCCTGAAGATCGGATACAACAAGGTGTTCGGCTATTACCTTGATGTGACAAAACCCAACCTGCACCTTGTGCCCGAACACTATATCCGCAAACAGACCACATCCTCTGGCGAACGCTATTTCACCGAAGAACTCAAAGAAAAAGAATCCGCGATCCTGGGCGCCGAGGGTCGGCTCCAGGACCTGGAATACAAGCTGTTCAGCGTGCTGCGCGACGAGGTGGCCGCGCAGATTCCGCGCATCCTGGGCACGGCGCGCGCCCTGGCCCGGGCCGATGTGCTCGCGGCATTCGCGCGCGTGGCCATGGACCACGGTTATGTGCGGCCCCAGGTGAGCCGCTCGGACGGCATTTCCGTGCAGGGCGGCCGCCACCCCGTGCTCGAACGCATCCTGCCCGCGCACTCGTATATCCCCAATGACACGGACCTGGACTGCACGCACAGCCAGGTGCACATCATCACCGGCCCCAACATGGCCGGCAAATCCACGTACATGCGCCAGGTGGCTCTCATCGTGCTCATGGCCCAGTGCGGCAGCTTCGTGCCAGCGGAGCATGCGGACATCGGCGTGGCGGACCGCATCTTCACGCGCGTGGGCGCGGTGGACGATATCACGCTCGGCCTCAGCACGTTCATGGTGGAGATGATCGAAACATCCGTGATCCTCAACGGCGCCAGCCGCCGCAGCCTGGTGCTCCTGGACGAGGTGGGCCGCGGCACAGGCACCATCGACGGCATCAGCATTGCCTGGGCCGCCACCGAGTATATCCACGACCGCATCGGCGCGCGCACCCTGTTCGCCACGCATTTCAACGAATTGTGCGCCATGGCCGACCGCCTGCCTCGCGTGCAGAATTTCCACGTGACCGCGCGCGAAAAACAGGGCGGCATCGTGTTCACGCACAAGCTCGTG
>Ga0351884_1010_pt1 | contig 71789 bp, 38 predicted proteins | sample BONcelFGM3001F15_FD_206773 | JGI IMG/M metagenome (GOLD analysis project Ga0351884, IMG submission 206773) | Enriched cells from coal bed in the Powder River Basin, Montana, United States - BONCAT cells FGM rep3 HSBNCT.FGM.300.1.F15 ...
TTTTTAATTTTTTTGCCTCTTTACGTTTTTCTATCAACTCGTCAAACAATCCCGGATAAGAATAGGGATCTATTTTATCAATGCTCTTTCCGAGCATAGCTTCAAAAAGCTCCTTGCGCGATAAAAGCTGTTGGAGGATTTTCTCCGAAATTTCAATCTCTTCTTCAATGGAAAAAGTAAGTCCAAACACGCCATTTAAAGTCTTATATAAAAAACCGAGCAGGGAAACCATAGCTTCTTTACTGAGTTTTGTTTCTTTCGATAATTCAATATTAATTTGTTTAATAAGATCAAAAATAACCGACATACCTTTGGGTGAATTGAAATCATCATCCATAGACTCAATAAATCGTTGTTCGAATAGAGGCAGATCAATTTTGCCGTCCCCGGAATCATCCTGATCAATTCTTCTCTTAAGCTCGGTTATGGTATTACTTAGTCTGTCAAATCCGTTCTTTGCTCCTTCAAGTCCCTCATGCGTAAAATTGAGCGGTGAAGCGTAATGGGTAAGCATGTAATAAAAACGCAGGGCATTGGCAGAATATTTATTTAAAATTTCTCGAGTCGTAAAAAAATTACCGAGCGATTTGGACATCTTTTCATTATCAATGTTTAGGAAGCCAAAATGTATCCAATAATTAGCAAAAGTTTTTCCGGTTGCGGCTTCACTTTGAGCGATTTCGTTTTCATGGTGCGGAAAGATCAGATCATTACCGCCGCAATGAATGTCTATTGTTTCACCGAGATATTTCATTGCCATTGCAGAGCATTCAATATGCCAGCCTGGACGCCCTTTTCCCCATGGACTTATCCAAAAGGGTTCGCCCTCTTTTGCGCCCTTCCATAAAGCGAAATCCAAAGGATTGCTTTTAGTTACATCTACATCAACTCTGGCTCCGGAAATTAAATCCTCCAAATTTTTACCGGATAGCTTTCCATACTCAGCAAATTTGTCTATACTATAATAAACATCATTCCCAAGCTGGTACGCTGCGCCCAAAGAGATAAGTTTTTCTATGATCTCAATTATTTCTTTTATGTTATCGGTTGCTTTTGGATTTAAAGTTGCTCTTTTAATGCCAAGTTTATCAATATCTTCCAGAAACGCCTTTGTAAATTCGTCGGCTACCAACTCCGGACTTCTACCCTGGGCATTTGCTTTCTTTATAATTTTATCATCCACATCGGTGATGTTCATAATGAATTTAACATCAAAATTTCTATACTCCAGATATCTGCGTATCACATCCGACATTATGAATGAACGCGCATTACCGATGTGAAAATAATCGTAAACCGTCGGTCCGCAGACATACATTTGAATTTTTTTATCATTTATCGGTTTAAAATCTTCTTTCTTTTTCGTCAAGGTGTTGTAGAATTGCAAAGACATTAAGTTATCCTTTATAATTACAGAATATAATAATTTATTGTATCAAAAAACGGCAAGAAAATCAAGATAGTTTGATAGTTGCAGAATACGTACGCTACTATCGAATATTAAACGTAGAGACGCGATTTATCGCGTCTAATAAACCACAACAACTAATTCAAAAATGGTTGAATGATGCGATTTGGTGTATGTTTATTTTTTAGAAAACATGAAACGCGATTTAGTACACGAGGAGTGTCGCAGAACCAAAAAAATTAAGGACATTGAGGCGCTCATGCGATAAATCGTATATCTGCCCTCGGAATAAAAATATCGTTCTCCGAGTGTTTTGACGCTCTGAATTATTGCGTCAAAATGTATCGAGGAGAACATTGAGAATATTTCCTACAAAAGCGGAATTATAAACAACTGTCGTGTAAATATGCAACCGAATATTAAATGATGGGCGAGATGGTATAAAAAACGACTTTTTGGGCAATCCCTGAACAAAGACAATTACTGACGTAATGAAAAATTAGGATTGACTTTTTAAAAAAAAAATAGAATATTATGCCGAGACCAGAATATATATGCTGTTTGTAACATGTGTTACGGGAACGAAATTGAGTTTTCTCCGGAATAATTGGAAGATTGCGCTCAAGAGCATGAAATATTACTTCGTATTTTACTGCCGCTGAATATTGCTCTCAATACGGTATCAGTGGTTGAGTATTTGACTATTATTTTAAGGTACCTGCTAGTATGAGCTTATTTTTTAATTCGAAAAAAAATCTAACCCTTTTCGATAATACAGGCAATAATAAACTATCCCGTTCATTACCGCTTTTATCTTTGGTTTTGAGTTTATTGCTGTCCGTCTTAGTAACGATAATTTCGCTAAACCATGGTTTGTTAAGTATATTTCAAAATCTGTTTTATCTGCCAATAATATTTGCCTGCATGTTTTACCAAAAAAGAGGATTTTTGATTTCTCTTTTTATCTCGCTGTTCTATTTTCTGATGATTGCTTTGTATTCCAATGATCAAATAATTATAACGGGCGCTTCTGTTAGAACGATTTTCTTCGTGGCTATTGCATATATTTTATTCCTGTTTTCTTTGCAAAGGCTAAGAGCGGAAAAGAATCAAAAAAAAATTGAGGAAAAATACAGATATATTGATGATGCTAGTCTTGATTTAATTTACAGCTACGATACTCAATCAAGATTCACTCATGCTAATAAATCATTGTGCGTGCTTCTAGGTTTATCTGAAGAACAAATTATAGGTAAAACCCACAGGGAACTTGGGTTTCCACCGGAACAGTGTGACGAGTGGGATAAACTTCATAAAAAAGTACTGGAAACAAATTCGTTAGTTACGTCCGAAACAGCGACCCAAATCGGAGATGGCGAACTGGAATATTATGAGGTTTCTCTAAATCCTATTCACAATGATAAAGGAAATATAATTGGAATTGCAGGTACAACACGAAATATCTCGGAACGGAAGAAGTCTGAAATTGCTGTTTTGGAAAACGAACAGAGACTGCAGAGTCTTGTTAATATTTTACAGACAGAATCGGAAAGTATTCAGCAGTTTCTTGATTTTTCATTGAATGAAGCGATAAAACTAACAGGAAGTAAAATAGGATACATATATTTTTATGATGAAATAAAAAGACAATTTATCCTTAACTCGTGGTCTAAAGAGGTAATGAAAGAATGTTCGATAGTTAATCCGGAAACCTGTTATGAGTTGGATAAAACCGGTATTTGGGGAGAAGCGGTACGACAGCGAAAGCCGATCATTGTTAATGATTTTAGGGCTAACAATCCTCTGAAAAAAGGATATCCGGAAGGTCACGTTGCGCTTACTTCGTTTATCACGATTCCTATTTTTGATGGGGATAAAATTGTAGCGGTTGTTGGGGTGGCTAATAAAGAAAAAGATTATGATCAGACTGACGTTCTTCAGTTGACCCTACTCATGGATTCAGTATGGAGAGTAGTGCAGAGAAAGAAATATGAAGAAGCCCTTAAGGAGAACGAAAAAAAGTTGGCAACTTTATTCGATTCAATGACTGAAATGGTGGTTCTTCATGAAGTTGTGTACGATAATGATTCAGCGGTCAATTACCGGATAATCGATTGTAACAACTCATTTAGTATTATTACAGCAATACAAAAGGAATATGCGGTTGGTAAGCTCGCCACCGAACTTTACAATACCGAAACAGCGCCTTATATTGAGCAGTATGCCGCCGTGGCAGTTACCGGTATCCCTTTCGAATTTGATACCTACTATCCTGCAATGGATAAGTATTTTAAAATATCAGTAGTGTCTCCAAAAATCGGACAATTTGCGACAATTACCACAGATATAACATCCATGAAACAGATCAATGAGATAATAGTTTCGAAAAACAAGGAGCTTGGAAATTATCTCTATATTGCCTCACATGATTTAAGGTCACCCCTTGTAAATATCCAGGGATTCGGCCAGAGAATACAGAGAGACATCGATTCGCTCATTGATATACTAAAACAATGCGATTTACCACTTACCGGTGAAGAAAGACTCGCTAAAATTATTAATGAAAAAATACCGAAATCATTGAATTATATTTTTTCCAGTGTAAATAAAATGGATTCTTTGGTAAACGGGCTTCTTCAGATTTCACGAACCGGAAGGGTAAGAATGAATATTACCCGGGTAAATATGAAAAAACTTATTGAGGATGTACTTCTACCGTTTAACTATCAGATTGAAACCGCTAAATCAGAAATAATTATCGGAGATCTGCCCGATTGTTATGGTGATGCTCCTCTTTTGAATCAAATGTTTTCTAATCTTTTGGGTAACGCTATCAGATATAAGCATGAGGAGCGCAGATTGGTAGTAAAAATCAGCGGAGAAGCTAAGTATAAAAAAGTAATATATAAGATCGAAGATAATGGTATAGGAATTGCCGAACGGCATCTTGAGAAAATATGGGATGTTTTCTTTAGGGTTAATTCCAAAACTTCACCGGAAGGCGAAGGGATAGGACTGACAATCGTAAAAACAATAGTCGAAAAGCATAGAGGAAAAATAAGGGTTGAATCCGCGCTTAATGAAGGAAGCTCGTTTTTAGTAGAATTAAATAGAGAAGAATTTACAGAATAATAAATAGGAATTAGTTTAATGGAAAATTACAGAGAGATTGTGGTACTGATTGCTGAAGATGATGATGGTCATGCCGAACTTATTGAAGAAGGATTAAAAGACTCAGGAATTAATAATAAAATTATCCGCTTTAGCAATGGAGAAGAGGTTTGGAGTTATATCAGTTCTTCTAAGGATTGTGAAAATCCCGAAAAAGGTAAATGTTATCTTTTACTTCTTGATATCAAGATGCCGGTTATGGATGGCGTTGAGGTTCTTCGAAAAATAAAACAACACGATAAGCTGAAAGAGATGCCGGTTATAATGTTAACAACTACAGATGATCCAAGGGAAATTGAAGAGTGCTATAAAATAGGCTGCAACATATATATTACTAAACCGGTAGATTTTAAAAAATTTGCAGAGACCCTAAAACTTTTGGGTCTGTTTATTCAAATAATCAAATTATAGAAAACAAATTATACAGGATGTCCGTTTGTGAAAATACTTATTGTAGAAGATGATATCGGTATCATAGAACTTCTTAAAGATGAATTAGAAGAAAACGGTTTTGAGGTTGATGGAGCGCACACGGCCGAAGAAGCGCTTGATTATCTTCAAAAAACCACTCCATATCTAATGGTTTTGGATTACGGACTCCAGGATATGAACGGCAAAGAGTTTTTATCGGAAATAAAGAAAAGAAATATTTTACTTCCCCCTTTTTTAGTTGCCACCGGGCAGGGCGATGAGTATGTTGCTGTTCAGATGATGAAATTCGGGGCAAGAGATTATATTATTAAAGATTCTAATTTCCTTTTGTTAATTCCTTCTATTATAAAAAAAGTCTGCAGAGAAATTGAAAACGAACAAAAACTAAAAATAATTGATGAGGAACTCCGTAACAGCGAGGAACGGTACAGAAATCTTTTTGATAATACCCCTGTCGCAATTTGGGAAAAAGATTTTTCTGCGACAAAAAAGTATTTAGATAATTTGATAGCTTTGGGCAATAGCGATTTAAAAAGATATTTTGCAGAAAATCCTTCGGAGGTATCCCGCTGCCTGGCAATGGATAAAATTGTATCGGTAAATCAGACTGCCGTGGAACTATATGGAGCCGGGGATAAGACGGAACTGATTGAAAAAGCTGAACAGACCCTTGTGGGTGAGAGTTTCAATACTTTAGAAGAGGCTTTGATATCGCTTGCGGAGGGGAAGCCGGAATTTGAAAGAGAGTGTGTTCAGAGAAAGCTTAATGGCGAACACTTTTATGCGGTTATTAAAAGCTTTGTTCCGCTTAAGGAGAGCGTCTCTTTTGGACAGGTAATTGTCTCTGTGGTTGATATATCCGAAAGAAAAAAAGCGGAACAGAAACTGCGTAAGAGTGAAGAACAGTTTAGAACGCTTTTTGAAAATTCCCCAATCGCAATTTGGGATGAAGATTTTTCCGAATGTAAGAAATATTTGGATTTGTTGAAACAAAATGGTGTAAGGGATTTCCGTGAATATTTCGCAATTAACCCTGATGAGATTTACCGCTGTTTGAGTTTGGCAAAAGTAATTTCAGTCAATCAGACCGCCGTAAAATTATATAACGCGCTTAGTAAAGAAGATCTTATCAATAATCTTTCTTTTACATTAACAGAAGAAAGCATACCTGCATTTTCAGAAGCTTTGGTTTCGTTAGCAGAAGGCAGAAAATCATTTGAAATAGAAAGCAAACATCGAAAGCTGACGGGCGAATTGTTTGATATTATACTTCGCAGCTTTGTACCGGCTCAAAGCAGTGAAACGTATTCTCAGATTTTGGTTTCAATTGTTGATATAACGGAAAGGAAACGGGCAGAGAAAGCTTTAAAGGAAAGCGAAGAGCATTATACGTCTTTTATAAATGCACATAATGATTTAATGTTTATTAAAGACTCTAAATTCAGGTATATAGTTGTAAACAGAGCGGTGTGCAAATTTTACAAAAAATCGAAGGAAGAATTATTAGGAAAAGATGATTTTGATATAATGGATATAACAACGGCAGCTAACTGCAGAAACTCGGATGAAGCAGCCTTGAAAAGCGGCTCTTTAATGACCACTGAAGAGATAATCGGAAGTAAAATTTATGAGGCTTATAAATTTCCTCTCAGTTTGCAAAATAATGAAATCGGCATTGGGGGTATAATTCGCGATATTTCTGAGAGAAAACATAACGAAGAAGCCTTGAAAACAAGAATCAGAATAAGCAACTATTCCTACTCACATTCTCTTGATGATCTTTTGCGGTATACTTTGGATGAGACGGAACGTATAACACGCAGCTCGATAGGTTTTTATCATTTTGTTGACGATGATCAAGCAAAAGTAAAACTGCAGATTTGGTCAACAAACACAATAAAAAATAAATGCAGCATTGAAGGAATGAATCTACACTATGGTATTAGCGAGGCGGGAATTTGGGTGGATTGCTTTCATAAACGAAAAGCGGTTATTCACAACGATTATACTTCAATAACTCACAGGAAAGGTATGCCTAATGGGCATCCGGAAGTGATCAGAGTATTAACAGTTCCTGTTATCAGAGATAATAAAGTAAAAGCAATTTTGGGCATAGGAAACAAACCGGATGAATATACTGATTCTGATGTTGAAATAGTATCCCGGCTTGCCGATCTGGCATGGGATATTGTCGAACGAAAAAGAGCGGAAGAAGCGCTAAGGGATAATGAAGAAAGATACCGCTTAATCACGGAAAACACTGCCGATACAATTACTGTGTATGATTTAAATCTAAACTGTGTGTATGTAAGTCCTTCGATTACTAAATTGTTTGGGTACACTATGGATGAGTTTCCAACTATTGGTTTAGAAAAATTGTTGTCGCCGGAATCATTTCAATATATGCGCTTTGTATATCAATTCGAAATGGAGTTGGAAAAAAGCGGCAACGGTAATCCAAACCGAAAACGTATCATCGAATTGGAAGAGTACCGTAAAAACGGATCAAAGATATGGGTAGAGCTTTCACTATCATTTATTCGGGATCAGGCAGGAAGAGCGCTCAACATTTTATCCGTCTCGAGGGATGTTACCGAACGGAAAGTATCCGAACAAACATTGCTGCAGCTTTCACAGGCAGTCGAACAAAGTCCCTCTGTTGTCATAATTACCGATACGAAAGGCAATATCGAATATGTAAACAATAAATTTACAGAAGTTACCGGATATCTTCTGTATGATGTGATTGGTAAAAATCCCCGCATATTAAAATCAGGAGAGACGCCTTCCGAAGAATATAAGGCGCTTTGGGATACTATATTAGACGGAAAAGAATGGCACGGGGAATTTCACAATAAAAAGAAGGACGGATCACTTTATTGGGAGTCGGCAACAATTTCTCCAATAAAAGATGTAAACGGGAAAATAATAAGTTTCCTTGCATTAAAGGAAGATATTACCACACAGAAACAAACTGAAATCGAACAGAAAAATCTGAGAGAACAGCTTCTTCAGGCGCAAAAAATGGAATCTGTTGGAAGACTTGCAGGCGGTGTTGCGCATGATTTCAATAATATGCTGGGTGTTATTTATGGGCATGCTGATTTGGCTATGGAAGATATGAAGGAAACAGATCCTCTCTTCAGGCATATGGAATTAATTAAAAGCGCAGCGGAGAAATCTGCAAACCTAACACACCAGTTGTTGGCATTTGCCCGAAAACAGCCGGTTGCTCCAAAGGTGGTTGATTTGAACGATTCTATTTCGGATATGCTTAAGATGCTTCGTAGGTTAATTGGCGAACAAATTATTTTGGCATGGCTTCCCGGCGGAGATCTCTGGAAAATTAGTATTGATCCTTCACAGATTGATCAGATATTGGCGAATTTGTGCGTAAATGCCCGCGATGCTATTTCCGGGAATGGACAAATTACAATTGAGACAGCTAATCAGAAATTTGATGAAAAACAGTGTAAGATACATACCGGATATTTACCGGGTGAGTTTGTACAAATTACGATAAGCGATTCCGGCAGCGGAATGGATGAGGAAACGATTAAATTAATTTTTGAACCTTTCTTTACAACAAAAGAAATTGGAAAAGGCACCGGCCTGGGATTAGCAACTGTTTACGGTATAGTGCAGCAGAACAATGGATTTATAGATGTGCAGAGCAGTCCTGGAAAGGGAACTTCGTTCAGGATATTTTTGCCGAAATTGAATTATGATGCTGATGAAGTTAAAACTTCGGTAAAAACAAAAATGCTTCGCGGTAATAATGAAGTTGTTTTGATTGTGGAAGATCAGGAAGAAATTCTCGAAATGACTATCAATCTGCTTGAAAATATTGGATACAAAGTTTTATCTTCCTCGTCTCCAAATCAAGCGATAGAGATAACAAGTGATTATACCGGAACAATCGACCTTTTGATAACCGACGTTATAATGCCCGAAATGAATGGGAAGGAGCTATCCGAAAAAATACAAAGAAGATTTCCAAAAATTAGAACGCTCTTTATGTCCGGATATACCGACGATATACTTGCGCCTCATGGAATTATGGTCGATGGAATGCATTTCATTCATAAACCTTTTCTGATGAAAGATTTTGCCAATAAAATTAGAGAAATAATCGATAAAAAATAAATTCAACCCTAATTTTGCAATAATAAAACAAGTATTATGATTATATGTTTTTATGAAAAAACAATGAAATCGATGGGGCTGTCTAAAAAGTAAAAAATTGTCATACCCGCGCAGGCGGGTATCTAGTAAGTGTTTGTAAAACATAATGCGTAAGATTCCTTCCGACTCTTTATTCTATAATTTTAACTCGGAACGGGAATGACACCGAAAATGACTTTTTGGACAACCCCGTGGCTGATTCAAACGCTACTCGTGCTGAGCTTTTGTCGAAGTATGATTAATTTGCGTTTGAATGTACCTGTGCTGAGCGCAGCCGAAGCATCGAAGCCAACTCACTGCTTCTCTATTGCATAATTCGGCATAATTTAAATTTACCACAAGTACCCCTTCCAACAAAAACTGCTGAATTAATTCTACACATTTGCTGAATTAATTCTACACATTTGTAGAGCAAAAACAGATTCAGTAAATCACAAATCACTCCTGTTAAAATAAACTCTTATAACATAATTTCTTATTTTTATACCTCTCGTTTTTTTTAATGGCATGTTTTTTGCACCAGTATTCATGATGCAAAAATTGTATTCAGTGAAACAAAACAGAACGGAAATGAATAATATACTTATAATAGATGATGATACGGATATGTGTTGGGTGCTTTCGGAGGTTTTGAAAGAAGAAGGTTATGGAACGCATATTGTACATGATAAAAAAAACGCGCTATCCGGATTGGCGAAGCAAAAATACGACTTGGTTGTCTTAGATTATAAAATCGGCGATGAAGATGGGTTGTCAATTCTGGAAGAAATAAAAAAGAAAAAGTATAGCGGAAAAGTTGTAATGATATCTGCGTATGGCAATAAGGAAATAAACGAGAAAGCCCGCCTTAATGGAGCCGTTGATTTTATTGATAAGCCCTTTGATATTGTAAAATTTGTAAATAAAATAAACAAACTTATAAAATGAATTCTACCGAAATTACAAAATATCCGTTGCCTAAGGCAAAACTGTTATGTGTAGGGCAATCTTCAATCACTCTATCAGGCAGCTATGTGGAAGGAAAGTATTCTCATTACCATATTTTTGTAAACGAAGAAAAGATTAAAATTTATTAGGACAATAGAAATGAAAAGCGATAAACCAAAAAAGAAGAAAGAACCCGTTCAAAATCAAGCTGTAAATGTTGATAATGATACAAAAGAGTTACTTCATGATTTTGTAGCTGAGGCAATCGATTCATTGGATAAAAACGAACCGTTAATAGAGACAATAGCGGAGGCGGATAATGGAGAAAACGTTAATAGTATTTTCCGCGTTTTTCATACTATAAAAGGATTATCCGGATTTTTTGGTATGCAGAACATAAGCGTTTTTACTCACACTGCTGAAACGTTATTGGATATTTTCAGAAAAAACATAAAACCGCAAAGCCAGGCAAACCTGGATTTGATTTATGTTTCCTTCGATTTCTTAAGGACTCTGCTCAATAGCGTAAGCAATTCTTTTACGGATTGCGGGCATGAAGTAGAGATGAATTCGATTATTCAGAAATTAAAAGATAAAATTCTGGAGCTGGATCCTGCAAGAGCAAAAGAGGAAGAAGAAGATGAAGCGGCAGAACAACAGACAAAGGAAAAGCAAACTGTTATCCGTCCGTCAGATGAAGATAGTGAGGAAAACTTCGTAGGTAAATTTTTATCAGAGGCTCTGGAACTAATAACTAAGGCGGAAAAAAATTTATTGGAATTGGAAAAAAATCCGGAGAACGAATCGTTAGTTTCAGATACCTTTGGATATATTCATAGTCTGAAAGGTAATGCAGGTTTTCTGGGCTTAAAAGATATCGAGTCCTCCTCGATGCAGATCGAGAGCTTGTTGGATGATATCCGCAAGAAAAATATTCCGGCTGATTCAATGATTATATCGTTTCTTCTTGAACAAATTGACGGCATAAAAAACAAACTGAATGACAAGGAATCTATTATAAGCAGATCGGCGAAATCAGTTGCTGAAATTATTGAAATGACAGATAATGCCGAGACAGAGGAGGAAGAAATCGTTGAGACTATACCTGAGGATACCCCGCAGCCCGAAATATTGTTGGATAGAATTCCACAGGAAGCAAAACAGCCGGCAGCAGCAACAATTCAAAAGAAGGATATAAGAGTAGATACTGCAAAACTGGATAAACTTTTTGACCTCGTAGGCGAATTGATCACTATTGAGACGATGGTAATTAATAATCCTGATCTTGAAGATTTGGAACTCCCGAACTTTACCAAATCGGTCAATATGCTGAGCAAAATCACCAGAGAGCTTCAGGAAATAACCATGTCAATAAGAATGACTCCTCTTGAAGGACTTTTTAATAAAATGAAAAGATTAGTCAGGGATCTATCAATAAAATTCGATAAAAAAATTGATCTTGAAATATCCGGACAGGATACTGAAATGGATAAAAACGTAATTGAAGAAATTTCAGATCCTTTGGTACATATTCTTCGTAATGCTATCGATCATGGAATAGAATCAGCCGAGACGAGGAAGAAGAGGAATAAAAACGAAGCCGGAAAAATCAGGCTTCATGCCGGCTATGAGGGCAACGAGATTATCATCATGATTGAAGATGACGGCGCAGGATTGAATAAGGACAAGATATTAAAAAAAGCAATTGACCGGGGATTAGTAAAGAGCGCTCCCGAGAAATTAACCGATAGAGAAATCTGGCAGTTTATTTTTGAACCGGGCTTCTCAACCGCAGAGGTGGTAACCGAGGTTTCGGGAAGGGGCGTTGGTATGGATGTGGTAAGAAGAAATCTCGAAAAACTACGCGCAAGGATTGACATCCATAGTGAATTGGGCGCGGGAACAAAACTGAGTCTCAGAATACCGTTAACTCTTGCTATCATGGAAACTATGGTAATCAGTGTTGGAACCGGAAAATTTGCGCTCCCGATAATAGCTATGCGCGAATCTTTTAGACCGAAAAAAGAGGATATCACAGTCACGATGGATGGTCTCGAGATGGTAAAAGTCCGCAACGAACTATTTCCTGTTGTCAGATTGCACGAGATATTCGAACAGGAGCCGCTCAATAAAGATCTTGAAAAAGGTATTTTAATAAATATTGAATCCAGAGGCAGAAGGGTATGTATATTGGTAGATGATATTCTCGGACAGCAGCAGACCGTAATAAAAGGTCTATCTGATTATATCGGAAAAATTAAGGGAGTAACCGGCTGCATGATTATGGGTGATGGTGAAATAGGTTTGATAGTGGATATTGACACCCTAATTGATATATCAGAAACAAGTTCTAAATAAATTAATTCAGGAGGAAAAAAATGTCAGAAAAAGATATTAAACAACTCGATCTCGATGACGACTATTTGGAGGATGAGGATACTCAAAAGGACAAGTTCCTGACCTTCCATTTGGCGGCAGAAGATTATGCTGTTGAGATCAAATATGTGACCGAAATTATCGGTATTCAAAAGATAACAGAGGTACCGGAAATGCCTGATTACGTTAAAGGTGTGATTAACCTTCGCGGAAAAGTAATTCCGGTAATTGATGTCAGGCTAAGATTTAAATTGCCTCCAAAAGATTACGGCGATAGAACCTGTATCGTCGTCGTCGATATTTTGGGTAACGCAATAGGACTTATAGTTGACGAGGTATCCGAGGTTTTAACCATTCCGGAAAATCAGGTAGATCCGCCGCCTAAAACAGGCAAAGGGTCACAGAGCAGATATATTCAGGGAATAGGAAAAATCGGTGATGCAGTCAAAATTGTTCTGAATGTAGAAAAACTATTAAACGATTCTGAAATAGAAGATATAAAGGAAGTTAACTAAAATGGCATTTACTTTTTTCTTTCGTGATATTCATGTGCTGGAAAACATTATTGAAAAATTCATTCCCTATGTAACCGGCAGAAGCAGCATCAAAGTATGGGATGCGGGATGCGCTATGGGTCAGGAACCCTACACCTTAACTATACTTCTTGCAGAAGCGATGTCAAAATATTCTTATAATAATCTAAAGGTAACAGCCAGCGACTACGATGCGCCTTTTGAAAAAGTTATAAAAGAAGCAGTTTATAGTTATACTGAACTGGAAAGAATACCTGAGGATATTTTTGCAAAATATTTTCACAAGACCGGAAATGATAATTCCTATGTTGTTGATGACGTCATTAAAAACAAAGTTGAATTTATTCTTCACGATCTGCTTAGTCTGAAAAGTGTTGGAAACGATTTCAGTCTTGTTCTATGCAAAAATGTATTGCTTCATTTGGATTATAATGAAAGAATTGAAGTGATGAAAATGTTTCATTCGTCTTTGGCAGCTGATGGTCTGTTTGCGACCGAGCAAACCCAAAAATTGCCGCCTGAGGTTAGCCACCTGTTTGAACAGATTGTTCCCGATGCTCAGATTTTTAGAAAAATTTAAGAAAAAAAATGAAAATTATAAAGCTTAAATCAAACCCTGAAAAATACAGCTGCAATTCCTATCTTCTGCTAGGAGATTGGAATGCTATCAATGATGTTAATGCCTTGATAGATACCGGTTCAGATGGATTTCTAATTGATGAAATCGAGAACCTGAATACCGGTGTTGGTAAAAAAAGGATCGATATGGTAGTGTTTACTCACAACCACTTTGATCATACCGGAGGCGTTAACGAATTGGTTAAGCTTTACAATCCACAAGTCTGTTCGGCAATTAAAACCGACTATGTAACAAGGATTCTGAAGGACGGGGAGCTTTTGGTATTGGGTGATAGATATTTCGAGGTTATTCATACTCCCGGTCATTCGTCTGATTCCATTTGTTTATACTGTCAGCAGGATAAAATACTCTTTTCGGGAGATACCCCATTAGATATAAAAACTGACGGCAATTCTTTTACAGAAGATTATTTCGGTTCTATTTCCAGGCTTGCGGAGCTGAAAATAAGAACTATTTATCCCGGGCATGGAGATCCCATTCTCGTTAATGCTGAAAGGATGATACATCACACATATTTGTTAGTAAAAAATTATTTATTAAATAAAAAAACAACTAATTGAGGATAATAAAATGAAATGGTTCTATAATCTCAAAGTTAAAGCAAAATTATTGCTAAGTTTCGTTGTTGTAGCTATTATTGCTGCAGTCATTGGTTTCTTGGGTTATAACGGCATGAGCAGTATAAACAGCAACATGGAAAGTATTTATATTGATAGGCTTGAGCCGATCCGTGATTTGGGATATGCCAACGCTGCTATTCTTATTGCGCGCGGTGATTCAAGAAATATGATTCTTGTTGATACCAAGGAAGAGCGTCAAAAATATTATAATATAGTTATGGAGCAGTGGAAAAAAGCTGAAGAGTACGTTGATAAATTCAGCAAGACATTTTTGCTTGAAGAGGAGAAAAAACTATTAGCAAAGTATAACGAGGCGTATGATCTTTATAAGCCTGTACGCGATATCGGTTTAGGATTGGCTCTGAATATGAGAGACGAAGAAGCCGAGGCAGTATTGAACGGCGATGCCAGAAAATATTTGGCAGATGTCAGAAATAATTTAAGAGCCCTTATAGATTTGAATGCAAAGGAAGCCGAAGCGCTTAAACAAAAAAGTGATAGTGAAGCCTCGAGTAAAACATTTCTCGTGCTTCTCTTTCTGGTTATAGGCGTTCTTATGGCTATCGGGCTTGGTTTTATGATTGCAAATATTATAAGCAAACCTGTAAACCAGATTACCGACGCAGCAAGGAAGCTTTCACTTGGTGATGTTGATGTAAAAGTTGACGTAGATTCAAAAGATGAACTTGGTATGTTGGGTGAGGCTTTCGGCGCCATGGTCAAAAACATAAAAGAACAGGTTGATGTTGCAAATAAAATTTCTGAAGGTGATCTAGGAACCAATATAAAAGTTAAATCCGATAAGGATGTATTAGGGAAAGCCCTGAATACGGTTATCGATTCCCTTAAAGGTTTAGTTACAGAAGCCGGTATGCTTACAAAAGCCGGAGTAGAGGGTAAATTAAGCACCAGAGGAAACGCTGAAAAATTCAGAGGAAGTTATAAAGAAATCGTAGCCGGTGTAAACGCTACTCTTGATGCAGTAATTGGACCACTCAATGTAGCAGCAGAATATATCGATAGAATCAGTAAAGGTGATATTCCCAAGAAAATTTCCGACAACTACAATGGCGACTTTAACGAAATAAAGAACAATCTTAACAATTGTATCGATAGCATCAATGCTTTGATAAGCGATGCTATGATGCTCTCTAAGGCAGCTGTTGAGGGTAAATTAAGCACCAGAGCCGATGCATCGAAGCATCAGTCCGATTTTAGAAAAATTGTTGAGGGTGTTAACTCAACACTGGATTCAGTAATAGGTCCTCTTAACGTAGCAGCCGAGTACGTGGATAGAATCAGCAAAGGCGATATACCAAAGAAGATCACAGACAACTACAATGGCGATTTCAATGAAATCAAAAATAATCTTAACAACTGTATTGATAACCTTAGCGGTTTAATTGATCAGATGCAGAACATGTCGCATCAGCATGATTTAGGCGATATAGATGTAAACATTGAAGCGAATAAATTCCAGGGCGCATATAAAGTTATGGCTCAGGGTGTAAATGATATGGTCAACGGACATATTGCTGTTAAGAAAAAAGCAATGGCATGCGTAGGCGAATTCGGACGGGGAAATTTTGAGGCTCCTCTCGATAAATTCCCGGGCAAAAAGGTGTTCATTAATAATACCATTGAACAGGTTAGAGTGAACCTGAAAGCGCTTATTGCAGATGCAGTGATGCTTTCTAATGCTGCAATAGAGGGAAAGCTTAGTACCAGAGCAGATGCATCAAAACATGAAGGTGATTTCAAAAAAATTGTTGAAGGTGTTAACTCAACCCTGGATTCAGTAATTGGTCCTCTTAATGTAGCTGCCGAGTACGTAGATAGAATCAGCAAAGGCGATATACCAAAGAAGATTACTGACAACTACAACGGCGATTTCAATGAAATCAAAAATAATCTTAACAACTGTATTGATAATCTTAGCGGTTTAATTGATCAGATGCAGAACATGTCGCATCAGCATGATTTAGGCGATATAGATGTGAACATTGAAGCTAATAAATTCCAGGGCGCTTATAAAGTTATGGCTCAGGGTGTAAATGATATGGTCAACGGACATATTACTGTTAAGAAAAAAGCAATGGCATGCGTGGGCGAATTTGGACGCGGTAATTTTGAAGCTCCTCTTGATAAATTCCCCGGCAAAAAGGCATTTATTAATAATACCATTGAACAGGTTAGAGTTAATCTGAAAGCGCTTATTACAGATGCTGTTATGCTTTCTAATGCAGCCATCGAGGGAAAACTGAGTACGAGAGCGGATGCATCAAAACATGAAGGCGATTTTAGAAAAATTGTTGAAGGTGTTAATGGTACACTCGATGCAGTTATTGGACCACTCAATGTAGCTGCCACGTATGTTGACAAAATCAGCAAGGGTGATATGCCTAAGAAAATAACGGATAGTTACAATGGTGATTTCAATCTTATAAAGAACAATTTAAATGAGTGCATTGATAATATCAATCTGTTGGTTGCTGATGCAAACATGCTTTCAATTGCTGCAATTGAAGGCAGACTGAATACCAGAGCTGATGCATCCAAACATCAGGGCGATTATAAGAAGGTAGTTGATGGCGTAAACACAACATTAGATGCCGTTATTAAACCGGTACAGGAAGCTGTCGGCGTTATTCAGAAAATGGCTGTCGGCGATTTTACCTCTTTAGTCCATGGTGATTATCAGGGTGATCATGCAATTCTAAAAGATGCGATTAATAGTACCATAACCTCCATATCCGATATCCTTCAGCAAATCATTGCTACTACCGAACAGGTAACCAGAGGCGCACAGCAGGTTGCAGATGCAAGTCAGTCTTTATCACAGGGCGCGACAGAACAGGCAGCCTCACTTGAAGAGATCACAAGTTCAATGACCGAAATTGGTTCACAGACTAAACTCAATGCTGAAAACGCAAATAGAGCCAATCAACTTGCAATCAACGCAAGAAATGCGGCAGAAAAAGGTAATTCCGAAATGAACCTGCTTATGAATGCAATGACCGAGATAAACGAATCCAGCAAGAACATTAACAAAATCATTAAGGTTATTGATGAAATAGCATTCCAGACAAATCTATTAGCTCTGAATGCAGCAGTAGAAGCGGCCAGAGCCGGTAGACATGGAAAGGGTTTTGCAGTCGTTGCAGAGGAAGTAAGAAATCTGGCAGCAAGAAGCGCCAAAGCTGCAAAAGAAACAGCCGAATTGATTGAGGGATCAATTAAGAAGGTTGAAAATGGATCTGAAATCGCGACAAGAACAGGCGTCTCTCTTGGAGAGATAAAGGATGGTTCAACCAAGGTAACCGATATTGTTGCCGAGATAGCAGCTTCATCCAATGAACAGGCGCAGGGTATTGCTCAAACAAATACCGGACTTGGACAGATTGATAAAGTTACGCAACAGAATACTGCCAACGCGGAAGAAAGCGCATCAGCGGCTGAAGAGCTTTCAGGACAGGCAACCCAGCTAAACGACATGCTTTCTAAGTTCAATTTATCCGGCGGAACTAAACTTTTGGGCGGAAGATCAAGTGAAGCACCAACACGCGCTTCCAAAAGAATGCAGGATAATAGCAAAGTAAAAATGATGTCCCCAAGCGATGTAATTAAACTTGACGATGATGATTTCGGCAAGTTCTGACACTCTAGATTAAATTGGGACTGACTAAAAACATATAATATCCCCGTCCCGATTCGTTATTCTAAAAATTTCGAATCGGGACGGTAAGATAAACAAAGTTTTTTGACAGCCTCTGTTTAGAATAAAATAATTCTCTGTTTCCGGAATATATTAGAAGTAAATAAAAATGATGAACCTGGATTTAAGAATCAGCGATAAAGAATTTATCCTAATGAGGAATCTGATTTATAATACATTTGGTATTAATTTATCGGATGACAAGAAATCACTAATCCCCGGAAGGCTTCAGGGTTTGATGAGAAAGCTCGAGTTTGAAACATTTCACGAATATTATGATTATATAACAGCGGATAAAACAGGAAACGCGCTTATTGAGTTGGTCAATTTGATTTCCACAAACCACACTTTTTTCTATCGCGAAAAAGATCATTTTGAGTACTTTCAATCAATTGCGCTCCCGGAAATGATTAAGCAGATCGAAACCACAAATGTTAGGGATCTTAGAGTGTGGTGCGCAGGATGTTCAACCGGAGAAGAATCCTATCTTTTAATGATGCTGATCAAAGAAGTTTTTGGCAACAGGTACACGGGCTGGGATGCAGGATTGCTTGCAACCGATATATCGGAAAAGGTTTTGATGATTGCCCGCGCAGGAATATACAGTGAAGATAGAATGGAACTGCTGCCTCCGTTTATAAAACATAAATATTTCAAAAAACTGAAGAGCGGACAGTGGGAAGTAATTGACGAAATTAAAAGGGAAATTATTTACCGCAGATTTAATTTGATGAATAAAGATTTCCCTTTCAAAAAGAAGTTTCATGTTATATTTTGCCGTAACGTAATGATATACTTCGATCAAAAAACCAGGGATGATCTGGTTAACCGTTTTGCCGAGTTTTTAGAGGATGACGGTTACCTGTTTATTGGTCACTCTGAAACTTTAGGACGTGAACAGATTCATTTTAAATATATAAAACCGGCACTTTATAAAAAAGTAAAAGGAGGAAATGTTTAACATGGAAAAAAAATTGGCTCTTGTAACGGATGATATGGCGATCAATAGGGTAGCTATTAAAGGATTTTTGTCCATTATTGGTCTTACAGTTGAGTTAGCTGAGGATGGATTAATTGCTTCAAAAATGCTCAATCAGAAAAAATACGATGTGATATTTTCTGATATTGAAATGCCGAATATGAACGGTTATGAATTATTAAGAGCCGCAAAACGGCATCCGCTTAACGGCAGTACTCCGGTGATTATGCTATCAACTCTGAACAAACCGGAAGATATAGATAAGGCAAAAAAACTTGGTGCAAGCTTTTATATGGTTAAGCCTTTTACGGCAGACGGAGTAAAAAACGCACTAAAAACATTGAATATTATTTCGTGACAATTATTATGAATGATAATCTTGAAATTAGTTTATTGCTGGAAAATTTAGAAAAACTTGAGGTTGAATTGCTCAACTTCGAGGAAAGCATTAATTCCGGTATCGCGGATTCTTCTTTCATACACAGAATATTCCGTCATGCTCATAATTTAAAAAGTATGCTGGCTATGTCTGACAAAGAACATTCATCAAAACTAATGCATGTTCTGGAGTCCTGTTTTGATGCCTTGAGAAAAGGAGATAGATTGTCTTCGGAATTAATAGTTCAGAATAGCCTTCTTTCAGTAGATATTATCCGGTCAAATATAGATACAAAGGATGAAAATATAATTGATATTGAATCCCAAATAAATATTTTCGAAAGAATCATTTCCGAAGAATCTTCCGCAAAAACCAAAAAGGAAACCATAAAGATACCCTTGGAAATTCAGCAGAAGAACAAGAAGGTTTTTGATGAACCATCAAACAAATACTATCTAATAGAAAAACTTATTAAATCGGATATAGATAAAGAAACGATGGGGTCTCTCCCGATTTATGCAGATATCAGAGAGGTTGGTTTTCTGATTCATCAGTTTCCACGGTTTGAGGATATTGATAAAAGCAGCGAGTTTTTTGTATTAACACTTATATTCAGCAGCGAAAAAAATAAAGAAGAATTGGAATATTTTATTTTTGATCCTTTCCGTGAGGTAGCTGTTAGTTTCGAAAATGAAGTCAAAAAGAACGTGGTTAAGATACCAAGAGACATCCATTCCCTTCGAACATTAGTGGTAGAAGACGAGTTTTTCAGCAGAGTTTTATTACAGGAAATATTGCTTGATTTTGGTAAATGTGATGTTGCCGTCAATGGTATTGAAGCTGTTGAGGCGGTAAAAATGAGAGTATTACAGGGAAATCCTTATGATTTAATTTGTTTGGATATAATGATGCCGGAGATGGATGGGCATGAAACCCTGAAGAGAATACGCGCAATTGAAGAAGAGAATGGAATATTGGGTTTAGACAGAGCAAAAATTATTATGACCACCGCTCTTGACGATATGGAAACCGTGATATCTTCTTTTCGTGATCAATGCGATGTATATTTGGTAAAACCAATATCGGTTAATAAACTAAAAAACGAACTTTATAAATTGAATCTGATAACAAAGAGCAATGAGTCAAAATAAAATAAAAGTACTAATTGTTGACGATTCTGCGCTGGTGCGGGATATTCTCAAGAAAGGTCTTTCTGCAGATCCCGGGATAGAAGTTGTTGGAACAGCCCCGGATGCTTATGCAGCGCGGGATAAAATCGTAGAACTTAGACCCAACGTTTTAACACTTGATATTGAGATGCCGCGGATGGATGGACTTGAATTTTTGAAAAAACTGATGCCTCAGTACCCGCTGCCTGTTGTCATTGTCAGTTCCTTAACCCAAAAAGGTAAAAAGATTACCTTTGAGGCTTTGGAAAACGGAGCGGTTGATTTTGTTACAAAACCATCCAGCGATGTTGCCCGCGGACTCAGCCAGATGATGATGGAATTAAGAACAAAAATTAAAATTGCATCCACTGCAAATGTTTCACACTGGAAAAGCAAACGGAGCGAATTAAGACAAACAATCGGTTATGCCCCAAAGGCGTTGGCGGAATCAACAGATAAAGTAATAGCAATCGGCGCCTCGACAGGAGGAACGGAAGCAATTACAAGAGTTTTAATTAAGCTTCCTTTAAATATTCCGGGTATAGTTATTGTACAGCATATGCCGCCGGTATTTACAAAAATGTTTGCCGATAGGCTCAATGAATTATGTTCAATTGAGGTAAAAGAAGCTAAGAGCGGTGATAGAATTTTACCCGGAACCGCACTTCTTGCGCCCGGTGAGCTGCACATGAAGGTTATCAGATCGGGAGGACATTATCAGGTTGTATGCCAGGAAGGCGAAAAGGTTAATGGACACAGACCTTCCGTAGACGTACTTTTTGATTCTGTGGCGGAAAATGTGGGACCCAACGCTTATGGTGTTATATTAACCGGTATGGGAAATGATGGCGCTGCAGGTATGAGACGAATGAAAATGGCAGGAGCAAAAAATATAGCTCAGGATGAAGCCTCCTGTGTAGTATACGGTATGCCGAAAAGCGCTATTGAACAGAATGCGGCCGATATTATTCTTCCGCTCGAAAATATTGCGGCGGGGATTATTAATCATCTTTAGAGAAAATGATGTCGATGGAAAAATTTGAAAAATATGATATTTGTGTTCTCTATGTAGAGGATGACCTGAATATAAGAGAACTTGGTAAAGAAATACTAATGCGGAAAGTAGCGCGTGTGTTTGTTGCCGAGAACGGACTAATTGGATATAATATGTACCGGGAACATAATCCGGATATAGTGGTTACAGATATCAAAATGCCTGGTATGAGCGGCTTGGAACTCGCATCGCAAATTAAGGATATTAATAAAGAAACTGAAATTATAGTATCTTCGGCTTTCTCTGAAACGGAATATTTAAAAAGGGCGATAGATCTTGGAATTTCAGTATATGTTGTAAAACCTTTCGACAGCAAGAAGCTGTTCTCCGCAATTGAAAAATGCTGGGAGTCCATCAGACTCAGAAGAGAAGTCAAGCAAAAAGAGATTGAGCTTCTGCGCGCAAACTCCGAATTAGAAGAAAAAGTAGCGGAGAGAACAAAAGCTTTAAAACTTGAACATGAGTTTAGAAACAGATTATTCGAAATGGATCCTTCTTTTATCATGATAGCCGATGAAGAAGGGAAAATTAAATTTATAAACAAAACAATCACCGATATTTTTGGAAATGGAAATCCGGAATCAACACGCACCGACTGTTTCAATTTAAAATTTGATTCAAAAGGTAATGTAAACGGAAAATCTATCACAAGCCTTATTGAAAACAAAAAAAATATCGAATCAGTTTTTGTGTTTAATGAAAAAACATATTCTGTACTTTGGAATTTCAGATACATCAACCAGGATAATAAATCCTCTGAAATTCTATGTCACGGAACAGACATCAGTTACCGTAAAGAATTTGAATCCCTTCTTGATAAAAGAAACCGATTACTCCGTGCCGCATCATTGAGCGCCAATTATTTTATAACAATATCAAATGTTGAGACTGCGCTAAAACAGTGCCTTGAGTTGGTAGGAATTGCCATGGAGTGTAATATGGCGCTGTTTTTAGAGCCGCCGAATAAAACAAATCGAAAGTCATGGCCGCATAACTCATTATGTTATTGGTCAGCAGATTCATCAGGAGATAGTCTGGCGGTTGGATGTAAAATTGAGACGATGTCGCTTCTCATAAATGATAACCGGATGAAAATGTTGATGGGCGGTGAATATCTGATATTGCCTTGCATGGATTTGGTTGATCTTGATACAAACAAATCAGCGCAGAATCATCTTTCAGGAAGATATCTGATTATTCCAATACTGGTTGATTCAATTCTTTCGGGAATTCTAATATTTGCCGCAAACGACAAATTTGAGATATGGGATGAGGGGGAGGTATCGATCCTTCAGACACTTGCTTCGACATTGGGAAATGTATTTAGGCGAAAAATCACCGAAGACGAACTGAAAAAACTTAGCACCGCTGTTGATCAAAGTTCAAGCGCAGTTATTGTTACAGATCGATTCGGCAATATAGAGTACGTCAACTCAAAATTTACCGAAATAACACAATATAAACTAACTGAAGTCATTGGGAAAAATCCGAGATTTCTTAAATCCGGTAAACATCCTGATGATATATATAAAAATCTTTGGGATACTATTTCAAGCGGCAGCGAGTGGCATGGAGAAATGTACAACAAGAAAAAAGATGATGAGTATTATTGGGCGCTGGTTTCGATTTCGCCGATCAGAAACGATTTAAATGAAATAACGCATTTTATTGCTATTCAGGAAGATATAACCAAAAACAGGATGATTTCGGAGGAACTGGAGAAGTCAAAAATTGCAGCAGAAGCAGCTAGTTCGGCAAAGACAATTTTTCTTGCAAATATGAGTCATGAGCTTAGAACACCATTGAATGGAATAATGGGAATGACCAGTCTGTTAGAGTACACCGGACTGAACGAAAAACAGGCAGGATATTTAAAAATGGTTAAATCCTCCTCCGAAATATTATTACGGTTAATTACCGATATTTTAGATCTAACCAAAATTGAATCCGGTAAACTGGAACTTAAGAACTCCTTGTTCAATACAAAAGCAAAAATTATGGAATCAATTGATGCTTTGTCATCAACCAAAGATAGAAAAGATTTAGTTTTCCGTTACACCATTGATCCCGATATCCCGCAGTTTCTAATTGGAGATTATCAAAGACTTCAACAAATTATTAACAATATTTTGGGGAACGCATTAAAATTTACTGAAAATGGCAGCATAGATATCTCAGTGGTAAAAAGCGGACAGTTCTCTAATAAAACAGAATTATTATTTACAGTATCCGATACCGGAATCGGTATATCAAAGGAAAACTACGCGTATCTGTTCAAACGGTTTAGCCAGGTTGATGGCTCAACAACCAGAAAATATGGAGGTAGCGGTTTAGGATTGGCTATATCTAAACAGATTGTTGAGATGATGGATGGAAAAATATGGTTTGAGAGTGAGGAAGGAAGCGGAAGCAAGTTTTATTTTACGGTTAAACTTGAAAGTACGAATCAGGAAGAGAAAGAAAAAACGGTGAATGGTGATCCTCACGGAATACCAATTGCGGCATCCAGTAAAAACTCCTCCAGTTATATTCTTCTGGTTGAAGATAGCCAGATAAACCGGTTTTTATTAACTAATGTTTTGGAAGAACATGGTTACCGTGTTGATTCCGCAGCAGATGGGTTACAAGCCATAGAAAAGATTGAAAAAAACAGTTACGATGCTGTACTAATGGATATTCAAATGCCGGTTATGGATGGTTTTGAGGCTACAGCAAAAATCAGAGAATCGGAGCAACTCACAAAAAAACATTTGCCAATTATTGCACTAACTGCGCACGCTTTTGAGGAAGACCGGAAAAGATGCCTTGATGCAGGAATGGATCATTATATTTCAAAACCGGTTGATTATGAGCAATTATTTTCGGTTATTGAATTAGTAACAAAAAAAGCCGAAAAAGAAGAGAAATTAGCAGATGTTGATCTTACGGATTTGTTAAAGGCAATCAACAACAATCAGATCATTTATGATAAACTTGTAAAATATTTTATAGATAATTATCCTTCTCAACTGAAGGATTTGATAGACTCTGTAAAAAACAAAGATTATGAAAGTACGGTAAGGGGTTCTCACACATTAAAGGCTGCGGTTGGCAATTTCGGTGCAAAACTTGCGTTTGATCTGATTCGAAAACTGGAAATCATGGGAAACAATAAAAATCTTTCGGATTCTGATGAGATTATGGCTGAAATAATCGAAGAACTGAAGAGGGTTGAAAGCTATCTTATAAATCATGTTATTTAGATAACAAATTTGGAAAATTTTTAAGAAAACATAAAACATAGAAAGGAACTAAAATGAAGATTCTTATAGTTGAAGATGAATTCGTAAGCCGGCACGTATTACAGGAACTGCTTCATCCTTTCGGTGAATGCAGTATGGCAGTCAACGGAAAAGAGGCTGTAGAGGCATTCAACTTGGCATTATCTGAAAAAAAGCCGTACAACCTTATCTGCCTGGATATCATGCTTCCCGAGATGGATGGTCAGGAGGTTCTGAAAACAATCAGGGAAATTGAAAGAGAAAATAAAATTGGCGGCCTTGATGGTGTAAAAATTATTATGACGACCGCCCTTGAAGATTTCGATAATATAAAAAGAGCATTTATCGAACAATGTGAAGGTTATTTAGTTAAACCAATAACCCGCGAAAAAATTATCACCCAGATGAAAGAACTTGGGCTAATCAAAGAGAGCTGATAGGAATCAGTTTATTTGATCAGCATCATTTTCTTCATAGCCGAAAAACTTCCGGCGCTAAGTTTGTAGTAGTAAATACCGCTTGGCGCTTTTTCAGCAAACCATGTAACGGAATGGCTGCCTTTGTTCTGGAAATCATTAACTACTTCGGCAAGCTCCTGTCCCAACTGATTATAAACTTTAAGCGTCACATATGCTGCTTCACGCAAAGTATACTCTATTTTGGTTGAGGGATTAAAAGGATTCGGGTAATTCTGTGATAGTCTGAATTCTGTTATTCTGTTGTTTATTAATTCGTTTTCAGTGAAAGATTTCTCTCCCGCAATAACTTTAAATTGTTTGCTGTTGCCTGACGAGATAAAACTGTAGGTTCCGTTTACGGGATATATTTTATTCCCGGTTTCCTCATCTAGAAAAACTAAGTCCATTTCCTTGGGTAATGAGCCGCTTATCTCAAAGAAGAGGGAATATTTTTTATTCTTAGAAAGATTATTCAACCTTACAAGCCACGAAGCGCCTGATTCTTTTAGTTCTTTGAACAAACCTGCAAATTCCCGGTTGCCCTCAATGATTCTTATATCAATACTTCTTCCTGGAGAAAGCGGTGGTTTGCTGTAGCTTGGATTGTCAAGTTTTTTTAATCCTATTTTGACTTTATCATTATTTCCTTTTTCATCCAATAGTGTCAGATTTATTTTCCAACCGCTCTCATTATCTACAGAAACAGATTTCTTTCCGGAGACGGCCGGCATATAAACCGGATTAACCAGAATATCAACCGGAGAGGTTTCGTTGTTCATAATAAAATATCCGGTAAAGGGATTGATGCTTGAAGTTTCCTCTTCATATTTAGTCGAAGCCCACTTCCAAAGGATATTTTCTACGTTTTTTCCTGACGGTATAACCAGTTCATTAAGCGCGACATTAAATAGGAATGGATTGCCGATTTGATTCCATCCCGGCTGCAAGGTGATTTTATAAGGTTCGTTGGTCGAGGTAGAAACAACATTGGAAAAATTCAGACTGAAATCCTGGCTGTAGATTGCCCAAAATCCATCGCCTGCTTTTAGCGGCAGTGGATTGGCGCTGGTCAATTCCAGATAATCTCCATTACTCCAGTGGAAAATTCGCCAAACGAAAGGATCAAAATTACCAAAGATTTTTACTATCTCATCCTGAAAATTGCTTGTCCCAAAATCGAAGGGTATTGAAAGCATAGAATATGTTGATGCCTTCAATGGTTCGGGAACATTTAAAGCAGGAATTTTAATCCTAATATGCAAGGGCTCAAGTAAGTAGTTGGTTTCCGGGAATGTTATAATTCCATTAGGTGTAGTAACTTTAATATAATAATCCAAACCGCGTGTTGATAAAATATTTTTGCTGAATGTGTAAGTGTATCCGGTAGAGGTAATCGTAGCATTTGCGGAATCAAATTTTGTTCCACCGCCCAATCGGTAAAAAACCTGAACGTAATTTGTCGCAATTGAATGGCTGAGAGCAAAAGAAATCTGTTTATCCTGACCGAAATCCGCGAAGAAATCCTGTGTCTGGTTAATTATTGTTGCCGTTGGTTCTGTTTCTGCAGTTAGTGCAATGCTTTTGACGGCTGCATCGGGATCATCAGAAGATATTAAAATGTTTGCGTTTTTTATGCCCGCAATCGAGCCAATATATCTAACTGTTATTAATCTGGAACTTGCTGGATTTAAATTAAGTGGTACTGAAAATCCTGATAGAGAAAAATATTGTTTATTTACACCATCTAAAGTAATATTATTTATATTCAGAACAGCATTACCGTTGTTTAATATAGTAAAAGCGGAATCCTTATTTATCCCGAAAGATATTTTTCCAAAGTTAATGACAGAAGGAATTACGCTAATCTGAGGAGCTATGCCGGTACCACTAAGGTTAACAATGGAATTTGCTGCCGTCATATCGTTTACAGTTATATTCAGCGCAGCAGATTTTGTTCCTCTGTTTGCAGGATTGAATCTGATATAGATAGTATCTGTTTCTGATGGTTGTATTTTGCTTATATTTGTTACCGGTTTGATTGTGAAGGAATTTATATCCTGGCCGGTAATAGATAGATTTGTAATTTCAAGAATGCCGGCGCTGCTGTTTTTAACTACAATAATTGTGTCCTTTGCAGTGCTTGCCATTACATTCCCAAAGTTGATTGCCGAAACAAGATCAATTGTCGGATAATCTCCTTCGCCTCTCAAGAGCACTGTTGCGCTTGGTAAAACGAGGTCGGTGGAGGTGATTTTTAAAGACACCTGTTTTGATCCTAAACTCTTCGGTAAAAAATATAATTTAATAATTTTTTCTTCCAGAGAGCCAAGAACTATCGGAAGGGTTACGGGTTCGGATAGTTTGAAATGCGCAGTATCAACACCTTCGAATGAAATTGAGTTTATAGTAAGCGAGGATAAGCCTGTGTTTTTAATTTTAACCAAATTATCCTGCCTGGAGTTTAAATTAATTTTTCCAAAATCAATTTGTAATGGACTAACAAAGAAAGCCGAAGCACCCTGTAAACCTTTTCCGCTCAATGTTATCTGAATAAGCGGTGTCTGGGTGTCGCTAGTCCTTATTCTTAAAATCGAAGTATATGTTTTTTGAAGATCGGTTGATGTAGGACTAAACCTGACTGTTATGGTTTTTGACGAATTGGGATTAATTGTTATTGGAAAAGCTGTCTGTAATGAAAAATAAGTTTTATCCGTACCGGTGATGTTGAGTGAATCGATAGTTTTACTGACCGGTGATGTATTAGTCAGCGTGATTATGGTATCTTTGAATTGATATAAGGTTACCTGTCCAAAATTAATAGTTGTGGGTGAGTGGGTTATAGTTCCGCCTGTCAGATTCTCTGCCTTTCCGGAACCGGTAACCGGAACGAGTAATACCGGATTGTTAGGATCGTTACTTTTAATTCTGATATCGGCGTAGTATATTTTGTTGGTATCGGATAAAGTTGGGAAGAATTGCAAACCAACAGATTGTGATTGTCCCGGATTTAGCTGAATGGGAAGTGAAAAACCGGACAGTTGATAATATGCCTTGTCCAAACCCATCAGTTTTAAAGAATCCACAATTAGTTTTTGGGTACCGGAATTGGAAATACTGAATGTGCTGTCTTTGATTGAGTTTATAAATACTTTACCAAAATTAAGAGCTGAAAAAGCAAGATAAATAGCCGGCTGATCTGCAACCTTACTATTACCGATGAGTATTACAAATACTTCCGGATTTGCGGGATCATTACTTTGAATAACCGCTCTGGCGAAGCGCATTCCTGCGCTTAATGGCCTAAACCTAATCTTCAGGTTAAACTGTCCCCCCGGCTGTATAGAGAAGGGGAACGAAATATTTTCAACTGAAAAATCTGTTTCGAAACCACCATCAAAATAGATTCCTGTTATATTCAGGAGGCTGTTGCCGGTATTATTTATCTGAATTACAGTATCCTTATAGTTTCCAACCGCTAAAGTGTCGAAAGTAACTCTATCCGGAGTGCGGGATATAACTGGAGCCATTATGTTGGCGCTCAATTCAATATTATAGTTTGGCTTATCCGGGTCATTACTTATGATACTCAAACCGGCTGATTTGGAACCAGAAGGGAGCGTTCCGTTTATTCTAATCCTTACTATCTCGGTTTGATCTTTTGATAATTCTATCGCGGTGCCGCCGGAAACGAACGAAAACATTGAATTATTATTTCCTGTAAAACTTTTCGATGTAATATTTAAATTAATATTTCCATCGTTACGGAGAGTTATTGTAGTATCTTTGGTTGATCCGGCAACGATATCGCCGAAATTTATGCTTTGTTTATCAGCGGCTATAACCGGTTTACCACCGCCAACTCCCGATAAACTAATTTGTCTTATATTGCCAAGAGGATCATTACTGGTTATTTTTAATATGCCATTTTTCGAGCCCAGAGTTCTGGGATAGAATTCGACTATTAGGGTCTCCGTTCTGCCGGGAGCTATTGTAACATTACCCAAATTTGATTTAAGTTTGAAGGAAACCGTATCATTAAGAATTTCATTCGAGCTTAAAGTAATAGAGATGGCGCCGTCATTCTTTATTGAAATAGTGGTATCTTTAAATGGTTTCTCCTGGCTGGTTGTTCCAAAGTCAATTACTGAAGGAGAAATTGAGAGACTCGGATTAACAATATTTGCGGCTAATGTAATCTTTTTCGAAGGTGATGATTCGGAATTGTTAATTACATTAATCGAGTCTTTCTTCAATCCAAATTGATAGGGATTTAGCCGGACATTTACTTTATAAGTCTGATTTGGATTTAGTATTATTGGAGATGTTGGAGTAGCTTTTGAGATTAACCTGAATATTGAATCCGCAACAAATTCGCTTAGCGATGAAATACGCAGTTTATATGGTCCTGAATTTGTGATTGTAAAAAAAGTATCTCTTGGTGCAGAGTTTAATCCAACGGTTCCGAAATCAATTGCCGATGGAGCCGTAGAAATACTCGAACCGGTTACCTGCGCATAAAGATTTACACCGGCATCCGGATTATTTCCGGAATTATTCTGAAGCCTTAGAGTGTTTGTAATATAACCCGTGCGGTTAGGAAAGAATCTAACGGTTAATGATTTTATCTCCTGGGGATTTAATGTGAAAGGAAAAGTTTCTAAAACATAAAATAAAGAATCAGCCGGGTTAAAATTGTATCCTGAAAAAGTAACCGTTTTAACTTCGTCTGTATTCCTTACATTGAATGTCTGATCTTTGTACGTTTCTCCATAACCATTCATACCAAAATCCAACTCCGTCTTACTGACCGATATGGAGGCGCCCACAGGAATGACATTAGCCCTTAGCGGGATATAAACGTATGTTGGTGTTGAGCTGGTTTTAACAATAAGAGTATCAAAGAATTCGCCTTCCCAGACGGGACTGTATTTGATTCCGATTTTTACATCTATGCCGAATTGTAAGGTGCATGTGGGCGGCGCCTGGGTTAAAAAAACACTAAAATCAGTTTCTTCCCTTGCGAGATAAATTTCCAGAATATCCAGTCCCATAAAAGATGTGGTGCTGAATGTAACAGTATCCCGATACTCTTCAATATCCGAACGGACATCGCCGAAGTCAATACTGCTTTTATTCCAGGTATATGGCTCGGTTGTAGGATATATTGTTACCGTAACCGGAATTTTTAGCACCGGTGCATTCTGCGAGTTGTTTTCAATAACTAAGGTATCGGAGAATGTTCCTATATCCTGGTAAAAAAACGATTGAATCCTTACGGTCAATGAACCCCCAAGTGCGCTTGGTGTTACTATTCTTGTTGGAGGCGCATCGTTTAGCACAACAGTAAAACTGCTGGGGTAATTAATAAAATATATATTAGTTACCTCGGTTTGAGTATCTCCTCCCGGATTTGTCAATACTATATCTTGCGTATGCAGGGAGTTGTAACTAACACTGCCGAAATTAACAGATGCTTTGTCGCTCTGGATATACCGGTTTACAGCCCAAGATTGTGAACAAACTAAAAACATCAAAACAATTGTATAAATTATCTTTTTCACATCAAATCCCTTTATGATAGGTTACTACTATTATACAAACAGGGGAACATCAAAGTTTCATCAGGATCGTTATTTCTATATTTAAACAAAATTATTTTCGCAATTCAAGATAGCATGTTTTACCTTTTCTGGTTTTATCAGGTTTTCAAATTTCAAACCGGAGCAGGTTACCATGGCGCATTTACTTGATTTTTTCGACTTCTCTTCTTCCATTTTGGAAAATTTTTTGCTGTCAATAGTTTTATCTGCTCATATTTTTTGTTTTTAATTGTTATTTACATATCCTTAATAATTTGCAGGTGTCCGTTTAATTCCTGAACCCTGTTTTTGACTATATCCATTCTATCAAATGCATGCATTGGAATAAACATAGTGCCATCTTTTTTTGAATAAAATGAATCCAGGAGCTTGAATTCCTCGTCCCTGAACTTTATCCATGCCTTTTGAGATTCTTTTAATTTTTTTTGTGATTCTGCATCCAACAGTTTCATCAGTTCTTTGTAAACTTTGTTAAGCTCTGCATCCCATTTCTTATATGCTTTATCTGCGCAATCAACCATTCCTGCCGTTGATTCGTCTTTAGCTATACACTCCTCTAACCATTTATCGATAGGATGACCGGGTTTCTCCTGTCCAAAGGATATCGCTATGGAGCAAAACAAAGATAATAAAACAATTGTTTTTTTCATATTCTCTCTCGGTTGTTATTCGTTTGATGCGCAAAGAAATATTTCAGATTAAATTGGGGTTGTCCAAAAAGTCATTTTCGGTGTCATTCCCGCGAAGGCGGGAATCTCACGCATTATGTTTTACAGACACTTACTAGATACCCGCCTGCGCGGGTATGACAAGTTTTTACTTTTTAGACAGCCCCAATTATCAGTGAAAAGTATTATTGGTGTTCAAAAACAACTTCACCTAAAAAAAATTACTTCTTTTCTGTTGCCTCTACAACCGCCAGGGCAGTCATGTTTACGATATCGTTTACTTCAGCGCCTCTTTGGAGGACGTGAACAGGTTTGTTCATTCCAAGAAGCACAGGACCGATCGTTTCGGCATTTCCAATTCTATTCATCAATTTATATGCTATATTTCCGGAATTAAGATCAGGGAATATCAGCACATTTGCTCCCCCCTTCAAAGTCGAAAACGGATAAACTTCGTCAATTATTTCAGGAACAACCGCGGTATCAGCCTGCATTTCGCCATCCACAATAAGATCAGGAGCTTTGCTCTTTATAATACTAACAGCCTCGCGGACTTTGTTCGAATGTTCATTCATTGTACTGCCGAAGTTGCTGAAAGAAAGCAAGGCAAGTTTAGGGGTAACATTAAATCTGCTTACAGCTTCCGCCGTCATAATTGCAATTTCTGCCAGATCGTTAGCGTTTGGATTTATGTTTACGGTTGTATCCGCAAAGAAAAACGTGCCTTTCTTAGTTGTCATAATGTACATTCCCGCAACGCGGTGATAACGCTTATCCATTCGAACTATTTCAAGGGCTGGTCTTATTGTATCAGGATAGTGTGAGGTAAGACCTGAAATCATACCATCTACATCTCCAAGATGAACCATCATTGCCCCAAAGTAATTTGGTTTCTTGATCGTTGCGCATGCCTCAGCCTTAGTAATACCCTTTCTTTGGCGAATCGAATAATATTCATCAGCATAGGTATCAAGCTTTGACGATTTGGATATATCTACAATCTCTATGCCGGTAAGTTCCAGATGATGTTCGGCTGATAGTTTCTTTATTACTTCCTCTCTTCCTATCAGCACCGGATTGGCAACACGGAGATCTATAATTCGTTGACAGGCGCGCAATATTTTGAGCTCCTCTCCTTCAGGAAATACAATTCTCTTCGGATTGGCTTTTGCTTTGGCTCTAATCGGCTGCATTACCGCTTTTGAAATACCAAGTCTGGCTTCAAGTTCGTTACGGTATTTATCCCAATCCTCGATAATTATTCTTGCAACACCGGTTTCGATGGCGGCTTTGGCAACAGCAGGAGCAACATTCATCAATACTCTGGGATCAAAAGGTTTTGGAATAATGTAATTTTTTCCGAAACTAATTTCTTCTCCACCGTAAGCCCTTTTAACGGAATCGGGAACATCAAGCTTGGCAAGAGCGGCAAGCGCATGTGAGGCTGCCAGTTTCATGGTATCATTAATAGCTGTGGCTCTTACATCAAGCGCGCCCCGGAAAATAAAGGGGAATCCAAGAACATTGTTTACCTGATTGGGATAGTCCGATCTGCCGGTTGCCATAATGATATCTGTTCTTGCTTCAACAGCATCCTCGTAAGTGATTTCAGGATCAGGATTTGCCATGGCAAAAACAACCGGATTAGGATTCATTTTCTTGAGCATTTCTTTTGTAACACAATTACCCTTTGATAATCCTACAAAAACATCCATGCCCTCGAATGCTTCAAGGAGTGTGGTTTTATTACTATCCTGAGCGAATAAAATTTTATATTCATTAAGATCGGTTCTTTTTGTTGTAACCAAACCTTTGCTATCGCACATAAAAATGTTTTCTTTCTTCACTCCAAGCAGCATATATAATTTAGAACATGCAATAGCCGAGGCTCCGGCTCCATTAACAAGCAGTTTAATTTCACTTAACTTTTTGCCGACAATTTCACATGCATTAATGAGCGCTGCTCCGCTTATAATCGCTGTTCCATGCTGGTCGTCATGGAATACGGGAATATTCATCGTCTTTTTAAGTGTTTCTTCGATATAAAAACATTCAGGAGCTTTTATATCTTCCAGATTTATTCCTCCAAACGTTGGTTCAAGCAATTGACATGCTTTAATTACTTCTTCGGGATCGTGAGTTTTGAGTTCTATATCGAATACATCGACATCAGCAAATCTTTTGAATAAAACTCCTTTTCCCTCCATTACCGGTTTGCCGGCATGAGGTCCTATATCACCGAGCCCTAAAACGGCTGTGCCGTTTGATATCACGGCAACAAGATTACCTTTTGCCGTGTATTCATAAACAAGATCGTCATTATCGTGAATCTCAAGACATGGTACTGCAACGCCAGGAGTATAAGCTAATGAAAGATCATGCTGTGTAAGACATGGTTTAGTAGGTACTACTTCAATTTTACCTTTTCGGCCTCGGCTATGGTATTCGAGGGCTTCTTCTTTCCGGATTTTCATAGGAAATCTCCAAAGATTTTTATATTTTTATGAAGAAAACATTTATAGCTCTGTCTAAAATTAACCAAAATTTATGCTAATGTCAAGTTAAGTTATAAGGTTTAATTGTTAATGTATGTTGTCTTTTCGGTATTATCGTTTTTGAAATTGTTTCTGAAAAATATAAGCTATATTTTAATAAAATATTAGTAGCGTACTCTGCTATATGTAGAGATAATGGCTGATGTGATCTTGAATAAATAATAAAATTGTAAAAACAGGGAAACTCATAAATGATATCAGACATCGAAATTTTTCCGGTACTTCTTCCCGTGAAAACAGAGTTTAAAATTTCGGGCGGAGTGGTTGCCAGCGCATCGAAGGGGGCGCCGCATATTTTTGTAAAAATCTCGAATGATGAGGGTATGATTGGGTGGGGTGAGTGCAGGCCCAGCCATAGATGGTCATACGAAACTCTTGAAACCGCGAGCAGTACATTGAAAAACTATATTGCGCCGGAAATAATTGGAATGGATGAAAGCGATCTCTCCGCGCTTCACAAAAAAATGAACAGTATAATCGCTAATGGAGTTGTTACAGGTCAACCGATTGCAAAATCGGCAATCGATATGGCAATTTGTGATCTAAACTCAAAAAAAGCTAATTTGCCGCTCCGTAAATTTTTGTCTTCTGATGGTCTAAAGAAAATAAAGCTCAGCGCTATTATTTCTGCATCTAATCCGGAGGAAGCAATCAGACAGGCTAATGACGCAATAAAAGAAGGTTTTGAGGGATTTAAAATAAAAGCAGGAATTAATACTGATATGGATTTGGAGATAATTAAGTCCGTATCAAGCATATCAGATAAAATTTTTATTATAGTGGATGCAAATCAAAGTTGGGATAACGAGAAAACGGTTAGAATGTCCGAATTGTTATCCACAACAAATGTTAGTTATATCGAGCAGCCCCTAAATGCTAACAACATTTTGGATTATGCACAAATTGTTAACAAGTGTGAATTGCCCATTGCGCTCGATGAATCCATATTTACGGCGCAGGACCTTATCAATCATATCAAACTTAATGCGATAAACGCGCTTGTGCTAAAGACAAGCCGTAGTTGCGGAATTTACAAAGCATATGAAATCGGTAAAATCGCTCTTGATAATGGAATAACACTTCTCGGCGGCGGATTGACAGAATCAATGCTTGGGCTATTAGCTTCTGCGCACCTTTTTGCATCTCTCGGAATCAAATCACCTGTTGATCTTAATGGTATGCAGTTTCTATCAAATAGTCTCTTTACTGAAGGTGTGGTTACTAGCACGTTGGTAAGTTTGGGTGATGAACCCGGCATTGGAATGGTTGAGAATTTTCTCGGCAGATTAATCTCAGATTTTGGAATATGATTTAAAAACCGGGTTTCTTCAAATGATGGATTATACCAGCCGGATTTACTTTCTGCAATTTGTTTTGATTTATAGTTCAATCCAATCATAAACAACTTGCCCGAAACACATCAATTTCTTATATTATAAAAAAAACGAGGTGAAATTGAAAGATAAAATATTTAATGAATTTAGAAAGATGTATTCTGAAAACCCAAGAATTTTTAGGGCGCCGGGAAGAGTAAATCTCATCGGTGAGCATACGGATTATAATGAAGGGTTTGTTTTTCCGATGGCAATTGACAGGTATACTTATATCGGTATTTCAAAACGGGAGGATTCAATCTTAAATATATATTCAGCCGGATTTGACGAAAGCATTTCAGTTGATCTTCTCAATCCGGAACCGAAAAAGCACTGGAGTGACTATGTAGCCGGGGTTGCTGTTGTTCTGCAAAATGAAGGGTATCCGGTATCCGGCGCGAACATTTATATTGATAGCAATGTTCCTCTTGGTGCAGGTCTAAGTTCTTCGGCGGCTATTGAAGTTTCTTCTGCATTGGCTTTTACAGGATTGAATAATCACGAAATAGATAAACTTACCATCGCCAAAATTTGCCAGAAAGCGGAAAACAGTTACGTTGGAATGAATTGCGGGATCATGGATCAGTTTGTATCTGTACATGGAAAGAAAGACAATGCTCTTTTTCTAGATTGCCGTTCTTTAAACTACGAGCTTGTTCCATTGGATATATCAAAGGCAGGTATAGTGATTTGCAATACCATGGTAAAGCATGAACTTGGATCAAGCGAATATAACAAACGCCGCAAGGAATGCGAGACTGGTGTAAACGCTATAAAGACTAAATATCCTAATGTTACCGCATTAAGGGATGCTGTAATGGGATATCTTGAAGAAGTAAAAAACGAAATTGATGAAGTTGTTTTCAGAAGATGTAAACATGTTATCAGCGAGGATGAAAGGACGGCTTTATCAATCTCCGCTCTTAAAACAAACAACTTCGATCTTTTTGGAAAACTTCTTAACGGTTCTCACGATAGTCTGCGTGATGATTACGAGGTAAGCTGTAAGGAACTCGATATAATGGTTGATGCCGCAAGATCAATGGATTTTGTTTACGGAGCACGGGTTACAGGCGGCGGGTTTGGCGGTTGTACCGTAAACCTTGTTCAGCATGACTCGGTTGAAAAATTTTCAAAAGAGATAAAGATAAAATATAAAGAGAAAACCGGCATAGAGCCGGAGCTTTTTTCTTTTCTGCCCTCAAACGGTGCGGAAGAATTATAAATTTAAAAATAAATTGAATGGATATTATGTCGGAAAATAACAACAAATGGGAAATGAGATGGAATCCCTTTTTAAGTGAATGGGTTATCATTGCATCGCAGACATCGGGTAGGCCATGGAGCGGACATGTTTTAAAAAACCAGGACGAAATTTTAAGCGAGTTTGACGAAGGCTGCTATCTTTGTCCCGGTGTTAAACGCGCCAGCGGAGTAACAAATCCCGTATACGATAAAACTTTTGTATTTGATAATGACTTTGCTTCTTTTGCGCCCCATGCTCCGGATGTCTTCCGTGATGATGATTTCTTTAAGGCTATACCCGCAAAGGGAGAGTGCCGGGTTGTTTGTTTCAGCCCAAAACACAACGTTGTATTGGCTCAGATGACCAAGGAAGATATTAAGGTTGTTGTAGAAACATGGAAGAATGAGTTTTTGGAATTATCCCAAAAAGAATATATAAAGAACATTCTGATTTTTGAAAACAAAGGGAAAGTAATAGGAGTCAGCAATCCTCATCCGCATGGACAAATTTACGCAACAGGATTTATACCGCGAACAATATTGCAGGAGGTTTTTGCAGGCGCAAAATATTTCAAAGATAAGCAGGAATGTCTTTTCTGTAATTATCTAAAAAGCGAACTTACCGAGAAGAGCAGAATAGTAATAGAGAATGACAGTTTTGTTCTTTTTGTTCCATATTTTGCAAGATACTCATATGAGACACAATTGATTCCTAAGAGACATTTTCATGTAATTACGGAAATGACAGAAAAAGAGACGGTCGATTTTGCCGATATACTCCGAAAAACCTTATGCCGGTATGACAATCTTTTTGGAATGATTATGCCGAATATTATGATGATGCATAATGCGCCGGTGGATGGTGAGGATTACAGCAGCTTTTACCATTTCCACATGGAGTTTTATCCGCCGCTTAGAAGTCCTGATAAGCTTAAATATCTCGCCGGATTCGAATCCGGTGGAGGAAATATAATAAATCCCACAGATCCCGATTTTGCGGCTGAGGAGTTGCGTAAAGTATCCGATATACATTTTAGGAATTTGTAGAAATAAAACATCTTCGTGAGGAGAAAGGGATTGCCTAAAAGGCAAAAGATTTTTATTTCCGTCCCAATTCAAAATTATAGAAAAAAGAGTTGGGACGGAAATAACACCCTTCAGAACTTTTTAGTCTGCTACGCCATCACACCCAGGAATATTATTTTCTTTTCTCTAATAAATCCTTTATCCAATAATAACTCTTTTTCGGAATCCGTTTTAATGAATCGTAATCCACGTAGATGATGCCGAATCTTTTAGTGAATCCGTATGACCATTCAAAGTTATCCATCAGAGACCAGACAAAAAAACCCTTGAGTTTAGATCCATCTTCTTTCGCTTTTAGGCAATTCTCCAGGTGATCATTCAGGTATTTTATGCGTTCGGTATCGTCGACAGAATTGTCTTTTATTTCATCCTTCAGCGCCATTCCGTTCTCTGTGATGTAGACAACAGGATCTCCGTAATAATTTTTCAGCCACATCAGGAGGTCATATATACCCTGTGGATATATTTCCCATCCCATATCTGAAACCGGCGCCCCTTCAGGAACAACAACCTCTGATTTAATGAAAGGTATGCGCGGATTATATTTACAAATATTACGGGAGTAGTAATTGACGCCAAGGAAATCAAATTTCTGCATCATTATTTCTTTTTTCTTCGAATCTATTTCGATATCGAATCCAAATATATCACTCAAAGCTCTCGGATATTTACCATGAACGATAGGTGTAATAAATAATTCGTTCAATATTGCGTTCCATCTAATAGTGGCCGCCTTGTCGTCATCAGAATCGGTAAGCGGTTTTGTGGGACTGAAATTGAGAGTTATTCCGATTTGACCTTCTTTGCATTTTGATTCACGGAAGAGAGCTATACTTTGACCGCTGGCGAGAAGCAGATTCTGGACAGCCGCGAGTGTTTTTTGAGCATCCCTGTAACCCGGAGCTAACTCGCCGGTAAAATATCCGGGTATAGCGGTACAGAATGGTTCGTTTAAGGTAATCCAGTTCTTTACCCTATCGCCGAAATTTTGATAGCAGATATCCGCATAATCAGCGAAATATTTCCATATATCATTGTTTGCCCAACCTTCAACATCTTCCAGCTTCTGGGGAAGATCCCAGTGATAAAGAGTGATATATGGAGTTATATTTTTTGAAAGCAATTTGTCAATTAATTTATTATAGAAATCGATACCTTTTTTATTGACAGGATTTCTGCCGTCCGGCATTATTCTTGACCAGCTTAACGAGAAACGGTAAGCATCCAGACCAAGGTTTTTCATCAGGTTAACATCTTCTTCATATCTGTGATAGTGATCACAGGCTATATCTCCTGTATCCCCGTTTTTTGTTTTTCCTTCGGTGTGTGAAAACCTATCCCAGATGCTTTCGCCTTTTCCATCCTCGTTAAAAGCGCCCTCTATCTGATAGGCTGCAGTAGCTGCTCCGAAAATGAAATCTTCCGGCAGTTTTAAGTTGTTCATATATTCTCCTTTTCCCTCATTAATAAGAATAAAAACAGAGTAGTTCAAGAGAATAATTTTTGTTGCTAATACATACTTATTTTTGTATAATACTATAGATGAGTTTCGATAAGTAAAAACGGCAAAGAACAAAAACTATTTATGGAAATCAATTATGAAAACCATCAACAGTAAAACTTTCTTTTTTCTAGTTTTTGTTATTTCTTTTATTGTAATCACGTTAGGCGGCTTTCTGTATTATAAAAATTTTGAAAGACGATTCCTTGCCGAAATAGAGAGCAAACTAACCTCAATTGCCACCCTTAAAATCGAGGAACTATCTCACTGGAAAAAGGAACGTTTTGGCGATGCCTCAATGTTTACTTTTAATAAAAATTATTCCGGTCAGTTACAGCTGTTTTTGAAATCCGAAAAGAATATTGAATCACGTAATCGTCTTTTAATGTGGCTGGTCCATACAAAACGCGCTTATGATTATGACCGAGTAACACTTTATGATACATTGGGTAATGAATTGCTGTTTTCGGAAAAGGAAGGGATAAATCAATCTCTTGAACACTCTAAACAAGAATTTTACTTCATAAAAGATAGAAATAAGATTCAACTGATAGATTTCTATAAACCTGCATCTACCGGTTCTCCGCATCTTGGAATATATGTTCCGCTGTTTAGCGTTACAAAAGAGGACAGTCTGATTGGTTTTATGACATTGTGTGTAGCTCCGGATAAATATCTTTATCCGTTTATTCAGCGCTGGCCCGGGTACAGTAATACCGGTGAAACTCTTATTTTAAGAAAAGAGAATGATTCGGTTCTATTTTTAAATCCACTTAAATATAATGACAAAGCGGCTCTCAATTTTAAATTACCTCTAGATAAAGCGGATGTTCCTGCAGTGAAAGCGGTTATGGGTGAGACAGGGATTGTTTATGGTAATGATTACAGAGGTGTTCCCGTGGTTGCCTATGTCTCTCAGGTGAATGGGTTCCCTTGGTATCTTGTGGCAAAACTTGATCAATCCGAAGCATATGCACCGCTTTACGAAACTATTTATCTTCTGCTTGTCTTATTATCCTCGTTAATAGTTGGTTCGGCAATCAGTATGCGGTATCTTTGGAAAAGGCAGAGAACAATTTTTTACCGTGATAAATACGAGGATGAAAAAGCTCTTCGTGAAAAACAGGAGCTTTATAAAACACTGATCAATAATCTGCACCAGCGGGTGTTTTTTAAGGATACGAAATCCGTTTATGTATCCTGTAATGAAGCTTTTGCAGATGAAAGAGGTTTGTTACCGGAAGAGGTTGAAGGGAAAACCGATTACGATTTTTATACCGATGAGTTCGCCGAAAAATACAGGAACGAGGATCGGTTCATTTTATCAAATTCAAAAGAGATATCCTTTGAAGAAAACATCGTTAAAAACGATGAAACGAGAACCTATACAATAACCAAAATTCCTATCTTTTCTGAAGAACAGAGCATTATGGGAATACTTGGAATACTTGACGATATAACAAAGAGAAAACAGGACGAAGCCAATCTGCAAAAAATGAACAGACTCTATTCTGTATTGAGTAATATAAATCAGAGCATTGTCAGGCTTCGTGATCCGCAAGAGCTGTTTGAGGAAATCTGTAAAATTTCTGTTCAAGATGGTAAGTTTCTGTTTACCTGGATTGGCGTTCTAAATCCTCAAACAAACGATTTGAAAATAGCCGCTTCGTATGGGGATATAAAGGATTATCTTCCGGATATGAATATTTTTAAAAGAAATGAGATGCTGAAAAACTGTCCCATTAAGTTTTCTCTTGATGAATCTAAAGCCGGGTTATGTGATTTGGAGGATGCTGATGCCCATTACAACTGCAAAACAAGACTACGTGAAAAAGGGATCAATTCGATTGCTGCATTCCCTCTGTTTTTAGATAATAAAATCTACGGTGTTATATCTTTTTATTCAAGTGAAGTGGGATTTTTTGATTCCGGAGAGCTTCGCTTGTTGGAAGAACTTGCTCTTGATCTATCCTTTGCGCTTGAATTTTTTAAAAAAGAATCCGAACTGGAGAATAGTTTGGAATTATTGAAAATTAATCAAGCCCGGCTGGAGTTATCGCAGTCAATTGCGCATGTAGCAAGTTGGGAATTTAATCCAGCAACGGGAAAGATTTGGGGTTCAAAAGAGGGTTTTAAAATTTACGGATTAACACCTGAGGCGAGCGGTAATCTTCCAATAGAGGAAATTGAGAAGTGCATTCCTGAAAAAGAGCGTGTTCATCAGGCAATGGTTGATTTACTAAATGAGGAAAAAGAATATAATTTGGAATTTTCAGTAAATCCCGCAAACGGCGAACCGCAGCGTATAATTATTTCAAAGGCTCAATTAGTAAAAGATAGGGATAGCTCTGTTGTTAAGGTTTCGGGATTTATACAAGATGTAACCGAACAAAGAAAAGCTGAGCGTAAGCTGCTTGAATCACAAAATCTTTTTAAAACAATTGCCGATACATCGCCGGCGATGATATGGATGTCCGGAACAGAAAAAGGATGTACCTGGTTCAATAAAGTTTGGTTGAATTTTACCGGCAGAACAATAGACCAGGAGTTAGGCGCAGGTTGGTCCGAAGGAGTGTACCCGGATGATCTTGATTTATGCCTCAACACTTATCTGAATGCATTTGATAAACGTGAATCTTTCGAAATGGAATACCGTTTAAAACGGTATGACGGTTTATTCCGCTGGATTATAGACAAAGGAGATCCCAGATACGATGCAGGAAATAATTTTGCCGGATATATAGGCACATGTATTGATATAACAGAAAGAAAAAACATAGAAGCAATGCTTACCGAAAGCGAAGAAAAATACCGGCTGCTTGCCGAGACAGCGAAAGATGTAATTCTGATACAAAATTTTGACAGTGAGATTTTATATATTAACAAAGCCGGATGTGATCTGGTAGGTTTAAGCAGCGAAGAATGTTATAAAAAAAATGTCAGATCATTTATTCCAAGAAGATATCATGACATGTTGGATTCATTTATCAGTGAAAGGCACGAAGGTTTTTCGGGACCGCGTATTTATGAACTGGAGTTTATTGATCAATATAAAAACAGCGTTCCTGTTGAAATCATCAGCGCTCCAATAATGAATGATAAAAATATTAGTTCTATTCTGGTAATTGCCAGAGATATTACTGAAAGAAAGCGCAATGAAGAGGAACTAAAAATACTAAACGCCGAACTGGAATCCAGAATAAAGATCAGAACAGAAGATTTGCAAAAACTGAATATTCAGCTCCAACAGCAGATAGAGGAGCGAATTCAAATAGAACGGGAAACAGCAAAATATGCTAACGAAGTGAGTGATCTGTATAATAACGCTCCATGCGGTTACCACTCTCTTGATCATAAGGGAATTATAGTAAGTATCAACGATACGGAATTGAACTGGCTGCAATATGATAGGTCTGAAATAATCGATAAAAAAAGATTTGAAGATTTTTTTACCGAAGAGAGCAAGAAAATATTCAGAGATAAATTCCCGTTATTTTTAAAACAGGGCTGGATAAGGGAAATAGAATTCGATATTATAAGAAAAGACGGGTCGCTTTTTTCGGTAATTCTCAGCGCTACAGCTGTAAAGGATAATAATGGCAATTTCATCAAAAGCCGCTCTACCATATTTGATATAACCGAGATAAAGCGCGCGAAGCAGGAGATTGAATCACTGAACAGGGAATTAAGCAGCAGGGCAAAATCTTTGGAATTAGCAAATAAAGAGTTAGAGGCATTCGCTTACTCGGTTTCTCATGACCTTAGGGCGCCATTAAGGGCAATAGATGGTTTTGCGAAAATAGTGACCGAAGATTATTCTGATAAACTGGACGAAGAAGGAAAAAGGTTGTTCGGAATAATCAGGAATAACACAAAAAAAATGGATCAGCTGATAGTCGATCTTCTAGCTCTTTCAAAGGTTACGAGAACTGAATTGAAGCATAACCGGATTGATATGACGGCAATGGCAAAGGCGCTCTATTTTGAGGTTACATCGGAAAATGAGCGCGGGGAAATCAACTTCATACTTAGTGATCTCCCGGATATCAGCGGTGACCCGGTACTAATGAGACAGGTATGGTCTAACCTCTTATCCAATGCAGTAAAATATACGCGTAAGGCAAAAGAAAGGATTATTGAAGCCGGAAGTATTGCGGATGATAAAAAAATAATTTATTTTATAAAGGATAATGGGGTTGGATTTAATACCGAGTATAAAGATAAGTTGTTTGGTGTTTTTCAAAGGCTCCACAACTCAGATGAGTTTGAAGGCACAGGAGTTGGGTTAGCTATTGTAAAGAGGATTATATCAAGACACGGCGGAGCTGTTTGGGCTGAGAGTGTTCAGAATGAAGGCGCTGTGTTCTATTTTGAATTACCAAAAATGTAATAGAATGGATTCTGCTATTTTATAAGAAGAGCTCTATATGGAAATAGTTGAAAGACTAAAAATACTTTTCGTTGAAGATTTACCCACGGATATGGAGTTAGCTATCCGTGAACTTAGAAAAAATGGATTAGAATTCGATTCAAAAAGAGTTGAAACCAGAGACGCAATGCTTTTAGAACTCGAAAACTTCAAACCGGATATTGTAATTTCCGATTATGCCATGCCTCAATTCGACGGAATGAAAGCGTTAAGACTTCTCCTTGCTTTTGATAAGAATATCCCTATAGTAATACTTACCGGTTCCACAAACGAAGATACTGCGGTTGAATGCCTTCGCGCCGGGGCATCGGATTATGTTATAAAGGAGCATATTACCAGATTGCCTTATGCGGTACGCGAGGCTCTCCAACAGAGCAGGAATAGAAAAGATAAAGAAATTGCCGAACAGTCCTTACGGGAAAAAACCGAAGAATTGAACAATTATTTTACTAATGCTCTTGATCTCTTCTGCATAGCTGATATCAATGGTTGTTTTAGAAGATTAAATAAAGCCTGGGAGACTACTCTTGGATTTCCTCTTTCCGAGTTGGAGGGTTCCCGCTTACCGGATTTAGTTCATCCCGATGATGTTAAATCCGCGGAAGATGTTTTGGAAGATCTCCGCGCGCATAAAAAAGTAGTCGGATTTGTAAACAGGTACCGTTGCAAGGATGGATCTTTTAAGTGGATAGAATGGCGGGCTTCTAAAGTTGAGGATATGATTTATGGAGCCGCAAGAAACATTACCGAAAGAATTGAATCCGAAAAGGCGTTGAAAGAGAGCGAGATGTTTAAGAATGATATTCTTAATTCTTTAACGGGGCACATTGCAGTACTAGATAGCTCAGGTATAATAGTAGGCGTAAATGAGGCCTGGAATAAATTTGCTTTAGAAAATAATGGTGATCCAAATGCTTTAGGCGCCGGCGCTGATTATATTTCTGTTTGCCGCAAATCCGCGGAGAATGGCGATTTATATGCAAAAAAAACTTTATTAGGTATTGACTCGGTGATGTCGGAACGGGCAGCAAATTTTATACTCGAATATCCTTGTCACTCCAATACTAAAAAAAGATGGTTTACTCTTCGAATTTCTCCAATGAAAAAATCCAATTCCGGGGTTGTGGTATATCACGAAAATATTACCGAGAGCAAACTTGCAGAAGAAGCGCTTAAAAAATCACACGCGGAACTGGAAGCGGCTCTAAAAAAATTGAACGAAACACAGAAACAGGTGCTGTTTCAGGAAAAAATGCGTTCTCTTGGACAGATGACAAGCGGAATATGTCATGATATCAACAATTCTTTGACTCCTATAATGGGTTATATAGATTTGCTTAAAGCAGACGAAACCCTGAGCGCTAAATATTCCTCCTCTTTTGATAGGATAATCAAATCAACTAATGATATTGCCAAGACTATCAGCAGGCTCAGAGAATTCTACAGAACGGATCTTTCGGAGAACGAACTTTCAGAAATGAATATAAACAATATAATTCTCGAAACAATAGAGCTTACAAAACACAGATGGAAAAATATTTCAGATCTTTCCGGAGCGGTGATCAACGTTCAGACAGATCTCTCGTATTCTTTACCGGTAACGATCGGAGAGGGGAGTGAAATAGTTGAAGCCCTTACAAATCTGATCTTAAACGCGTGTGACGCTATGCCGAAAGGAGGAACGCTGGAGGTTAAATCACATTTAAAAAATAATACTATTATAATCGAGGTCAAAGATTCCGGTACAGGCATGGACGAAGCGATAATGAATAGATGTCTGGATCCCTTTTTTACTACTAAAGGTGATAAAGGTACCGGTTTAGGTTTATCAATGGTTTTTGGTATTATGGAAAGACATAAGGGTGAATTAAAGATAGATAGTATGTTAGGCGAAGGTACAACGGTAAAGTTGATGCTTCCGGTTAAGAAGCAGGAACATAAAATTGCTCCGCCAGCCGCAGCTAATGGAACTGCCTCAATCGGAAAACTAAAAATATTAACCGTCGAGGATGATCCTGTGATAGGCGAAATGCTCATAATGATGCTTGAAAAAAAGGGATTTGAGCCCGTATCTGCCGGGAGCGGAAAAGAGGGGCTGTTAAAATATAACGATGCAATCAATAACAACCATCCGTTCGATATGGTAATTACCGATTTGGGAATGGCGGAGATGGACGGGATATCTTTCTCCCGCGCTATCAAGAATTTAACTCCAAACACGCCGGTGATTTTACTTACCGGCTTTGGATCATTATTGGATATGACTGAACAAACAACGATTGATTATTTATTAAACAAACCTATACTCAGCTCGGAATTAATGAAGGCAATAGCTACATTATCATCAAAAAAAAACATGGTTTGATTTAAGAGACCGATTATTTAAAAGCATGACGATTTTTATTAATTACTAATAATTAATATTCTTAAGCGCATTATAATAGTTTTGGAAAAAAACATGGATACGAGCAGCGATTCAAAAAAGGGCACACCGCAGGATAGTACCGGATATTTCTCGATTTTTGACCAGTCTCAGGACAGAATTTGGGTAATCGATGAAAAATTTTGTTTGGTTTACGGCAATATTTTATTTCAACAACACGCACATGCATTAACCGGCAAAATAATTGAAAAAGGCGGGTATGTGTTTGATGAAAAAGTTCCGGACCATTTCAAAGCCGAGTGGATCGGTTATTTCAAAAGGGCTTTTGCCGGCGAAACGTTTCATATTGAATTAGCTACTAAACTTACTCCGAAAAGTGAGGTAATAGATTATCTTTTCAACCCCGTAAAAGACGATACCGGAAAGATAACGAGGCTTATAATTTCCGGCAGAACTATAACAAGACAGAGGCAGCTTGAAGAGCAGCTCAAGAAAAATGAATCCCTGCTTAACCGCGCTGAATGCATTGCCGGATTCGGAAATTGGGAGTTTGATCTCAAGAATTATTTTGTCCGGGCTTCAGACGGAGCTAAAAAAATATATGGCCTAATGGACGATAGTTGGTCGATTCAAAAAATTCAAAATATACCGTTAAAAGAATATAGAGATATTCTTGACCATGCATTAAAAGAATTGATAGAAGATGGAAAGCCATATGATGTAGAATTTAAGATAAGAAGACCAAACGATAATCAAATAAGGGATATTCATTCAATAGCGAACTATGATTCTGAAAAGAGAACTGTTTTTGGAGTAATCCACGATATTACCGAACAGAAAAAAAGCGAGTCGGATATCATCAGAGCCGGTACCTTATTCAAGAAGGTTTGGGATTTTTCAAATGATGGAATGCGGTTAACAGATGAGAAAGGCATAACAATAAGGGTCAATCAGGCTTTTTGCATTATGGTGGATAAAAAAAGAGAAGAATTAGAAGGATTGCCTCTTGCTGAAATATATGAACCGGGTTCCGGCGCAGTTATACTAAGCCATTATCTGAAAAAAATTCAGCAAGGAAACATCGCCGCAAATCTCGAAAAAGAATTTATTCTATGGAATGGTAAAAAAGTTTGGTTTTCGGTTACCATATCACCGCTTGAAGGTGATTCTTCCGGTAAAATTATTTTAAGCGCTTTCCGTGATAATACGGAAAAAAAACTGAGTGAAATTGCTCTAAGGAAAAGCGAGGAAAGATATCAAAACCTTGTCCGGACCTCTATAGATGGTTTTCTGACAATTGATGTAAACGGTAAAATTTTGGAATCCAATGAAGCATACCAGATTATGTCCGGATACTCTTCTACGGAACTGCTGCAAATGAGACTTCCGGATATCGAAGCTTTGGAGGATTTAGAAGATACCAGGCGACATATGAGTGAGCTCCTTACAAAAAAATGGGATAAATTTGAAACTAAACACCGGAAGAAAAACGGAGAAATAATAGATTTAGAAGTTAACACTATATTTTTGGATACTCAAAATATTTTCCTGGCTTTTTTTAGTAATATTACAGACCGGAAAAATTCAGAAAAGGAACTAATAGAGAACAGGGAGGAATTGAAATCATACTTTGATTTTGCGCCATACGGCATCTTTATTGCAGATTCGAGGGGCAAATATTTAGTTGTGAATGAAGCCGCTTACCGGATGTATGGCTATACCAGAGACGAATTTCTTTCATTATCTATAACGGATGTTTTACCGGAAGGATCGGTGGCTGCCGGAATTGAACATTTCTCAAAGCTTAAATCCGAAGGTTTTGCTGAGGGAGAAATTTTAATGAAGAGAAAGGACGGAAGCACATTTACAGGGGCTATAACCGCAGTACCATTGAGCAAAGATAAATTCATGGCATTCTGTATAGATATATCAAAACGAAAAGCTATGCAGGAGCAGCTTAACAGCACTGAAGAACGGTTAAGACTTGCTCTCGAAGCTGCGAATGACGGTTTGTGGGATTGGAATATGAAAAGCGGAAAACTTTATTGGAGCCCAAGAAACTATACAATGCTTGGATATGAACCTGACGAGTTTACAGCAAGTCTCGAAAAATGGAAAGAACTACTTCATCCTGAAGACCGGGATAAGGCATGGGCGATAGTTCAACAGTCTACAGCAACCGGGGATAGAAGTTTCAGAATTGAATTCCGCTTTAAAACCAAATACGGTAAATATATATGGATATTGGGAAGAGGTAAGGCAGTTGAATTCGATTTGGACGGAAGTATAAAGAGAATGCTGGGTACCCATACGGATATTTCGGATTTAAAACATGCGGAGGAAGCATTAAAAGAGAGTGAAGAACGGTATCGAAAAATAACCGGCATTGCCCCGTTTGGCATATTCCTTGTCCGTGATGGAAAATATATTTACTGTAATGCAAAAGGCGCATCTATGCTTGGCTATAATTCATCTGAAGAGATCATTGGTTTATCTGTTGAAGAAACCATTGATTCGGGTGATCTAAGTAAAATTATTGAAAGAATTACAAAGTGCAGCGCCGGGGAATCGAATCCACCTACTGAGATGAAAATTATCCGCCGTGACGGTAGCATTATTGTTAGTGAATCAACATCAGTTCCTATATTGCTGTCCGATGGTCCTGCTATAATGGTAATGGGCGCCGATCAAACCGAACGAAAGAAAACGGAGGAAGCGCTTAAAAACCGTGAGGCTAAAATATCAAGTCTCTTCAGGGCTGCGCCGGTTGGAATTGGTATGGTTGTAGACAGGATTATCGTCGAGACCAATTTAACTTTACTTCAAATGACAGGTTATTCATACGAGGATCTTATTGGAAGAAGTTCAAGAATACTTTATTTATCAGATGAGGATTACACACATGTAGGCAAGGAAAAATACCGTCAAATAGCAGAGAAAGGTACAGGTGATGTTGAAACACGCTGGATAAAAAAAGATGGAAGTATAATAAATATTATTCTAAGCTCAACACCGTTGGATGCGTCGGATTTAATGAAAGGAGTTACTTTTACTGCTTTAGATATCACCGAAAGAAAAAACGCAGAGTTATCTCTCATTTTCGAAGAAAAGATGTTATCTGCTATAGCAAAAGCCACTAAGGAACTCCTTACAAACCGAGATACAGATAGCGCAATAATTAAAAGCCTGTCTTTACTCGGCGAAGCAACCGAGATTGACAGGGCATATTTTTTTGAAAACGATTTTGTGGATAATAAAGCGGCAAATACTTTTAGCCATAAATTTGAATGGGTATCTTCATCCGCATACCCGCAGATTAATAATCCCCGTCTGCAGAATGTACCGTTTAAGGGTAATGAGGAATTCATTACTCCGCTTTCACAGGGGCTGGCATTTAAATATTTAGTTAAAGATATTCCTGAATGCGCTACAAAAAAAATGTTAAGCTCTCAGAATATTCTATCGATTCTTGTCTTACCTGTTTTTGTAAAAAACATCTTCTTTGGATTTGTCGGTTTTGATGATTGCAGAAAAGAAAGAATTTGGAAAGAGTCTGAATACTCGTTATTGGCTGCCTTCTGCGATTCTGTTGCGAAGGCGATAGAGAGAAGGATGATCGAGGAAGAGCTAAAGTATGCGCTTCGGGAATTAAAGGAGACACAGAAGCAGGTACTGCTTCAGGAACGGTTAAGATCATTAGGACAGATGACCAGCGGTATATGCCATGATATAAACAATTCATTAACACCGATCATGGGTTACGTTGATATACTTCGTGATGATGAAGACCTGATGCAGCGGTACGGAAAAGCTTTTAATATGATCATTAAATCAAGTAATGATATAGCGAATACAATCGGGAGACTGAAGGAATTTTATAAGCTAAGGCTCTCCCCGGATGAGTTAAAGCAAACCGACCTGAATCAGCTCATTCATGATACCATCGAGTTAACCCGTCATAGATGGAAAAACATTCCTGAATCAACCGGTGCGCGTATCGAGATAATTGAAGATCTTGATCCCGATATTCCTTTCGTGAAGACGGATGAAAGCGAATTAAGAGAGGCGGTAATGAATGTTATTCTAAACGCCTGCGATGCCATGCCGAAAGGAGGAAAGCTCAGCTTTAAGACAACGGCTGTTAATGATCACGTTCATATACTGATCAAAGACAGCGGTATAGGAATGGACGAAGAAACCCTATTCCGCTGTATCGATCCTTTCTTCAGTACAAAAGGTGAAAAGGGAACCGGACTTGGTCTTTCTATGGTTTTTGGAATAATGGAACGACACCGGGGAGAGGTAATGATAGATAGTAAACCCGGCGAGGGTACCACGGTTACACTTATATTGCCGTTTGATAGAGATATCAAAGAAGATTTATTTATTGATAGCATAGCAGGGTCTACTCCTGCTTTACGAATCCTTTATATTGAGGATGACGAGGCAATTTCCGATATGATAAAACAGATGCTCGAAAAACGGCGTCATACAGTTGTTTTGAGTTCTAACGGTAAGGAGGGTTTGAAAATATACCAAAACTCGGTAGATTCAAACGAACCTTTTGATTTGGTAATTACTGATCTTGGAATGGCTGAAATGGATGGCTTGTCATTATCAAAGCTGATAAAAGATATTTCACCGGATATTCCTCTGATTCTTTTTACAGGATGGGGCGCCTTGGTGAATAAGGATGACTTAACCACAGTCGACTGCCTGTTAAAGAAGCCGATTTTAAAAGAAGATTTATTTAAAGCCATCAGTTCACTTTTTAAATAATTTTTTGTATATTGGACAGATTATTTTAAAATAAAAAAGAGTTCTATTATGAAAAAATCTTTGATAATTATTTTAGCAATATTTTTTGTTTTCAGTGCATTTGCGCAAAATCCCGTCGCGTTTATTTCCGCTAAACCGGAGAGTGTTAAAATGTCTTCTGAAAGGTTGATGAAAATCGACCGTTTCATGAATGAGTATGTAGAAAAAGGATTCATACCCGGATCGGTTGTTTTTGTAGCCAGGAATGGCAAAGTGGTCTATCATAAAGCATTTGGATTTGATGATCCGGATAAAAAAACTCCCTTAAAAAAAAATCATATATTCCGTATCGCTTCACAGACTAAAGCCATCGCAAGTATTGCGGCAATGATGCTTTGGGAAGAGGGTAAGTTTAATCTTGATGATCCGGTTTCAAAATATATTCCGGAATTTAAAAAACCAACGGTTCTAAAAGATTTTAACGAAAAAGATTCCACCTATACCTCCGAACCGGCAAAAAAAGAAATAACTATCCGCCAACTATTTACACACACTTCCGGTATTGGCTATGCGGGAATAGGGAGTAAGGAGATGAAAGCAATATATGCAAAAGCAGGCGTTCCCAGCGGAGTAGGTAACAGTAATGATATTCTTGCCGATAAAATGAAAATTTTAGGCAAACTTCCGCTTATGCATGAACCGGGTGAAAAGTTCACCTATGGACTTAATATTGACGTATTGGGTTATCTTGTTGAAATTTGGTCAGGTATCTCGCTTGACGAATATTTGAGAAAAAATATTTTCATTCCTCTCGGTATGAATGATACATATTTTTATTTGCCGGAAGAAAAACATTCCCGCTTAACGGTTCTTCACGAAGAAAAAAATGGTAAACTCCAAAAGATGGGAATGAATGTTGAGGGCGATCCAAATTATCCGAATTTGAAAGGAACCTACTTTTCAGGCGGCGCAGGATTATCCTCCACCATTGAGGATTATGGTAAATTTCTTCAGATGGTAGTAAACGGCGGAATATATAACGGTAAACGTCTCTTAGGTAAAAAAACAGTTGAACTGATCCTAACCAATCAAATTCTTCCAAAGGTATCCGAAACAACCCAGTTCGGATTAGGATTTCAGATCGAAACCCCTGTAAACGACCATCTCTCTCCCCAATCCCTTGGTTCTTTTTCCTGGGGCGGAATGTTCAACACAACCTATTGGGCAGATCCGAAAGAAAAGCTTGTCTGTCTGATGTACACACAAATTTGGCCTACCATAAACGGAAGAATAGCAGACAAATTCAAAGCAATGGTTTACCAGGCAATAACAGAGTAAAACACATATAAATATCCCTCACCCGCCTTAGCGGCGGGCGAGGGTATGGTAGAGTTCTTCAAATATTGTTTTTTAGAAAACACAAAAAAGATAGCGTTGTCCCCATTCGGAGGCAATGTTATTTATTCGCCACGGGCGAAAAGGAATTTCGTGTGTCAGAAAAAGATTTTACAACCCCTGTCTTTCCCGAAAATCAATCCTAGTTCGGGAAAGCCACCCCCTTTTTTAAGGGGGAATCCGCCGCGGCGGGAGGGGGTTGTTACAATAATTCTTTCGTTATCTCTTAACAAAATAACATTGCCTTCGGAGGGGGATAAAGGATTGCATTGCTCCTCTTAGGATAGTGATTAAGGGGGAGGAGAAACGAACTGTAAAACAAAAAGTATTCTTCAAATATTGTTTTTTTAGAAAACACAAAAAAGATATCGCTGTCGCCCTTCGTAAAGTGCTTAAAGGGAAGAGAAAGAGTTACAGAAATATTTTTTAGAGAAAAATAGAAACATAAAACAGATTCCTTTCATTTCCTTTTTACTTTTTTTGACCCCCCATTTTTATATTGAATAAAAACAAAAAATGCATATATTAAATTCTGTAAACAGACTATCTTATCAAAAGGGGTGAAATGAGAAAAATATATTTGCTTTTTCCGGCTTTTATTATTCTTTTACTGGTTTCCTGCTCATCAAATAAGGAGACTTCAAAAAGTGTTGGTATCCGTGATAAGGATGACATAAAAATAACTCTCAATGATAATGTAGTATTTAAAAATCTTGGCGATAAAATAAATACGGATGCCGATGAATATGCCCCGGCAATAACAGGTAATGGAAAAATAGTTTATTTTACTTCCAACAGGCCAAACCGGTTTTCAAAAAGTGTTGGCGATGAAGATATCTGGTACGCCTCAAAAGATGGGGATAATTGGGGCGTGGCAAAAAATCTTGGATTTCCAATCAATGAAAAAGGCAACCAGGGAACTACTGCTATACAGCCTGACGGACAATATGTTTATTTCGCGCTCGGAGAGAGAAACGATGGGGTTGGTAATTTTGATATTTATTATTCCCGCCTGGAAGGAATCAGATGGTCGGATCCAAAAAATTTAGGAGCCGATGTTAATTCTGCCTACTGGGATCATAATCCGACAATTTCATCCGATGGAAGGACGCTGATTTTTGCATCCAACAGACCGGGCGGTTCGGGAAGCTCTGATTTATGGATAGCCCATAAAGATAATGAAGGGAAATGGAGTAAACCAATGAACCTGGGAGAGAATATAAATTCAGACGGTCAGGAAATGTCTCCTTTCCTGTCATTGGATAATAAAACTCTATACTTTGCTTCAAACAGCGAGCCCAGTGTAGGTGGATTTGATATTTTTGTTTCACAATACAATGATGGACAGTGGTCGCCGAAAAAAAATATCGGTGAACCATACAACTCGCCTAAAGATGAATTTTTTATCACAATACCTGCTGCCAACGATACCGCTTATATCTGTTCAAACAGAGCGGGAGCAGTGAATGAATCTCTTGATCTATGGTTAGCGGTGCCGCCTCCGGTTAAAACTATAACATTTCAACCTGTGGTTGTGGCTGTTACCGGTATTGTCAGTGAGTTTAATTCCAAGCCCCTTAAACCGCTGGAGGCAACTCTTACAATAAAAGATCTCAGCAATGATAGCACCATCGCCCAGTTTATGAGTAACTCTGTGACTGGAGATTATTATATTATCTTAACAAGAGGAAGAAACTACGGAATCACCGCAAAGGCACCGGGTTATTTGTTTTACTCAAATCAGTTTGAAATTCCCAAAGATGCAAAGTATGAAGAGCTAAGAAAGGATATTCAGCTCTTTCCGCTTAAAAATCCCGGTACAACCGGCGATAAACCGGCAGTCAGATTGATGGTTTTCTTCGATTACGATAAAGCAACATTAAGACCTGAATCATTTACCGATCTCAACAACGCAATCGAGTTTTTGAACAGCAATCCGCAGGTATATGTGGAAATTGCAGGCCACACCGATAAACGTGGAACCGACGATTATAACAACCGTCTATCACAGGATAGGGCAGGCTCTGTGGCAAGCTATATTGTAGTTAATGGAAAAATTGATCCGGCAAGAGTTAAACCAATGGGTTACGGAAAACAAAAACTTCTTTTCCAGGGAGAAACAGAAGAGATACATCAGGCAAACAGACGCGTTGAAATGGTGCTGATTAAGTATTAGCATTCTTCGGGATGACAATAGGAGAAAAAAAAAGAAAATGTTCTCCCCCTTCGGAGGGTGATTAAGGGGGAGGGAAAAAGGTTATAGACGATATAGAAATGTTCTTTAAATATTGTTTTTTAGAAAACACAAAAAGGAAAGTGCTGTCCCCCTTTGGAGGGGGATAAAGGGGGAGGGGAAAAGGTTATAGACGATATAGAAGTGTTCTTTTAGAGAAATGTTTATAAAAAGGAGAAATAAAATATTCTGTGTGTAGGTACAGAATATCTTCCCTTCCACCGCATCCCTCGATACATCCCGAAACATTAAATTAGAGTTTCGGGACACTCGGGATGACAATAGGAGAAAAAAAATTAATTGCTGTCCCCCTTCGGAGGGGGTCCGCCGTGGAGGAAAAGGGGGAGGGAAAAAATTAGCAACAAAATGGACTAAGGATATGGGTAATATTTCAAATCATTCTTTATACAATAAGAATCTGAAACCGTATTCTAGAAAACTTCGGAATGAGATGACAAAAGCGGAAGCGGTATTATGGAAGTATGTTCTCAGGGCAGGAAATATGAGAGGATATACATTTAACAGAGAGCGTCCGGTGCTAAATTATATTGCTGATTTTTTATGTAAAAAACTTAATTTAATCATTGAGGTGGATGGGGCAACTCATTTAGAGAAAGATGTTGCTTATAGAGATAAAGAGAGAGAAAACGTATTGCGTTCGGCAGGATTTAAAATAATTAGATTTTCTGATAATGAGATATTAAACGATCTTGATAGAGTCAGTATGAGTATAGAAGAAGAGATAGAAATGATAGAGAACGAGAATCAAAATGATTTTGCAAGTAAAAGGGTAGAGGGTTTATAGACGATTTTCCTCCCTCCCCCCGATTCGGCAAGAAATATTATATAGCCGAATCGACCCCCTCCAAAGGGGGATAAAGGAAAATGCTGTCCCCCTTCGGAGGGGGATTAAGGGGGAGGGAAAAAGGTTATAGAAGGTATGGAAGTGTTCTTTTAGAGAAATGTTTATAAAAAGGAGAAATAAAATATTCTGTGTGTAGGTACAGAATATCTTCCCTCCCCCCGATTCGGCAAGAAATATTATATAGTCGAATCGACCCCCTCCAAAGGGGGATAGAAGAAAGTGTTCTCCCCCTTCGGAGGGTGATTAAGGGGGAGGGGAAAAGGTTATAGAAGGTATGGAAGTGTTCTTTTAGAGAAATATTTTTAGTATGGAGAAGTAAAATATTCTGTGTGTAGGTACAGAATATCTTCCCTCCCCCCGATTCGGCAAGAAATATTATATAGCCGAATCGACCCCCTCCAAAGGGGGATAGAAGAAAGTGTTCTCCCCCTTCGGAGGGGGATTAAGGGGGAGGGAAAAAGGTTATAGAAGATATAGAAGTGTTCTTTTAGAGAAATATTTTTAGTATGGAGAAATAAAATACTCTGTGTGTAGGTACAGAATATCCTCCCTCCCCCCGATTCGGCAAGAAATATTATATAGCCGAATCGACCCCCTCTAAAGGGGGATAAAGGATATACAAGATTAGAAATGTTCATAAAATAATTTATATAAAACGACATGAAAAAAATAATTGTAGTAATAATATTTGTTTTTATCGCGCAAGTCTCCTACTCTCAGGTAACCGGCGGATCTGCGCTGATGCCGGGTGAGCTTGCATGGAAGGCTGGATTGGGCGGAGGATTTGTTTATGGATTTTCTTCCGGCTCGCTTTTGGGTGAGTGCGGATATGAATTTGAGGGATTAAATGGTCCCGGTTTTTATATCTCTGCCTCAGGCTCAATGCCTATCGATTTCTTTTCCGATTTGTATGCCTCTTTGGGATATCAGAGTTTGACATTGGAATCTACTGCAGAAATGAAAAGGTTGAAAGCTGTACAGGATGAACCGGTTCCGGTTGAAGTTAATATGGCAAGCAAAGCAGAGGTAAGCCTTTCATCAATCAATCTTGATGTTTATTATAAACGCAAATTGCTGAGCGAATTTTTTGTCTTGGGCGGCATAGGCCTGCATATAATCGCAAGCGGTGAAATAAATCAGGATGAGACGATAAAGGATGACCGATTTGTTTTTTCCGGTTCCGAGAAAACAAACGATTTGATCTATAAGGGTGAAGTGAAAGATATCAATTCGTTTCAATTTGATGTAAGGATCGGATTGGGATACGATTTCAGGATAGGAGCTAAGTATTTACTATCGCCTACAGCTGTTTTTAGTTACCCTTTTACAAAACTGACTTCGGCCAGTTCGATGAGAATTATGACTTTGAGCGCTGGCATACAGCTCTCTTATATATTTTAAAAAATATTATTGGTGTTTGAATTATGAAAAAGTTTTTGATTATATTGTCTGTTTTAATTTTTAGCAGCGGATTACTTTTTGGTCAGAGTAATACACCGGATTTTAAGGTAAGGAAAGCTCCTCAAAAAGAAAATATTGTTATCGATACGCTTGCTAAAAATTATATTGCCGCTTATATGGAAAGAAACGAGGGGCGATTTACCATAAAGGCAAGACAAGGAAACCGCAACCTTTTATACGGCGGAATACTGACAGGCGGCGCGGTTTATACCTCTCATGCGAATTTCAAAATCGGTGATCAGCTTTTTACAATGAGGCCAAGTTTGTATGGGGCGCAGAAAGTTACTCCCCGGACATTTGATAATGACAATAACAAACTCAGCGTTACCTATTATGAATGCGACGGTGTTGAAATAAGGCAAGAACTTATACCAAGAGAAAACACAGCAAAAAAAGCCGGCGCCGTTTTGATTAAGTATGTTTTCAAAAATAATTCCGGAACCACCAAGTGGGTCGGCGCTGCTCTTAAACTGGATACTTATATCGGCGGGCAGGATAACATTACAGGCAACGATTCCGCAAGACTTTCAACACCGATTGGAATAATACGCAACCAGCAGGAAATTTATCCGGTAACAGATTACTGGCTCGCTTTCGAAAACATACAGGATACCAGCGCACTGATTGGAAGAGGAACGCTTAAAGGAAAAGATTTGGTTTTTCCTGATTTTATGTATGTCGGCAACTATGAACAGTTGACCCAGTATAAATATGACGAGCCTATCCTCTCCGGCGGACCCTATTTCGACAGCGAAATTTTAATGAGATGGAAACAGGTTCAACTGGCTCCGGGAGAGAGCACTTATTTCTCCACTCTATATGGAATGGGAGAAATAGATTATCAGGGTAACACTCTTTCGTTGTATTGCAGTTCTCCCTTTGATACTCTTAGTATGGACGCTAATTCGAACTACGAGGTAAATCCTTTTGATTACCTTGTCTCGGTACGAAATCCGGGACTGACGATAAATAATGTTAAAGCTACAATCAGACTTAACAATAAAACTTTCTTTTTGCAGAATCCGGCTGATTCTGTCCGCTATCTTGGAGAGCTTGCCGGAGGTGAACAAAAATTAGCCACATGGAAAATTTACACAAAAAACCAGTGCTCAAATAAAGACGAACTCATCAGAGTGGAGGTAACAGGAGAATCCTCCGATACAAATTTCTGTGTTACTCAAATTTACGTTCCCGCGAACCGGTTATACACATTAAATCTGAGCGCCGATCCCGTAAGCGGGGGTATGGCGGAAAAATTCCCTAATAAAACAAAATACGAATGCGATATTCCGGTTACTATTACAGCTACCCCGAATACCGGATATAAGTTTATCGGATGGGAAGGAGATTTTTCCGGCGATAAAATGCAAAATCCGAAAACATTTTATATGGATACCGATAGAAGCATTGTAGCTAAATTTATGGTTGATAGTTTTAATCTCGATGTAAGAGTTAGTCCTTTGGGAGCGGGAAAAATTATTATAGCTGATCAGATTGTTCAAGATGGTATTTATAGGTTTAGAAATGGAACGAACGTACCCATAGCTTTTATTCCTGATAAATGCTACAATTTTGATGGTTGGAGTGGTGATACAACGATACCCAAAGAAAAGATTGATATTGTGGTTAATATTTGGAAAAACAGACAAATTGTGTTGAACTTCAAGAAAAAGACATATAGTATTACGGGAGGAGTTGTTGGGAATGGAACTATTGATATAATTCCCCCTTCGCAAAATAGCGACGGGAAGTATAATTGTGGAGACTCAATAACGTTGATTGCAAAGCACGAGCGCTGTTATAATTTTGGCAGATGGGAGTACACTGCTGGAAACGAAAGTGGAACAATAGAAGAAGCAATCGTTGGTTTTAGAATTTATTCGGATATTATTGGCACTGCCTATTTTAATATTAACAAGTATAGCTTGAAGCCAACTATTAATGTTATCGGATCAGGTAATATTATAATGGAACCATATAATACGGATTCATTATATGATTGTGATGCGCCGGTCAAGCTTACCGTTAATCCTGATATGTGTTTCAAATTCATTGGTTGGGCAGATGGTAATATCGATAATCCTAGAAATTTTATTATGAATAAAAATGAATATCCTAAGGCGATACTTGAAAAGAAAAAATTTACTCTCTATGCTTCAACCGATTATGAGGGCAGCGGGTTGATAACTCCTGATAAGGATACTCTTTTCTGCGGAGATACTTCAAGCCTTACAATAACGACGAACTGCCCATATAGTTTCGTAAAGTGGAACGATGGAGCGCTGACGATAAGCCGGAAAGTTTATATGAATGAAAATAAAAACTTCATCGCAATTATGGCAAAAATTACTTTTGAAGTTACAAAGGCAGAGCCGAATATTTTCCCTAATATAGTTGTTGATCTAAAGGTAGATTCAGTCTTATTAAGCCAAAATCCGGTGTTAGTGCCTGCTCTAAACCCAACTCAATTTAAAGTCTTTGACGAAGATAGCCTAAAAGTTCAAAAATCTATTACTAATTTTAATTTAATAAGAAACGGCAATACTTATCAAATTATATATTCTTTGTATGGCAAATGTTATAATAAAGCAACCGACTTGAGCAGAAAAACTTTAGTAAAGTTTATGTATAACAATTGCGAATTTGAGAGTAACGCAAAATATAAAATTAATCCAAACTCGGGATGTGATTCCTGTTCAAGAATGCTCAAGAGGAAAACTCCAGACGCTCTTTTTGCTAACAGACCGAATCCATTTAATCCGGAAACAAGAATAAAATACTCTATCGAGAATAGCGACAAAGTAGACCTTGTGGTTTACGATGTCCTCGGAAGGGAAGTAGCTGTTCTGGTAAACGAATACAAAGAAGCCGGCGAATACGAAGTAACTTTTTCACCGAAAGGATTGCCGTCCGGGGTATATCTCTACCGCATAAAAACAAACAGCTTCCAGGATGTGAAAAAGATGATATATTTAAAATAGTATATTGGTGGGAAGCCGAGGTTGTGTAAAGATAATTATGTTAATCGCTAACGTTGTTTTATACACCTCAGTTAATAAAAACAGCCGCACAATTCCCCCTTAGCAAAGGGGGTTAGGGGGTTGTTAAGATAATAGTAGTGTAGAAGAAGCAGAAAAGATTTAATTACTAAAAACAACTTAAACAAAAAATTTCGTGTGAAATATTATAACAACCCCCGTCTTTCCCGAAAATCAATTATAGTCGGGAAAGCCACCCCCTTTTTTAAGGGGGAATTAGCGAGTAAGAATAAAAAACAATTCCCCCTTAGCGAATCCTTAGATCCCGACTTGTCGGGAGGGGGTTAGGGGGTTGTTAAGATAATAGTAGCGTAGAAGGAGATGATAATTTATAATTCGTTTTTGTTAGGATTTGCTAATGTCAGAAATTATAAAGTATAATAGCAATCTCAAAAAACTTTCAAGAGAATTGAGAAATAAATCAACAATATCTGAGGTTTTATTATGGGATGCACTAAAAGGGAAAAAAGTTAAAGGATTTCAATTCTCTCGTCAGAAACCAATAGGTAATTATATAGTTGATTTTTATTGTTCGAAATTGAAATTGGTTATAGAAATAGATGGTAATAGTCATGATTCTGAAGCATATAAAAATGATCTTGTCCGTTCAGATTATTTGATTAGTCAGGGATTGAGAGTATTGCGGTTCAGTGACTTGGATATAAAAAAAGATTTAAGCGGAATTGTTGAGTTTCTCGAAGATTGGATTGCCAATAATTAAATTTTGTTTGTCATCGCTCTTTTATTTCGAATATTATAAAAATCCCGTCTTTCCCGAAAATCAATTACGTTTTCTTCGGGGGAATTAGCAAGTAAGAATAAAAACAATTCCCCCTTAGCAAAGGGGGTTAGGGGGTTGTTAAGATAATAGTAGCGTAGAAGAAGCAGAAAAGATTTAATTACTAAAAACAGCTTAAGCAAAAAGTTTCGTGTGAAATATTATAACAACCCCCGTCTTTCCCGAAAATCAATTCTAGTTCGGGAAAGCCACCCCCTTTTTTAAGGGGGAATTAGCAAGTAAGAATAAAAATAATTCCCCCTTAGCAAAGGGGGTTAGGGGGTTGTTAAGATAATAGTAGCGTAGAAGGAGATGATAATTTAAAGCTAATTACTTGCCAAAAAGGAAACAAGATGAAATGTCTTTTAATAGAAGCTCCGCAAAAAGCAGTTGTAAGAGAGTTACCTGAACCAAAGGTAAAGAATGGAAACGATGTATTGGTAAAAATACATGCCTCAAGTATATGCAACCAACATGAGTGGAAAGTATTTAATGATAAATATGTTGGAGAGTTTAACAAACAAAAGTATCCACTCCCTTTCGGCGCGCCGGGGCATGAGGCGGCGGGCGAAGTGATAGAGATTGGCAGTGAGGTCAGAACTGTAAAACCCGGCGATAAAGTTGTGATGTGCGGTTGGAGCGGAGATCTACACAAGGAATTTGTTCTTACTACTGAGGAGTGGCTTGGAGTTACCTCCTCAAATCTTTCTTATTCCGATATTGCGCCTACAGAGTTATTTGCCTGTATGGTAGGATTGTTGAACAAATCAGTTTTTATAAAAGATTCCCGCGCTGTTGTTATAGGTATGGGTCCTGCCGGATTGACTGCAATAGATGTATTAAGATCGAAGGGAGCAAAGGAGATTATCTGTTTGGATATTGCGGAGAAAAAACTGGAAAGGGCTTTGGAGCTTGGGGCAGACAAAGTTATAAATGTAAAAGATGAAGACGAAATAAACGTTCTTATAAAATCATTACCTGAAATCGCCATTGATTGTTCCGGTTCTCACAAGGGATTTGAGGCAGCTTTTAAAATCGCAAACAGGGAGTCTCTTCTTTTCGGTTATAATGATTCTCCTTTTATGGTGAACCAGTCCGAGTGGTTTGCAAAAAGCTTGTCTATTCATACACAGTTTGCATTTGATTTAAAGGTATGGAAGGAGACTGTCGAAATGCTGGATAGGGATCAAATACATCCGGATAAGGTTATAAGCCACAAGCTGCCCTTCAGTGCTGAAAATTATACTAAAGCTTTAAATATGCTTTCAAGCGAGAATGTATATAAGATAATCCTTGAATATTGAAACACTTATTTTCAGACAATATCTCCGATTAAAATTGTATTTGTCAGTTTTTTATATTATTTTGTAGTGATATTCCCCTATAAATAAATTGGAGGTTCTATGGAAGTATGGCACACTTGGGTAATTGTTGCTATTGTGCTTTTCATTTTGGAAATATTTACTCCCGGTTTTGTGCTGGCCTGTTTCGCTATAGGAAGTCTTGCCGCCGCTTTAATGGATTATCTGGGATTAGGTACCGGTTATCAGATCGCTGCTTTTTCGATTGTTTCTATCGCACTATTCTATATGATTAGACCTCTGGTAAAGAAACATCTTTACAAAGATGGTGAGAACGAAAAGACAAACGTCGATGTTCTTGTTGGCTTGGTAGGAATAGTAGATGAAAAAATTGATCCGGTAGAACACACCGGAAGAGTAAACGTCGGCGGCGATAATTGGATGGCTGTTTCTGTAGATGACAGCGCCATAGAGAAAGGAAAAAAAGTAGAGGTAAAAAAAGTTGAAGGAATTAAAGTTTTTGTAGCTCCATATAAAACAAAACAGGAGAATTAGAATGGAAACTCTTTTAATTATCGTTGCGATTTTTGTGATTTTCTTCATTATGAAGGGAATACGCGTTGTAAAACAAGCGGAGACTATGGTCATCGAAAGATTAGGGAAGTACCACCGCACCTTAACTTCCGGCATCAATATCATAATGCCTATTTTTGACCAGCCGAGAAAAATGGAGTGGAGGTATACTCACAGCGGAATGGATGGAAAAACTTACATTCGCAGAGTTACAATCATTCGTATCGATCTTCGTGAAGCAGTCTATGATTTTCCTAAACAAAATGTTATCACCCGGGATAATGTTGTTACGGAAATTAATGCTCTAATCTATTTTCAGATAATCGATCCGAAAAGAGTTGTATATGAAATTGCAAACCTTCCGGATGCTATTGAGAAACTTACCCAAACAACACTGAGAAGCGTTATCGGTGAAATGGATCTTGATCAGACTCTGTCATCACGTGATACCATAAACCACAAACTACGTAAAATTCTTGATGAAGCAAGCGATAAGTGGGGTGTAAAAGTAAACCGTGTCGAGCTTCAGGATATAAATCCTCCGCATGAAATACGAAATGCGATGGAAAAACAGATGCGCGCAGAAAGAGACCGTAGGGCCTATGTTCTCGAAGCTGAAGGTTTGAAAGCCGCAAAGATTTTGGAAGCCGAAGGAGTAAAATCCGCAGAGGTTACTAAAGCCGAAGGTTTTAAACTTTCCAAAATACTTGTAGCAGAAGGTGATGCCGAGGCAAAAATCAAGATCGCCCAGGCAGAGGCGGAAGCTATTACTCTCATAACAAAATCCATAAGTGCATCGGGCGGCAATCCGTCCAATTATTTGATTGCATTGAAGTATATTGACGCCCTCAAAGAGATGGTTTCAGGAAAGGACAACAAGGTTGTTTATCTTCCTTACGAAGCTTCCGGTGTTCTCTCTTCGCTTGGCGGAATAAAGAATATGTTTGAAGAGATAAAGAAATAGATTTTTTTGTTGGCTGATCTCAAAATAATATTTGAACAGCTGTTTCGCGTTTTGTAGCGAGGCAGCTGTTTTATTTTTTACATACGGTTATTAGTAAATATTTTTCACATTTCCTTTGAATTTAATAAAAATAATTTGTAAATTGCACGCTTGAAACGCGTTTTATAACGCAACGAGATTCAAAATCATCTTAGGAATGATTATGGAAATCTTGGAAAGAAAAGGGTGTAAGGGTGATTTAGCGAGTTATATTGACAAAAGGATTAATGATGGTGAGGAACTATTGAGCGCAAAGTCACGCGTGTTCGAGGAATTGAACACTCTGCTAAACTTTTCTAAGGAACTTCATTCGGCTAAATCATACAATGAGATCGGAGAACTTCTTTACGGGCATTTAAAAACCTTCTATTTTGATAACTCCCTATCCGGATACCTTGCCGTTTATGATGCTAAGTATGATCAATTCAAAATTGAATATGAAATCTCCTGTGGTAATGAAGTCGAAAACAATACTCCGCCTGTACGGCTGAAAGAGGTTACTGGATTTGATACCCTTGCTATTGACAAGAGAGAGACTCTTTTTATTTCAACCAGCAAATCCAAAGAATCCGTTTCAGTGGAGCCGGTTCAAAGAGATCTTCCCGATTCTTCGGTAGTAATCATTCCGCTGATCAATAAAGATATTTTAGTGGGTGTTCTGAGGTTTGTTCATGAAAAATCCCACTCGATTGATCATAAATTTATAGAGTTTTTAGAAAGTCTTTGTCATTTCATCAGCATCGCTATATCGGAAATTCAAAATGATAACCGCGCGCAGAAAGCTTTGATTGATAGCCAGAGGGTGATTTCGAATCTTATAAAAAATTTACCCGGTATCGCCTACCGCTGTTTCAGTGATAAAGATTGGACTATGCAGTTCATCAGTGATGGTTGTTATGATCTTACAGGTTATGAGGCGAGTGAATTACTATATAATGCAGAGCAATCCTTCGGTGAACTAATTCATCCGGAGGATAGGGAGTATGTTTGGAACGCTATTCAACATGCGATAAAAAACGGAAAACTCTTCGAGATAACATACCGGATTAAGAATAAGTATGGCGCCGAAAAATGGGTTTTGGATAAAGGCATGGGTATTAATATTAATACTGACGGCAATGCCCACCTGTTTATTGAAGGCTTCATAACTGATATTACAGACCGTAAAAATTCTGAACTTGAAAGAGAGGTTCTGTATTTAATTGGCGAATCGATTCATAAAACCGGTAACATTGAGGAGCTTCTTGCCTCCATACATGCAAACATTAGAAAACTTATGTATGCTGAAAACTGTTCAATAGCCTTGTACGATAGGCTTACAGGATACGTGTCGTTTCCCTTATATATAGATAAATACAATACCAGACCTGAACCCCGTCAACTGAGAAAAGGTAAAACCGAATATGTTTTGAAAACCGGTAAACCGCTTCTCCTATCCGAGGAAAAGCTTAAGCAGCTGATTGAGGATCAGGTTATCGAAGATAAATCCCTAAAAGCAAAATCGTGGCTTGGCGTTCCCCTGTTCATCAAGTCGGTACCAATTGGAGTTCTGGCTCTGAAACATTATGAAACCGAAAATATTTTTTCGGAAAGAGACAAAAATATTCTGATGACTATCAGTCATCAAGCCTCTTTTGCAATCGAACGAAAGTTTTATGAACTTGAGAAAACAAGTATTGAACAGAGATTCCGGTTGATATGGGATAGATGCAGCGAAGGATTCCGGTTAATTGATAAGGACGGAATTTCCTTAATGGTAAATGATGCCTACTGTAAAATATTTCAAAAAACGAGGGACGAAATTGTCGGGGAGCATTTCTCGGTTGCTTATGCCGAAAGCGAGAGAGAACATATGTTTAATCGTTTTGCCGATAAATTGGAATCAGGAAATATAAAAATACGTTATGAGAACGAAATACTTTTATGGAATGAAAAAAAGATTTGGGTGGAAGTATCAAACTCTCTTCTTGAATCCGAAAACGAACCTCCTATGGTTATGAGTATTTTCAGGGAAATAACCGAACGCAAAAAACTTGAGCTGAATCTTATTCAATCCCAAAAAATGGAAAGCACCGGAAGGCTGGCGGGCGGCATAGCGCATGACTTCAATAATCTGCTTACCGTTATAATGGGAAGTTCGGAAATGATCAGCCAGCGAGTAAGAGAGGATGATAAACTGAACAGGTATGCGGCAAGAATAAGAATTGCAGCCCAAAGGGGATCGGATCTTTCAAAACAGCTTCTTTCGTTTGCGCGGCTCGACAAATATTCCGTGAAGCCACTTTCGGTTAATCAGATTTTAATTGAAACTTTGAAATTAATATGCCAGACATTTGAAAAATCAATTGAGATAAAAAGAAATCTTCAGATCAATCTTCCTCTTATCAATGGCGACCAAAACCACCTTCAACAGGTATTTATGAATCTATGCATAAATGCCCGGGATGCTATGAATAAAACCGGAATCCTCACAGTCGAAACTTCGGTTGTTAAAATTTCCAATGCTGTTCCTGAAAAGCCCAAGGATTTTCCGGCAGGTGAGTATGTGCGCGTAACAGTTTCAGATAATGGTTCAGGAATGACTGAAGAGGTAAAACAGCATATTTTCGAACCCTTCTTCACAACAAAGGATAATAGCAAAGGCACCGGATTAGGCTTATCAATTGTTTATGGAATAGTTCACAGCCACAAGGGATTCATTATTGTAGAGTCAAAGGTAAATGTAGGTACAAAATTCAAACTCCATTTTCCCGTATCAAGCTCAAAAACCATGCTTCCTAAAAATAAAGTGGAAGAGAAAATTACCGGCGGAACCGAAACCATTCTGTTGATAGATGATGACGAAATGGTGCTTGAAACCGGAAAGGAACTTCTGCGTAGTATAGATTATAATATTATTACTGCCAGCTCCGCGATCAGCGCTTTAGAGTTTTACAAGATAAAACAGAAAGAAGTAGGTCTGGTAATAATTGATTTATCAATGCCCAAGGTTAACGGGGTCGATCTGTTTGTCTGTTTGAAACAAATAAATCCGATGATTAAAGCTCTTATTGCAAGCGGATCGATGGATAATGAAACTTACGATGAAATAATAAAACAGGGTATTAGCGGTATTATTTTAAAACCGTACCAACTTAGTACTCTCTCAAAAGCCGTTCGCCAATCCCTGGATTTGCGTTAAGAATTCAGGTTTACCGGCTTCATAATCAGAACTAAATTAATTTATTAGCAACTTCAAACAATGAAAATATCCAGTTTAATTGGACATGTTAACGAGCTAAGTTCGGTAATCTTCACCTGGGAGAAGCCCGCAGATAGAAGTATAAGTGAGTTTTATAAAACCCGAAAATATCTTGGTTCAAGAGATAGAAGGTTCATCTCCGAAACCGTTTATGGATTGATCAGGAATTATAAGCTTTTAAAATCAGTTAGATCGCAAATCGCCGAAATTCCCTCACTTGCCAGCTCCGATACTCTGATTCTGATTTACTATATTATTTTCAAAAAGGATGACGAAGAAATTAATAATTATTTTCGTGATACTGTTTCTGATTATGAAGAAATCAAATCACAGGTATTATCAAAAGCAGAATTATTATCAGGCAATCATAACCTAAAATACTCTTTCCCGGAATGGATGCTGAACAAACTATCCGGATTAATTGAATTAAAGGAAACGGAAAAATTTCTTGCATCGCTTAACGAACCGGCGCCTACATCCATCAGATTGGTGATACCTGAAAAAGAGGACGAACTTCGTTTGGTATTTAAAGAAATGGGTATTGAGCTTTCCAAAAGTAATTTTGCTCCAATGGCTTATAGATTAAATAAAAGATTAAATTTTAATGATATGGAGCTGTTTTCTTCCGGTTGTTTTGAGCCTCAGGACGAGGGGAGCCAGCTTGTTACACTTTTTTCCGGAGCAAAGGGTGAACTGATGGTTCTGGATGCCTGTGCCGGCGGCGGAGGTAAATCCATGCAGATAGCCACTTTATTAAGCGGTGATTCTGTGGTTTTCGCTTTCGATGCGGACCAAAGGCGTCTTGAGCAATTCAGAAAGCGGTTGAAGGGTAAAGGTTATAAAAACATTATTATTTTAGACGATGAGAAAAGATTGGTTCCCCTAACGGAAGGATTTGATCTGGTTCTAATCGATGCGCCATGTTCAGGTTCCGGTACCATTAGAAGAAATCCTGATTTGAAGTGGAGACTTAACGAAAAAGATATAGATGAATATTCAGATAAACAATATGCAATCCTTTTGGAATATTCAAAGTATGTTAAAAAGGATGGAGTTATTGCCTATATAACATGTTCCTTCTTCCCTGAAGAAAACGAACATGTAGTATCACGCTTCCTCACCTCATTTCCAAATTTTTCGTTAATAAAGGAGAATGAATTTTTCACTGATTTTAAGATTGAAAACCGGAACGGATTTCTGAGGTTATTCCCGCATCTCCATGAAACAGATGGTTTTACAGCCTGCCTCTTGAAGAAAAACTTTTAAAAAAAATCGGAAACGCTTTTTAACTTGATAATATAGGCTATTTATTTTATATTTTGAGTTTATAGTAATCTCATAATTTTTAATTATTTTGAAATGGATATGGAACACAAAAAATTAAATCGAATCATAGCCGGAATAGTGTTTTTAGTTTCACTTATAGTCCTGGCAATAACAACTCAAGATAGCGTTCCTTTCTGGGATTGCGGTGAGTTTACGGCTTCAGCATACTTGCTTCAGGTGCCGCACCCTCCCGGCGCTCCTTTTCACGCTCTATTGGGTAGGATATTTTTAATGATTCCGTTTTACCCCGATATTGCATTTCGGATGAATTTTATGAGCGCTTTGGCGGGAGCCTTAACGGTGGTAATGCTTTATCTCTCCAGCGTAATACTTATAAAAAAATGGAGAGGTGTTCCGGAAACTATAATAGATAAATTAATTGTTTACGGATCGTCTGTAATTGGCGCCCTTTCATTAAGTTTCAGTGATACATTTTGGTTCAATGCGGTTGAATCGGAAGTTTATTCCCCTTCGCTTTTCCTATTGGCTTTTGTAGTTTGGCTTGCTCTGCACTGGTGGGTTATAAGTGATAAGGAAGAAAGAGGAGAACGTATTTTTTTACTTATCGGTTATATTTTCGGATTGTCTATCGGCGTTCATCAGTTAAGTTTGCTTGCATTCTTTACTGTAGCTTTAATATATTATTTTAAGAAATATGATTTTACTATTAAATCATTTGCGATTTTTTCGGTTATTGCGGCAATTATATTTGTGATAATGTATAAGGGTGTAATAAGCGGAATACCAAATATGCTTGATTCCTCCGGCGAGAGGGTAATATTTGTTCTAATTGCGGCGGCAACAATCTATGGTTTATATTTAGCCCAAAAACATAACAAAGGCATAATAAGCATGGGGCTTTTATTTATAGTCCTCATGGTTGTTGGCTATTCAACATACACTATGATCGTGATCAGGGCAAACAAGGGTCTTGCAATGAATGAGAACGATCCGAGAACTGTCGAAAAACTGGTCTCCTATTTAGGCAGAGAGCAATACGGCGAGTACCCGGTAGTAAATTTTGATAAAAATAAATGGGGCGGTAAGCTCTTTCCCAGAAGATGGACTGACGAAGCATACAGAGTTGAAAAATTCAAAAATTACAGCAGTGATTGGGATTACTTTGTAAAATATCAGTTTTATAATATGTGGTTCAGATATCTTCTGTGGAATTTTGTCGGTAGAGCCGGAGATGTTCAGGATGCCCCGCCGGCGTTTATAGGTAAGGTTGATAATGGCTGGATTGTAGGAAAGCCGGGTCAATTTTTCCCGAATTTATATTATGCTATTCCATTTATAATAGGATTAATCGGATCACTTTATCATCTATACAGAGATAAAAAATTCGGTTTTTCGATCTGGGTGTTGTTCGTTGTTACAGGTTTTGGTTTGATGTTTTATCAGAACATGCAGAACCCCCAACCCAGGGAGCGTGATTACTTCTTCGTGGGCTCGTTTTACGTTTTCTCAATGTGGATAGGTTTTGGAGTGGCTGCCCTGCTCGAAATGATCGAGAAAAGCAAAACTATGCTGAAGGAGAACAAAGGAATTTACGCTGGAATTCTTGCGGTTATTCTTGTTGCGGTTCCCGGAAATATGCTCTATCAGAATTATGACGATCACAACCGCCATGGAAATTATCTCTCATGGGATTTTGCATATAATCTTCTCCAATCATGCCCAAAGGATGCAATTTTATTTACAAATGGGGATAATGATACATTTCCTATTTGGTATATGCAGGATGTCGAGGGCGTAAGGAGGGATGTAAGACTGGTTAATCTCAGTCTGATTAATACCGATTGGTATGCTCTTCAGATGAAAAATGAAACTCCTTATGGAGCAAAAAAAGTGCCGTTTACATATTCTGATGATCAGATAAAATCTATGGTCAACCGGTTTCATGAGTGGTCTGAATTCAGACAGATTAATGTTCCCGTTCCAAAAGAGGTTTATAAAAAATTCCTTAACGAGGAGTTTGATAATATTTCAAAAGATTTCAGCAGTACGGTTTTAGCCTTGCCGAAAAATCTATCCGATACCGCTAATTTTCCGGCATCAATTGGTTTTACGGTGCGCGCATCTTACTCTGTACCGGACGGAAAAGGTGAAACCCGTTACGGCGTAAGAGCACAGGATCTCTTCATTCTCGATATAGTCAGGTCAAGCAATTGGGAACGCCCTATTTGTTTTTCAATTACCTGTTCACCGGATTCCAGAATTGGTCTGGATAATTATCTCAGAATGGAAGGTCTAACTTACCGTTTGACGCCGTTCAAAGGTATGGCTCAGAATGACTTCATCAATCCAAGGGTAATGTACGAACATTTAATGAATGAACCGGCAGAGGCTTCTAAAGAACCTGCTTTTGGTTACAGGTTCAGAAATCTGGATAACCCTAATGTTTATTTAGATGAGAATGCGCTCAGGCTGGCTCAGAATTACAGATCGATTTACATGAATCTTGCATCCTATTTTGTTAACGTTACGCCTAATGACGAAAAAGCGCTTAAAATAATCAGCACAATGGAAAGCAAAATCAGTGATGAAAATATTCCGATGGATTATAGAATGAAATATAATCTTACTCTGTTCTATGATGCTTTAAAACAGGAACAGAAGTTTAATGAGATGGTCAAAAAGGTTGAAGCGGAATGTTTGGAAATGATCGAGACCGATCCGATGAATGTTAATGGACCATGGAATCCCTATCGGATACTTATGGATGTATATGAACTCTCCAAACAGTATGATAAGGAGTTAGGAATTTTAAGCAAATTGGAAGTGATATTCCCGCAGGCGCAGGATGTAAAGGACAAAATTAAACAAATTCAGCAAATGAAAACTGGAGTCAATCCTTTTGGAAAAGACTCCGCTAAATAATAAACAATTTATAAGTCGATGGCTATGTTAAAAAAATATCTGACAACAAAAAACATAATTGCTTTATCTGTGTTTTTTGCTTCACTTTTTGTGTACCTTCTAACATTTCAGAGAACGGTACCTTACTGGGATTGCGGTGAATTTATTGCTACCGCGGCTACAATGGGTGTTCCGCACCCTCCCGGAGCTCCATTTTTCACATTATTAGGAAGAATATTCACAATGCTTCCGATAGGAGACAATCCTGCTATAAGAATGAATTTTTTCTCAGCGCTATCCAGCGCCTTAACAGTTATGTTTTTATTTCTTATCATTTCTGAAATTCTGATTTTGTGGAAGCAAAAGCTCGAATCGACCGGAGATAAGGTTATGGTGTTTGGTGCTGCCATTGTTGGTTCACTTGCTTATTCTTTCAGCGATTCTTTTTGGTTCAGCGCAGTTGAGGCGGAGGTTTATGCCGCAAGTATGCTTTTCTTTTCTGCCATTGTTTGGCTTGGTCTTAAATGGTTTGTTTTGCCGGATAGGCCCGGATTAGAAAAATATCTTCTTTTGGTTGCCTATTTAATGGGTCTCTCGATAGGAATTCATCAGCTATCTCTTCTTGCATTCTTTTTTATTGCCTGGTTGGTTTACTTTAAAGAGACACAGAAAATAAGTATCTCCAATTTTTTTGTGTTTTCGATCGCCGCTCCTTTTGTCTTTTTTATAATCTATCCCGGAATTGTGGAATGGATTCCTTCCATGATGGATGGTTCTATGGAGAAACCTATAAAGGTGACCGATAGCGG
>Ga0351884_1013_pt1 | contig 64368 bp, 67 predicted proteins | sample BONcelFGM3001F15_FD_206773 | JGI IMG/M metagenome (GOLD analysis project Ga0351884, IMG submission 206773) | Enriched cells from coal bed in the Powder River Basin, Montana, United States - BONCAT cells FGM rep3 HSBNCT.FGM.300.1.F15 ...
GATATTCAGGCCGTCGCAAAGTTTTTTGATGGTGGCAATGCCCGGATTGGCCGTTTTGCCGCTTATGATGTCATTCACTGTGGATTGCGTAACGCCGGATATGTTACTGAGCGCGTTGACGGTCAAATTGCGCTCCTTGCACAATTCAAGAATCCTTTTTACAACTGCCTGCGATATTTTCATCTTCCCAACTCCTAAACGTTATTTCGTTAAGTTAAGCATAACAAGTTATGGAAAAAATAATTACCGGAAAACCGTTGAAATATTCGGCGTTTTGGTATAGAATAACAGTAAAACGTTAATATGAATTGAGGGCTATGTATGAAAACGGTTGATTATTTCATAAAACTGGAAAAAGAACGGGAAAAATTATATGGGATAATAGACGAAGCGCTGAAAAGCGGCGTGCCTATAGCAAAAACAGATGCAATCATTAAACAAAGCCGCAAGGTGGATTCATTGATTACAAAAATCCAAAGCAATATCAATTGACATTCAGAGGCGTTGTTAGGAACCTTTTCATATTCTCCCCGTCTAAACGGTATACTTAAAAACAAGGAGGACGAATCAATGAAGAAAAAAATATGGATACTGGTTACAGTATTACTTTTGGTTGTTGCGCTGGCCGGCTGCAATTCCAGCGCGCCGGCGGCGTCAAGCGCGCCCGCAAGTTCCCAGCCGGACGGGCAGGAGCCCAACGTATGGGTGGTGACAGCCGAAGCGCCGGTGACGGACGAGATGGGCGCTGCCGCCGGGACAGCGTATCCGGGCTTCGCGGTCAATATTCAAAGCGAGAAAGACGGCAAAGCAACGTTCGCCGTTGCGGAAATGGATGATAAAGGCGAAAATATGAAAAATTTAAAAGTCTTCTCCATGGACACCAAATACATGGAAAAGCAATATGTGGAGCCCCAGGCCGTCATCCTCATTATCTCGACGGACATGATCAAAGTAAACCCCGGCGGCGCCCTGTACAACGAAGCGGGGGATAAGCTCATCACATTTGACAGCGGCGTCGGCCCGTTCTATTTCATCCAGAAATCGGATCAGGGCTATATGTTCACCCTGGATTCCAACGTCGTTTTCGCCCCCGAGAATGACGTCACAATTATTAAAATCTCATAGCTTTCCGTCTCATTCAGAAAAGAAACTTAAGCCATATCTATTAAGGAATCCCAGCGCCAGGGGCCGACTTGAATGGAGCGGAGCCGACCGCCGCCGGTGGCGGAAGCAGGAAGGCGAATGCTCACTGAGCATGTGATGAGCGCGAGCGTATACTTGAAATGATTGCTTACGCGACGCGCGAATCCATAGCGAAGTGGGGAGGGGGTGTCGAGGGGCGCAAGGGGAACGAAAGTGAGCGCACGCCAAAGCGTGATGAAGCGAAACGGAAGCTGTCGCCTTTGGGCGACTGATGAGGTGAAAGAGACGAACAATACGCATAATCAAAAGTTAACAGCAAATGCCAGGACGTTACGGAGAAATATGACAAAAGAAGAACGGCATCTCTGGTATGACTTTTTGAAAGGGTTGCAAATCACGGTCAAACGTCAAACAGTGATAGGCAATTATATCGTTGATTTCTATTGTCCCAGTGTCAAACTGGTAATCGAGATCGACGGGTCACAACATTATGTTGAAAAGGTAATGGCAGCAGATTCGGAACGCGATGAATACATGCGCAGCATTGGATTAGTTATTAAACGGTATTCCAATACGGATATCAATAATAAATTTGACAGCGTCTGCGAAGATATTTATAACTTTATTTGCTCAATTAAGGCTTCCCCTTGAGGGGAAGCTGTCGCCTTTGGGCGACTGATGAGGTGAAAAAAAACGCAGGCTCGCGTTCTTGTTCAATTTATTTTTTCTAAAAAAGAATAAATAAAATAAGGCAGCAATAAAGCTGCCTTATATATATGCCTTCATTTCCTTGCGAGTATTTTATCCGCAATATAAAGCCCGTTCGCGGCGGCCTGGGAGAGGGAGCGGGTAAACCCCGCGCCGTCGCCGGAGGCGTACAGCCGGGAAAACCCGGTGAGTTCAAAGTCCGTGGTATCGGGCCGCGCGGAATAATACTTGCACTCAATCCCGTAAAGCAAAGTGTCGTGGTTGTTTGTTCCGGGCGCAATTTCGTTTAAAGCGTCCAGGGTTTCAATAATGTTGTCCAGCTGGCGTTTGGGCATGCACAGGCTGAGATCCCCGGGCACGGCGTCCAGCGTCGGGCGGGTGGTGGACTTGTTCAGCCTTCCCTTGTCCGTCCTGCGGCCTCTGAGTAAATCGCCCAGCCGCTGAACCAGCACGCTGCCCCCGCTGATCAGATTGGCCAGCCGCGCCACATGCCGCGCGTATTCAATGGGCTCGCGGAAAGGCTCGGTGAAGCGGATGGTGGAGAGCAGCGCAAAGTTGGAATTTTCGGTCTTGCGCGATTCGTCCTTGTAGGAATGCCCGTTCACGGTCAGTATGCCGTCCGTGTTCTCGGTTACCACGCTGCCCCGCTCGTTAAAGCAGAACATACGGGTGGTGTCGCCGTAAGTGTTGCTCAAATACCAGATCTTCGGCTCGTATATTTTTTTGGAAAAATGCTCCCATATGCAGGAGGGAAGCTCCACGCGCACGCCCACGTCCACCTGGTTGTTCTTCAGTACCACGCCGTTCTTCTTGCACCAGTCGGAAAAGAACTGGCTGCCCGAACGCCCCACGGCGAAAATGATGCTGTCCGCTTTGAACTCCATCAACCCGTCCTTATTCTCCGTATAAACAATATGGGTTGCGGTATCCACGTCGGTCACGTTGGTATTGGCCAGGATATCGCAGCGCTCGCCCAGGCCGTCTATCAGTTTCTTCATGGTCGCAAAATTTGAATCGGTTCCGAGGTGCTTTAATTGCGCCTGGTTCATATGCAGGTCGTGCTGCAGGCAAAGGGTCTTCAGCTCGTTGTCCGGCATGTACCGTTCGCGGATCGCCCCGTAGGAGACCAGGATCTCGTCCGCCTGTTCGATATAGGCGATCACCATTTCGGGCGGCAGGAAATCGGTCAGCCAGCCGCCGTATTCGGTGGTGATGACGTATTTTCCGTCCGAAAAAGCGCCCGCGCCCGCCATGCCTTCCATGATGGCGCAGGAATCGCATTTAACGCAGGATTTCGCCTGCTTGGTGATGATTGGGCATACCCGTTTATCCAAAGAATTGCCCTTTTCAAGGATAGCCACCTTGAGCCCGGGGCTTTTTTCGGTCAAACGGTATGCGGCCATGATGCCGCTGATGCCGCCCCCTATGATAATGATATCATATTGTTTCAATCAAACCGCCTGCTTTCTTATAGGGTGGGTATAAGGTGAAAATTTGGGGCTTTTAAAGCTTGAATGCCGCCGTAATGATGCTGATCGCGCTCGTAGCATGCTGGTTTTCGATGCAAAGCAGGATGCGGGTCTCGGAGGTGGTGACGATCAGTATGTCAATATTCCCTCCGGCCAGCGCGGCGAACAGCTTGGCGGCAACGCCGCTCTGCCGTTCCATGCCCATCCCTTCAATGGTCAGCTTGGTCACCGAATCCATGATGGCGTGCCGGATGGAAGGATGGTTTTTCGTGATTTCGGCAATCACTTCGCGCACCTTGGCAATGTCTCCCCGCGGCATGGAAAAAGAAATGCTCAGTTTTCCGTTTATGGGGGTGGACTGGCTGATGATGTCCAGATTGATCCCCTGCTTGGCCAGCTTGCCGAAAATAAAAGAGGTGGGGGAAGGGACGGCCGGGACCTCGGACAGGGTCGCTACCGCCTGTCCCGCGTCCGAATAAATACGCGTGACGGTGGTGGCTTCGGAAATCATGTCCGCCATGGTATACAGCCCGGGCGCCTTGCCTTTTAGATACCGCGCGGCCCGAAGCGCGCCGACCGCAAACACCTTCTTGGAAAGCGCCTGGTGCTCAATGGTCAGGACTTCGTCGCTCCCGAGGAAGATCACCTGGTGCTCGCCCACCAGCGCGCCGCCGCGCACCGCGTGTATGCCTATCTCCTTTTTCTCCCGTTTGCCGGATCTGGGCGTGCGGCCAAAGGCGTACTCCTTTGCATTGCCAAAAACGCCGTTCAGTTCTTCGGCCAGGGTGAGCGCCGTTCCGCTGGGCGCGTCCGCCTTCAGGTTGTGGTGCTTTTCTATGATTTCAATGTCATAGGCCTCGCCTAAAAATTCCGCCGCCTTGCGGATAAGCTCTATCTGCAGGTTTACGCCCAGCGACATGTTGGAGGCGAAGAATACGGGAATGTCCGCCGCGTACTCAAATATTTTCTGTTTCTGCCGGGGGGTGTGGCCGGTGGTGCCGATCACCACGCAGCAGCTGCGCTCCTTGGCAAAGGGAAGGATGGAATCGATGGCATCGGGCCGTGAGAAATCGATCACCACGTCCACCGTTTCGATCACGTCTTCAATATTCTTGTATATGGAGAAAAGGTGGGCGCCTTCGCCCGGAAATTTGTCCACGCCCGCGGTAACCACCAGGTCGTCCGCCCTGGACGCATAATCGCATACCGCCTGTCCCAAACGCCCGGATACGCCGCATATGAGTATTTTTATCATGTGAGTCTCCTTATATGAGGCCGAACAGAGAAAGCTGCTCTTTTAGATTGTTCAGATTGTCTGTTGCCATCTCGCACAAGGGCAGCCTGAGTTCGCCCATTTCATAGCCCATCAGTCTGAGCGCCGTTTTAACGGGGATGGGGTTCACTTCACAAAACAGCGCGGAAACAAGGGGAAGCACCTTCAGCTGCATTTCGCAGGCGCGGGCCGGGTCGCCCTTTAGATACGCCGATACCAGATCGTGCGTATAGCGGGGCATGATGTTGGCAAGAACGGATACAACGCCCATACCGCCCAGGGAAAGGATCGGCTGTATCTGGTCGTCGTTCCCCGAATAAATGTCAAAATTCCCGGCGGTCAGCCGCGCCGTCTCGGCAATCTGGGATATGTTCCCGCTGGCTTCCTTGATCCCGATGATGTTCGGGTGGGCGGCCAGCTTTTCCGCCGCGGCGGGGCTTACGTTCACGCAGGTGCGCGCGGGAACGTTGTACAGCATCACGGGCTTTACGCTCGCGTCCGCGATCGCGGTAAAATGCGCAATCAGCCCGGTCTCGGTGCATTTGTTGTAATAGGGCGTCACCGCCAGCACTGCGTCCGCGCCCAGCGCGGCCGCGAGGCGTGCGGTTTTAATGCATTTGCCCGTGTTGTTCCCGCCCACGCCGGCAATCACCGGAACGCGCCCGGCGGCCTTATCCACAACGCACTCGATCGCGTCTTTTGTTTCTTCGGCCGTCATGGTGGAAGGCTCCCCGGTCGTGCCGCATACCAGCAGCGCGTCCGTGCCTTCTGTTATCTGGAACTCCACCAGCCGCTCAAACGCCGGCTTGTTTACTCCGTTTTCGTCAAACGGTGTTGCAAGCGCAACACAGGATCCCTTAAATAACATAATACTATCCCGCCTTTGATTGTTTATTGATTTTTTCAGGGTCCCCCAAAGTCCCGGCAGGGCCGCGGGGGACCCTTTCCTTATTTGCTTTCCTGCATCCGTATCCATTCCTGCGCAATCTGCACCGCGTTGGTCGCGGCGCCTTTGCGCAGATTGTCCGCCACTACCCAGATGTTGAGCCCGCTTTCAACCGTGTCGTCCCTGCGGATGCGGCCCACGAACACTTCGTCCCGCCCGGCCAAAGATAAGGGCATGGGATACTCGTTTTTCATTGGATCGTCAATCACCACCACACCGGGCGCCGAACGCAGCGCCGCTTTCAGTTCATCCAGGTCGTAGGGTTTATTAAACTCGATGTTGATGCTCTCGCTGTGGCCGTTGAATACGGGCACGCGCACGGTCGTCGCCGTTACACGGATGCTGTCGTCCCCCAGTATTTTCTGCGTTTCCCGCGCCATCTTGATCTCTTCTTTCGTATAGCCGCTTTCATCGAACACGTCGATGTGCGGGATCACGTTGCCGAAGATGGGGTGGGGGAACTTATGGGGCGCATCCCCATTGATCCCGTTTTCCAGATCGCGGTAACCGCCCAAACCGGCGCCCGAAACCGCCTGATAGGTGGAGTAAACCACCCTTTTGATGCCGTAGAGGTCATGCAGGGGCTTTAGCGCAACCACCGCCTGTATGGTCGAACAGTTGGGGTTCGCAATGATGCCGCGGTTTTTTTCGATGTCCTGCGGGTTCACCTCGGGCACAACCAGCGGGATGCTTGGGTCCATGCGCCAGGCGCTGGAATTGTCGATCACCAGCGTTCCCGCCTCCGCCGCGATGGGCGCGTACTTCAGGCTGGTTCCCGCTCCCGCCGAAAACAGCGCGATGTCCACCCTCGGTCCGCCTTTTTGTCCACCCAAAATGTTCTTCAAATCCCCCTTGGGCGGCCCGAAGCTGTTCTCATTCAGCTCTTCCACGGTATATTGTTTCCCGAAAAATTCCACTTTTTTACCGGCGCTCCGCGCCGACGCCATCAGAAAATATTCGCCTGCCGGAAGGTTTCTCTCTTCCAGTACCTCAAGAAACTTGCGGCCCACCATGCCCGTGGCGCCCACGACCGCGATGTTGTACTTCTTCATACGTTTCCTCCATTATATAAACAAATAACAGCATCAAAGCTGTTTGATACGAGTGCAATTTTTCATGAAACATTATAGCATGTAAACACGCAGCGCGCAAATAGTTTTGAAAGCCCAAAAGCATCAATGTTCTATTGATTATATGATGCGGATGGGCATTGCAGACATGAATTTATTGGTTCGGGTTTCAATGACACCGTATTCCTAAAAAGGATATTCAATAAACCTTTGCTTGAAAAAAAGCCATATTGATAGTATATTGTTAGCAAGGAGGGGAAGTATGAAGCTGCATAATAGTGTGATTGAACTAAAAAACGAACTTGTGGACCTGCGCCGCGCGTTGCACCGGATCCCCGAGGAGTCGTACCATGAATATAAAACTTCGCATTTCATCAAAGAATATTTGGCTGCGCTGAACCCGGATTCCCTTACAGTTATTGCCAAAACAGGCGTGAAGGCGGTCTTTGACGCGGGCGCGGACAAGACGATCGCCATCCGTGCGGATATGGATGCGCTTCCCCTTGAAGAAAAAAATAATTTTCCCCATAAATCCACCCATCCCGGATTCATGCACGCTTGCGGACATGACGGTCATATGGCTGCAGCTCTTTGTTTTGCAAAAATTGTTTCTTCACGCAAGAAAAATTTAAAAACAAATTTTGTATTTTTATTTCAACCTGCAGAAGAAACTATTGGCGGAGCGCAGCAGATGATAAAAGAAGGCGCACTAGCGAATCCTCAGGTAGATGAGATTTACGGCATTCATCTTTGGCCAACTGTGCCCAAAGATAAAATTGGACTGAAAGATGGACCAATAATGGCAAATATGTGTGATATGAATATTCGGATTTCTGGAAAATCTGCACATGGTGCTGCGCCTCAAGATGGGAAAGACGCATTACTAGCTTCAGCCAATTTTCTTGTTCAGGCATACAGCATAATTTCCCGCAATATTGATCCATCAAAGCCTGCAGTTTTAAACATTGGTCGTCTTAAAGCGGGTGATGCAAGAAACATAGTTTGTGGAGAAGCTATCATAGAAGGAACCATCAGATGCTTTGATGATGAGGTTTCAGAAATCATTAAAAACAGAATTAATCAAATAATCAAAGGAATCGATCAGGCTTTTGGTACCCAAAGTGAATATTTTGAAACCATGGGTTATCCGGTTTTAACAAATGATAGCCGACTTTACTTAAAAACAGTAAGCAAATTTACAGAAAGTGAAATTTATAATGTGAGTGCAGTAATGATGGCTGAGGATTTTGCTTATTTCGCACGGGAAATAAAAGGCCTTTATGCTTTTATTGGAACAGGCGGGAAGCCCCTTCATTCAAATTCTTTTGATATTGATGAAGATGTTTTATCCTATGCATTGGAATTTTATATTCGGGTGTGCGATATTGAATAGTTACAAATATTTATCAGAAGTATATGATCCCTTAATGGATGATGCGGAAAATGAAAAATGGATCGAATATATATCCGATTTGCTAAAAAGCATGCAAATAATGCCACCCTCCCGAATCCTTGAAACTGCTTGTGGTACCGGACGGATTACGTTGCCTTTAGTACAGTCTGGATATGATGTCATTGCGCTGGATTTATCCAAAGAGATGCTGAATATAGCCCAAGAGAAATTGCAAAATGCAGGGGTATCCACCCATTTTATAGTTGGTGACATGATACAATTTATTTTACCAAAGCCGGTTAATGCTATCATATGTGTATGTGATGGAGTCAACTATTTAATGAGTGATACCGACGTTTGCAAATATTTTAATTCTTGTCGATGCAATCTTGAGATAGGTGGGGTTTTGTTGTTTGATATCAGTTCATATAATAAATTAACCAAGACATTAGGGAACAATTTATTTTATGATGATAGAGAAAATGTAACCTGCTTGTGGCAGAATAGACTTTTAGGAGATTTGCTTCAAATGGAATTGACTTTGTTTATTCGAGAAGGCAACAATTATCACCGAAAAGATGAAGAACAGTTTCAAAGAGCATATAGAATAAAGAAAATTAAACAGATGTTACAGGAGGCAGGTTTTGGACAAATAGAAAGCTTCAATTATTTTACAAAAAACGAAGCTACAGAGGAGAGCGAAAGGATTCAGTTTATAGCTGTTAAGGAACGGTAGATGGATACGCTTATACGGGCCATAGTAAATGAAGAAGCTGCTATTTATGCCTGTGATATTACGCAAATGGCCAATGATGCACGGGAGGTGCATAATACTTGGCCAGCTGCAACGGTTACTCTTGGACGTACGATAGCCGGTACGGTATTATTTTGTGCAATGTTAAAGAACAAGCAAGACAAGTTGACTTTAAGCGTTAACGGAGGCGGTCCAGTTGGCACCATTATGGCGGTAGGGAATGCATTACTGCAAGTAAAAGGGTATATTGTAAATCCACATGTAAATATAGAACCATCAAAAGATGGTAATATTAATATTGCTGATGCAGTTGGCAAAAACGGATTTATAACCGTTATCCGGGATATGGGACTAAAAGAGCCTTATATTGGAAAAACTCAAATAGAAACAGGTGAGCTTGCTGAGGATTTGGCGTATTACTTGCTTAAATCCGAACAACAACCCTCAATATTATATCTGAATACATGGGTAGAGCAGGATCTCACAGTTTTAAAAGCGGGAGGAATCATTGTAACGCCTATGCCCAATTGTAGTGAAAAAACATTATCTGCTATAGAAGAAAGGACATGTGATATCAAAAACTATGCTTTGCATCTACTCGGCAAGTCTCCAAAACATATAGTTACAGACCTTTTTGCAGGATTAAATATTAAAATCTTGAGCGAAGCACACCCCGTATATCAATGTGATTGTAGCAGGGAAAGAATTATGGAAGCATTTATGGCACTAGGTGTTGATGAGCTGTTTGATATGGTTCAAAAGGATAAAGGTGCGCAGATCACTTGTCGTTTTTGCAATCAAGAATATAATTTTAATGAGCAAGACTTAAATATGATACTGCGTAAAATAATGGAGGGCAGAAATGTCTGAAAGAAAAATACTTGATTTTGAAAGACCGGCAGGATTTTACTTTGAATCAGCTGAAAGATTTCTTGATAATGCGGATTATATAGGCGCTCTTCCTCTTCTAAGGCGTGCGGTAAAAAAAGATCCGACCAATCAAGATTATAAATTGGCTTTGGCTGAGGCTCTTACCGATATTAATCGATTTGAGGAATCAAACGCCATATTATTTGAATTATTGAAATCTTCAAGTTTTTTGGATCCGGAATGTTACTTTGGTATTGGTTGTAATTTTATTGGCCTTAATGATTTTGAAAAAGCAAAACAAAGCTTTGAGCAATATATCAGAATAGAGCCGGATGGAGAGTTTAAAGAGGAGGTTGAGGAATTCTTAAACTTTATGGAAGACATAGATGAAATAGAAGAAAATTCATTCGAAGACGTTTCGCGAAAAAGAAGCTTTGATCTGGCGGGTGAAGGTAAACGCAAGCTTGATATGGGTGAATATTCCGAAGCGATAAAAATATTGGCATCGGTCAATGCAGACAGTCTCTCCATGATATTTGTTAAAAACAATCTCGCACTTTCTTATTATTGCGACAAGCAGATTGATAAGGCAATTGAGATTACAAAAGAGGTACTGAAAATAGATCCAGGAAATGTACATGCGAATTGTAATATGGTGCTTTTTTACAACGAGAAAAATGATGGATTTCGCAGAGAGAAGTTCACTGAAAAAATCCTTGCTATTAAGACTGAGAGTCCTGAGGATATTTATAAGATTGCCGTCACATTCTGTGAACTAAAGATGCATGAAAAGGTGATTATATATTTGAAAAAGCTATTGCAATATAGGCCTTATGACGAAAAGGCAATGTTTTACGCAGGGCTTGCTTGCTTCAATCTTGGACGTTTTAGAGAGGCAATTGGATATTTTGCAGATATTATAAAAATCAATCCTCAAAATACAGTTGCTCCTTATTATTGTGGTTTTGTAAAAAATGTTCTTGAAGGCAATGTTTTTTCAGATACTTTAGCTTATATCTATCAGGTCCCATTTAAAGAAGCAAAAATACGAATACGTTATATCAATGAATGTCTGATGAGAGATAAAAATGAAATTTTCAATCTCTGGCAAGGAAACAATCATTTTGAAGCGATGTTAACTTGGGGACTGGAATTTGGCGATCTGTTTATTAAACGTGCGGTAGCCGAGATTATTTCTGGTTTTGCAGATAAAAAAGCCGAGGATAAACTCAGAAGTTATATATTGAATGCGGATCAGCCGGACGATGTGAAAAACGAAATTTTTGTGCTTCTAAAACGAATGGGCGCGACGGAGCCATATATAGCGTATATTGGTGGAAATATTGTGGAAGTGAAAGTGGGAATGGCTGACAACCGGGATGATAAGAAGAGCCTGCTGCACGGATCGTCCGAAGATGTGGAAAAAGCAGACAAATAGGCTGTTTCTTGTGACCGAAGACACGAAAAGAGCTGATAAACAGAGAATTCTTGTAACCGAAGATGCTTAAAAAAGCAGACAAACAGGCTGTTTTTTGTGACCGAAGACACGAAAAGAGCTGACAAAAGGGAATTGTTGTGACCGGAGTATTTAAAAAAGCAGACAAACATGGTTTTTATAACGGGTAAGTAACCAAGAAGCGCCGGCTGTGGCCGGAAAGACTTGGATGGTGCAATAAAATCAGGGTGGGAGGCGCCCGATTTGGAGAGGATTCAGGCGGGTTGCGGCTCCTTATTGGGACGGATATTGGGACCGGGAGGCGGCGGGGACGACCGGCCGGCGGATATAAAAGGCTGAAAAAAGGCTCTACAAGGGCCTTTTAAAGCATGAGGAACAAACGGAAGGGGTTCAATGGATAAGAAGCAGTATTACGCGGCATGCGCGTTCGGGCTGGAGGCGGTGGTGGCGCGCGAGCTTGAAAAGCTTAATATAACGGACATTGATACGCGGGACGCGCGGGTGTATTTCAAGGCGGACGAGGCCGGATTGGCCCGGGCGAACGTATGTCTGCGTTGCGCGGACAGGGTTTATATGGTGCTGTCCGAGTTTCCCGCCCGCACGTTCGACGAGCTTTTTTATGGGGTTTCGACGGTCAATTTAGGTGGACTGATCCCCCCAAAAGCGAAGATGCCCGTGGCCGGTGACGCGGTCGGGTCCGTTTTGGGGAGTGTTTCGGATATTCAGGCGGTCGCCAAGCGGGCCGTGATCGAAAGCATGAGGCGCACCTACGGGAATATTGTGTTTGATGAAAGCAAAAGCGTTTTTCAACTTTATGTGAGCATTTTGCGGGACAACGTTTCCGTATGTCTGAATACCAGCGGCGCGGGGCTGAACCGTCGGGGATACCGTGTGAAAAATTCCGAGGCGCCCTTAAAGGAAACGCTGGCGGCGGCGCTGCTTAAGATTGCGCGGTGGTATGCGCATCCGCTTTACGACCCCATGTGCGGCAGCGGCACCATCGCCGTGGAAGGGGCGATGATGGCCAGGAACATCATGCCGGGCGCAAACCGGAATTTTGACGCCCAGCATTTCGGAACCGAATTCAAGCGGGAATTCGACCGGGAAAAACAGCGCGCGGCGGACGGCGTGAAGGAATCAAACGTGCCCATATTTGCGTCCGACATTGACGAAAAGGCGCTGGAACTTGCAAAGTTCCATGCCGGGCGCGTGGGCGTTGAGGGAGATATCCGTTTCTCCCGGGCAAACGTTGCGGATTTTACGCTCCAGAGCGGGGATGGGTGCATTGTGACCAATCCGCCATACGCGCAGCGGATGGGAGAACAAAAAGAGGTGGACAGGCTGTACAAACAGATGGGCAGGGCATTTTTCAAAAAGCCGGACACCAAGGTGTTCATACTGACGGCGGACGACGGGTTTGAAAATAAATTCGGCTTCCGCGCGGATAAAAAACGCAAACTGTACAACGGGAACATCCGCTGCACCTTCTACCAGTATTTTAAGAAATCCTGATGATTTTTGGGCGGTAATATGGTATATTTTATGCGGAGGTGTGTATGATGGGTAAGAAGATTTTTCTGATTTTGAGTTGCGTTTTATTCTGCGCATCCATCCTCACAGCCTGTGCCCAGCCGGCACAGCCGGTGCAGTACGACAGTCTTTCTGAACTTTCGGATGCGGTGGGTTTTGATGTGATCAATCCGGCGGGCATGCCCGACGTATACGTCCTGGCCGGTTATTACGCGGTTGGCGGCAACCTTGCGCAGATCGTTTATGTGAACGGGGACAATGAGCTGATCTTCGCGATGACGACCTTAAAAAAGGTTGAATGCGAATTCGGCGAATTTGACGAAACAAAGACCGTGGGCGTGAAAGGCGTGTATTTTGAGTACAGCCTCTCGGGGGGCAGCGTGCGGCTGGCGGCCGCGCGCATGGGCGACTTTACCTACGCCATCTACGCGAAAAACGGCCTGAGCGAAGACCAGATGAAACAGGCGGCGATTGGCCTGAACCTTTCCCAAACAACATGACAATCAGAAATTTTCAAAAACCGTTTCATTTATTGAAACGGTTTTTTTGAACTTCTTTTTAAAAGAGGATTATTTTTGCTGCCGATAGCCCCAGATATAGTAGGGGGCGGCCTCGCCTGTATTGAAAAGGAGGTCGAAGATGGAGACGGTATGAGTGAAGGGGGCGTAAAGCTGGCGGTAGGGGGGATAGGAGGAATAATCCTTCCATAGGACACGAATGCCTGCGCGCGCGAACGCCACTTCATCCAGATAGTTCCTGGCGGCCGGACCGGTGATGTACGCGTCCGCGCCGGCCGACTGCAGGAGGGAGAGCAGCTTTGCGGATTTTCTGCCCTCCGAGAAAAAAAAGCCGCTGCTTTCCATGACGGTATCGATATGCAGAAACTCCCTTGCAATTGTCTGGATGATGTAGCGGTTCAATTCCGTAAGATATTCCCATTTACGGTCAAGGTAAACATTCTGCAGAAAATCCCTGTACAGATTGAAACAGGGCGCGCGGCAATAATTCCGTGTGATCGCCTGATAGTGGTCTTTCTGCCAGGAGACGGCGCTGTTGAATTTGACCTCGTCTATTTTGCGCGAGATGTCATATCCGCAGGGCAGGGTGAGCCACTTGGGTCCCCCGGGCGTTTGGATAAGGTTGCGGTTCCGCCAGTCGTTTTTGGTATACTGCACCTCGTCGTAAAACAGGAACAGATCCGCATCGTGCACAATATCAAAATAACCTTTCCACGGAATGTAATTCGACTGCAGTACAGCCACTTTCTTCAAAAAAGCAACCGACCTTTCAAAAAGCACATCTTTTTACATACATATGCGCCGGGACGGATTGATAAGACTTGCACTGTAATCCTGAAATTTTTTGTGAGCGGAAGGTCAGTTTTTCGGCATGGATGGGTATAATGGAATATAAATCAAAAAAGGAGACCTTGGAAGTTGAGCGGGACAACGATAAAAAAGCATCTGCCTGAGCTTGCGTTTATTCTGGGGATGTTTGGCGTCTACCTTGTTTGGGCGGCGGCCATACCCTTTGACGGCGCGCCGGATGAAGGGATGAAATGGGATCTGATAAGGTATATTTTTAATACCGGCACATACCCCGCGGGTTTTGACCCCGCGATCGTAAGCCCGTTTTATGGGAATTCGTATGCGTTCGAGCCGGCTTTACTCTATCTGGCCCAGGCCGCTGCCGTAAAAGGATGGAGCCTGTTTTCGGCGAACGCATCCGGGTATTACATGGTCGCGCGGGCTTTCAGCGCGGCTTTGTCCTGCGGGACAATCTTTTTTCTTTTCAGGATAAGCAGACGGCTTTTTTCCGCACCGACGGCCTGGTTGTTTGCGGCCGGCATTGCCCTTCTGCCGCAGTACGCGTTTTTGTCCGGCTATATCAATAACGATATTTTCGGCATATTCTGCGGGAGCCTGCTTGTTTACAGCTGGCTTCGGGGGATGGATTCCGGATGGGAATATAAAGACTGCCTGCGCCTTGGGTGCGCGATGGGGCTGTGCATGCTTTCCTATTATTTTGCGTATCCGATGATCCTGGCCTCCCTTCTCCTGTTCGCCGCAACCGCAAACCCAAAAGGCCGTTTATTGCCTGAGGGGCAGACAAAGGGGAGAAGCGTGCTTGGGTCAGCGGGAAAAACCGCCCTGCTGGCCGGCGCGGCGCTGGGGATTGCCGGATGGTATTTTGCGCGCAATATGGCGCTTTACAACGGGGACATTTTTGCCATGGAAGCATCAAGGATTTGCAGCGAAACCTATGCCATACCCGCGATGAAGCCTTCCGTGCGAGCGACGCCCCAGCACATGGGCGTTTCGGTTTGGTTTATGCTTTTTGACATGGGGTGGATACGGACCTCGGCCCAAAGTTTCTTCGGCGTTCTGGGCAAGATGAGCGTTTTTCTGCCGGGCTGGACATATGCGGTTTTTTTCGGCGTGCTGACGGCAGGCTGCGCGTTTGGGATGCGGATAAAAAAATTCTTTTACGCGCCTGTTAAATGGAAAGCGTTTGCCGCCGCGCTCGCAGCCGGACTGGCGGGGACGGTTGCCATGAGCGTTTATTATTCGTACACGCAGGACTTTCAGCCGCAGGGAAGGTATCTGCTGCAGGCGGCGGTTCCGGTGATGTGCCTGTTTTGCTTTGGGACAGACCGGATTGCGAAAAACATCAACGCCAGAATAAAACATCCCGTTCAGGTTTATCTGATCGGGATGATGGCGCTTTTTCATGCGGTTGCATTTGCGGTTTTGGGAGGAGCGGGATGACGGGGCAGGGCATTTAGCGGGGCGGTTATCTTAACGGGGAATTTCCATATTGCTTTTTGGCCGCCGGACTGTTATAATATTTTTTGCAATTCCTATGCCAACGTGGCACAGTCGGTAGCGCAGCTGATTCGTAATCAGCAGGTCAGGAGTTCGAATCTCCTCGTTGGCTCCAATAAAAAATACCGTACAATGTACGGTATTTTTTATTGAATTTAATATGGAGAATTCGAACTCCGTATCAGGAGAGCCGAGCAGACCGCTGCCTAAAGGCAGATGAAGGGAAGTGAAGGCTCACTGAGCATGAGATGAGAATGAGTGAGAACCCTAGAGGAATATTGACACGATGTTCGAGTCCATAGCGAAGTGGGTACGATAAAATCTCCTCGTTGGCTCCATTCTATTGCTTTTTACACCTCATCAGTCGCCTGCGGCGACAGCTTCCCCTCAAGGGGAAGCCTTACTGGGGACTGAACAGATTGCTACCCAAAGGCATGATATTTGAGCAAAGTCTATGCTTATTTCAATTATTTTGATATAATATCCGCATAAGCTTGATTGTAAAAAAAAGCAAATGTAGCGATAAATGGTATGGTTTTTTACCAGAATATAAAAAGAATACAATTTTAAAGATTGGAGTAAAGCAATGGGCGGCAAGCAAAAGTTTGGCGGAAAATGGACGATCGAAAAATTGGATATTCTTTCTGACTATCTTGATGCATACTTAACATCGCTTAAAAATCAAAAATTTAATAAAATATATATTGATGCATTTGCGGGAACTGGCAACATCATTACAGGAGACGGAAAGCAAACAATAGCTGGCTCTACGCGAATTGCATTAATGTCACAACTTCAATTTGATAAATATTATTTTATTGAAGCAGATTCAAAAAAAGCTGAAAAACTGAGAAAAATGATTGACGACGAATTCACATTTTTAAGAGATAAGATTATTGTTCGCCAAGGTGATGCAAATACTGAACTTACCCAAATTTGTTCTAATTTAGATTGGAAAAATAATCGAGCTTTACTTTTTCTTGATCCATGTGCGACAGAAGTTGCATGGGCAACTTTAGAAACTGTTGCTCGAACAGGTTCAATTGACGTTTGGTATCTTTTCCCGTGGCAGGCATTACAGCGCTTATTAAGAAATGATGGAAAAATGGATACTTCGTGGGTCGAATGTATTGACCGTCTTTTAGGAGATCATAGCTGGCAGATGCAATTTTACAAAGAAAATCCTCAAATTAATCTTTTTGGAACAGGAGAGAAAATTAAAAACACCAACAAAGAGGTGTTAAAGAAATATATATTGGATCGTTTGGGAACCATTTTTCCAGCAGTTGCGCAGAATCCAAGAATATTTTATAACAAAAAACAGTCTCCAATCTTTCTATTCTGTTTTGCTGTATCGAGCAAAAGTGAGAAAGCACAAAATCTTGCGCTAAAAATTGCGAACCATTTATTGAAAGAAAACCGGTGAGCTTTATGAAAACTATTCAACGAAAATCAATGCTATATAAAACAAGAGTAGAATATGGTGATTACACAATGAATCATGTGATGGGGTGCTCACATGGATGTAAATATCCTTGCTATGCTTTTTTAATGGCTAAGAGATTTGGGAAAATTTCTTCATATAATGATTGGATTCAACCCCATATAGTTAGTAATACGCTAGATATATTAGATAAAGAGATTCCAAAATTAAAGGATAAAATACAATCAGCGCACTTATGTTTTACTACGGACCCTTTTATGTACGGATATGATAATATAAAAGAAATTAGTCTTTCTGCAATAAAAAAACTTAATGATGCAGGTATAAAATGCACTGTGTTGACTAAGGGATTACTTCCAATTGAATTGTCGAATTATTCACGAGAAAATGAGTATGGAATAACCCTTATTTCTTTGGACGAGGAATATCGTAAAAAAATTGAACCAGGGGCTGCTCCATATGGCGAAAGATTAGCAGCTATAAAAACACTTCATGAACAAGGATGCAAAACGTGGGTTAGTGTTGAGCCTTATCCTACTCCGAATATAATATCTCAAGACTTAAATGCAATATTACAAGCTGTTAGCTTTACAGATAAAATTATTTTTGGTAGAACCAACTATAGTAAAGAAATTACTGCATATACTGATCATAAAAAATTTTATAATGAGCAAGCAATCAAAGTAAAGAGATTTTGTATAAAGAATAAAATTAGTTTTCATATTAAAAAAGGAACAATAACAGGAGATAAAGTAATAGATTAACGACTTGCCTTGGCACTCAATGAGCAAAGGCAAAGACAGGCGCAACCCCAAAAGTAATATTAACACGATATTCGAGTCCATAGCGAAGTGGGAGCCAAACACATTAAGATTTAAACGTCACAGCTTCGGAAGGGGGATAAATCCCACTTCATTGCGGATACGCGCGGCGCGTCAGAGGTATCCTAAGCATTGCACTTGCGCTTATCTCGCATTCAGTGAAAACTGCGTTCCCTTTTTCGCCCACCGGGCGCGGTCACTCCGTTTTCCGGTTCCGAAGCTTTCCTTGCCCAAAATGGCTCAACCTAAGAGGTATACATCCCCCATTCCCGCCAACAGGATTCATTCAACAATTCCCCAACAGAACATTTTCTGATATAATGACCCTATGACCAGCGGCCTTGGTTATTGTATTCCAAAGCTACCGGTAAAAATGATGAAGCGATAGGATTATGAATGACAAGACAACGGTATAGACGGTATAAAAGTAAAGCCGGATTTTCAGTGGCCAACCGGATGAGCAAAATGTTAAGAAGATTTGCCGCGATGAAACGAATTCCGCGAAGGGCGCTTATTCTTTCATGTGTTGCGGTTGCGGTAATCATAACCTTTGTTTTCTTATTTGCGCATGGAAATGCCAGCGGTAATACTGCCCGGCAGGCGGCAGCCTATGAAGCAAGCGAGACCCCCGCTCCTCAAACTTCCTCTTCGCCCGATGCGGCTTCGGCTGCTGTGGAACCGTCCGCACTGCCGGCTCCATCGCAGGCAAGCCCCGAACCCTCCGAAACCGGCCCGCTTGGCGGCACCGTTTTTATGGAAGGCATGTCTGACCCCCTTGTTGCGCTCATTCAGCAGAGGCTGATGGAATTGAAATATATGGACGACGCAACACCGACCGACTTATACGGCCCCCTGACAAAGCGGGCCGTCATCGGTTTCCAGCGTCAGGCAGGCCTGCCCATGGACGGCTGCATGGGGCCTGAAACCTATGCGATGCTGATGTCTCCGGACGCCCCGGTATTTGCAGTCGGTCTGGGCGCGCAGGGCCCGGACGTGGAGGATATGATATACCGTTTATACAAACTGGATTATATAGATACAGCTCCGGATGTTTTTACAAAGGCCGTTAAAACCGCTGTTCGAAAGTTTCAGGAGACGAACGGGCTGGACGTGGACGGTATCATTGGTGCGCAGACAAGAAAGATGCTCTTCAGCGATAACGCAAAAGAATACGGCAGCGGGGGCGGCGCAGCGAATGTGACCGGCGGCGTCACGACAAAAACAAACCTGAAGCCGGACAGCCTGGAATCGGTACTGCCGTCCGCTTTAAACGGACTGGGCCAGGCGCTCTACGACGGAGAACAGCAATACGGTATTAATTCATTGTTTGTTCTTGCAATCATCAACTATGAGAGCGGATATGGCACAAGCAATCTGGCGCAGACGCAAAACAATCTTGGCGGACTAAAAGCTGGAGGAAGCTATAAAACATTTTCGTCCAAGGCAGAATGCGTCGATTATATGTACAATCTGCTGAGCAGAAACTATATCGGCAACGGGCTTGTGACCATCGAGGCAATTGGGGAAGTATACTGCGGCGGCACATGGGCGGCAGTAGTTACAGGGTATATGCAGGATTTGATTGCGCAATTTTAAGGTTTTGGAGGTCTGTACTCAAACCCATCAACCCTTCCTCAAAAACCGATGCTCTCCCGTGATGACCTTATAAAGGAACGTCAGCAGTATAAAAATCCCTATGCCAACCGGCAATACGGAAACCATCATGGTGAAAGGCGGCACCGGAACAAGCCCGTGCAGCGCTTTTAAATAGGACGATTCCCCGGTTTCGAACAGGAAAAAGAAATTGGCTTCTTTATATACCGTGTTCCGCAGCAAAAGATTGATCACATAAACAACGCCGGAAAGTATCTCAAGGTAGAGCACCGTGAGAAGGGCGGAACGATACGTTGGCTTGTACAGTTTAAGGGTTGCGAGCGAGATACCCAGCATATAAAGCATGCAGTGCACAACATAAAAGCCGATCATTAGAGGCGAAAAAAGCTCCATCTCTTTGAGGGCGCCTGCCGGTGAGAGTATGGCCATAAATCCGGAGGCGATACCCACATAAAAACAAAAACGGTACAAAAACTGCCTGTTTGCGGCCAACGCCACCACAAACAGGACGGTAACCAGGTTGCACAGGTTCAGGGGAAGCATGTCCCATCTGAAAAAGGGCGTGCCCGGCCGGTGCTGAAACCACAGAAGGTACACGCAAAAAAGCGCCAGGTTGGCGGCGGCGATCATAAGCAACGCCCTGCGCCTGGTTTCAAACGGCTTTCGCCTGAGCAGAAAATAAACCGGAACGGAAAGCAGAATGAACAAACCCGCGAAGCACAACCACACCGCATTTACCGGAGAAATAATGATATCCAAACCTTCCCGCATTGTACCCATACCTTATATTTTGTTACGATTATTATATATCTATTCCCCCAAAAAACGCAACCGTATATCTGGCTTAAAGCCCTTGATGCTGACAATGCCCGTATTCCATAGCCTACAAAATAAAACACCCGCTTTTATAGCGGGTGTTTTTCATAGTGAGCACACAATGCCAAAACTTTATTATGCAGCTCTATTCGAACGGGCCCTCGTCGTTGTCAAAGCCGCCGTCGTCGAAGTTTTCCTGGAAATCCTGCATATCGCCGTCCTCTTCATAAAAGGAGCCGTCAGGCGCATATCCGCTATCAGACTTCTGTACTGGGCCGCAATGGAATTGCTTTAATTTCTCGCAGGGGACCTTTACGGGCGGAAAGGGTTTCACAGGCACCCAGCATACATGTTTTTCGCACTTTTTATCCCATTCCACCGGTACGCATACATATTTTGTGGGATAGCGGAAATAACAAATTTTTTCGATTTTGAACAACTGCGGCTTGCATGGGTCGTGAGGTCTGTATATTTTTTTAGATGTGTTATCCATCTGTTTTCTTCTCCTTACTATTGTATATTGTATCTTATAATATGATAATTCGACGAAATATGTGTTAATACGAAAAAATTCTTGTGAAACGGATGAATCTATGTTATTTTGGACCTATAACAATCAAATATTTATGAGTGTTTTGTATATTGAGACCGAAAAATTTATTCGAAAGCCTAAATGAATATAAACAAATTGTCTGGCTAGGTGTTGCTATAGCGATTTTCACAGTGCTTTTTTATATGCTGCCCTTGTTTCAAGCGTCTTTCAGCCAAATAATGGATGCTTCGAGCTACCTTTCCTGGCATATTGTTTTTGAATTTATTATCATATTAATTTCTTTCTGTGTTTTTATACTGCCGTATTATACGTACAGACAAAACCACAGGCTCCGAGGCATTTTCATAGCGAACGTCTTTTTGATAACGGGCATTATTGAAATTTTTCATATGCTCAGTTTCAAAGGAATGCCATTTTTTCTTATAGAAAACAATGATGCGAACCGAGCGACAACATTCTGGATCATTGCAAGGCTAATAGTCGCGATAGGCATTACGCTGGTCGGCCTTATTCAGATAAACAGAAAATCAAAAGTTGGCCGGAATGTTTTTTTGGCTGCTTCTCTTTTTGTTTCTTTTTCCGTGTTAATCATAGTGACCTATTTTCCGAATGCGATCCCGGCGATGTTCATTGAAGGGGTCGGAATCACCCCGATAAAGATATTACTTGAATATGTGATCATTGCGTTTTTTTGTTTTGCTGGAATCATGTACATGCTGCAGTATTTGAAAAATAAAGACAAATCAAATTTTATGTTTATAATTGCGATGGCCATCGGCGTTTTCGGCGAATTGGCATTTGTTAGCTACGTTGCTTCTGTCTATGGCATATACAACTACTTTGGACATGTTTGTGTAGTTATTTCTTATTTTATTATTTTCAAGCTTACTTTTCTCAATAATATCGAAAGGCCGTACCTTGCATTGAATAATGCGAAAAACAGACTGAAAAAATACAGCGGAGATTTAAACCGGCTTGTTTTTGAGCGCACAGCCGAACTGCAAACTGCAAACCAGGAATTGAATCTATTGAATCAAAAATTTGTAGACGATCTTGAATATGCACGGGAAATACAGAAAGCTATTCTGCCGGACAAGCTGCCAAGCAATGAACAAGTTACGTTTGTTGCAAAATATTTTCCTGCCGAAAGGGTGAGCGGAGATTTTTATAATATATTCAGATTGGATGAACAAAGAATAGGAATGTATATCGGCGATGTTTCCGGGCACGGGGTTCCGGCTGCAATGCTGACGGTATTTTTAAATCAAAGCATAAAAACAACCAGGGAATTGGATGGAAAAAGGTTTGAGATCATTAAGCCATCCAAGGTTTTGGAAAATCTTTATACATTGTATAATAAAGTGAATTTCAGAGATGAGATGTACATTTTAATTCTATATGCAATTTACGACACTATGACCAAAGAACTTGTGTATTCGTCCGCCGGTATGAACACGCAGCCGCTTTTGGTGAAAAAGAACAATGAAATATCTGAAATAGATATTAGAGGTTTGCCTGTTTGCAATCTTATTGAACTTGTGAAGGCAGAGTATACGGATCACACGATTCAATTGGAAGACAAAGACAGGGTGTTTTTTTACACCGACGGGCTCATTGAACTCGATAACAAGAAAATGGGTGAATCTTTCACGCTGCCACATTTAAAAGAATTCCTGGCAGAAAATAATGATATGGGTTGTTTGGAACTTTATGAAAAATTGGATAAAAAAATCATGAGTATTTCAGATATCAGCGGATTAAAAGATGACGTCACTTTTTTTATGCTGCAGGTTCGTTCATGTTCCGTTAAATAACCGATGCTTTTAAATTTATATCCCATTTGGCGATACCGTTGGGCGTTTTGCCGGGATCAGGAAAACTGATTTACCAATCTTTACCTGTGGACGATGCTTTATTGAATCCAAAATAGATTATTGATTTCCCCTGGGCTTTTGCCATCAACAAATTGGTCAGAATAAAGATGATTAAAGAATGAATAAACTTTTTTTTTGCAAAACGTATTTATTTTCAAAAAATCATCCTTTTAAAGATTATGTTTTATTAGGTTTATTCTTTAAGCAATTGAACTATTAGTTAAAAAAGGGTTAGCTTAGAAAAGGGACGATATTTTATACTGGCCATGCAGATTAGTCTTTAAAGATTCGTGTATCCTTGTGTTGCCATACTATCTATAATTTTCATAATTCGCATTTTGATTTTTTTCATTTCAAATATAATTCCCCTATGCCCGGCAGAATAATTAATATTATAGACACCATTAAAAAAGCATCTTAACATTTCCACATCTTCAAATGCAATCAGCTTATCATACAGTCCGGCGATGGATATCACCTTTTCCGATGGAAGGATGGATTGATAATTTGATAATTCAATGGGCTCGAAAAGGCTTTCGAAATCAACCCCTTGCTTAATCAGGTTATCTTTTTTTTCGGAAAGACCGGGACAAATACTTAAATTTATTAAAGTTTTTGGAATATGGACGCCCGCCTGCCCTATAATATATAAATCCGCCCTGTCGTCACATGTTCCAAGAAATGAAACAACAAAGCCGCCCAAGCTGAACCCTGCAACGATTACATTTTTGTATTTTTCTTTTGCATAGGATAAAACCTGTGATACATCATTTACAGCCTGCCGGAAGCTCTCAATTGTAACGATTGGATATGAATCTAAAAAATATGCTCCAGAATAGGGCTGATTCTTTGGGCTTCGCATCATATGGTACGGCAATTGAACGGCCAATACTTCCATTTCCGGCATTTTGGCAATCAATTCTTTGAATATCAGTATCTTTTCGGGCGTATAGCCTGATTCTGAAAAACCATGCAGATAAACGAGACAAGTTTTTTCTTTTGCATCGGAACGGAGGTTTTTGATCTCTTCAAAGTAAATTTGTTTGTTCTCGGGCAATGAATCATATGGTTTTTGAAATATTGGAACAGGTTTAAACATGGAATCCATTTTAAATATACTTGTTTGAACTTTATGGCGGATCCTGCTGCCTACAAAAGCGGGCGGGTTATAAATACTGCAGCTTTCAAACAATTGACAGTCTTTATAAACAGACTGAATGTCATTATACTCTATACTGCTGCATTCCTGAAATGCTTTTAAATCCGACTTTTTTTTATTTTTGATTTTAAAAAGCGCTATGGAAAAATCTTCAATAAAATCTGAAAGCGTTTTATTCAACCTTACCTCCGGCAACAATCATTACAATATACCATACTTCTTTGAATGTATGTGTAATCATTGTTTCATTATATCATTTATGCGTCGCATTTGCGCTACGGCTTTGTTTTATTTATAGAAAATATAAATCCCTTGACAATTATCAAAAATGATAATAATATCATAATTGAGAATATAAAAGGAGATAAAACATTGAAAGATACATTGTCGAACATCCTTTTGCATCCCGTGCGGATGCGTATCATACAGGCGCTTATAGGAGGGGAATCCACGGCACAGCAGATTGGCGATGCGCTCCCCGAGGTTCCGCAGGCAACGCTGTACAGGCATTTAAGCAAGCTGCTTTCGGCCGGGGCGATTGCCGTTAGGGAAGAACGCCAGGTACGGGGCGCGGTGGAAAAGGTTTACGGCCTGCCCAATGATTTAGACGATAATGTAAGCTCGGAGATGGAAACCGCACCGAAAGAAAGTCAGTTTAAGTTTATTTTTATGTATATGATGAACCTTTTAGGCGAATTTGAGCGGTATATCGGGCAGGAGACAATCAATATGAAAGAGGACGGGCTTGGTTTCAGGCGGGCCAGCGTTTATGCCACGAATGAAGAATATGGGGAGTATGTCCAAACGTGCAGCGAGGCGATGCATATGCTTCTTGAAAACAAACCCGCGCCCGGCCGGACGCTGCGGACCATCGCCAGTATGGCGATCCCGCAGGCAAAACAAGGAAAATGAACTTTGATTTTTAAAACGGAGGTTTTTAAATATGAAAAATACATGGGCGGACAAAGAAATCGAAATTGAAGGTGCGTTTAAGCTGCAAGGGACGCTCAGCGTTCCGGGCAATTTGGAAGGGAAAGCCCCGGGCGTGCTGTTTATACACGGGTCGGGTCCTCTTGACCGGGATGAAAACGTAAAGAATTTCCCGATCAATTTGTTTAAGAGCCTGGCTAATGATCTTGCGGGGATGGGATTCGCAACGCTGCGTTATGACAAGCGCGGCTGCGGGGAAAGCGAAGGCGACTTTTATAAAACGGGCCTTTGGGATCTGGTGGACGATGCGCAGCGCGCGCTGGGATTTTTGAAAGAACAGACCGAGGTAGACGAGAATAAAATCATACTGATAGGACACAGCGAGGGCTGTGTCCTCGCCCCGGCGCTGAACGCGCGGGAGCCTGTTGCCGGGATCGTGTTGCTGGCCGGCATAGTGGGCGGCGCATTCGACGCATCCCAGTACCAGATGGACCTGATATTCAAAGAGATTAAAGAATTGAAGGGTTTAAAGGGATTTTTTTTGAGGATTCTGGCGAACGAGGATAGGGCAAGGAAAACAAACGCGAAGATTTACGCGAAGATCATGGCTTCAGAAAAAGAGGTGTACAGTTTCAATGGGAAAAAGATGAGCGGGAAATGGTTTAGGGAACACAAAAACTATGTGGTGGATACCGCGCTCCAGCAGGCGGAATGCCCAATTCTGGCCATTACCGGGTCTAAAGACGTGCAGGTGAAGAGCGAGTATGCACGGAAGATAGGAGAGATTGTCCATTCGCCGTTTGAATACCACATTATTGAGGATATGAACCATCTTTTAAGAAAGCAGGAAGAGGCGCCTTCTTTGCTGGGTCTGAAAAAGATTTATAAAAAATCCCTTGGTGAACCCATTGACCCCGCGCTTATAGGGTATTTGAATAAATGGATGGAGCAGTTTGCGCAAGGTAAATGAACCGATTGGCCAAAACGGCTTTTCATGGTAAAAAAAAAGTCATTCCGCAGAGGGGCGGGATGACTTTTTTACAGAGTCACCGAAAAGACGAATACTTTTTGGGATGCGGCTGCCGTAGCCGGCGGCGCTTAGCGCCAGCAGCGCCTGGGAGGGGATATAGAAAATCCATTCCAGATTGCCGGCGATCCACTGCACAAGGCTGCCGCTCTGCGCAAGGAAAGAAATCGCTACATTGAGGTCGCACAGCAGGAAAAGGACCATACCGATTTCCGCGAGCCTTTTATTGATAGGAGGCAGGTTTGACCGAAAGGCAAGGATGGTGGATGTGAAGATGAAAACCGCGTAAACGGCCCCGAGCAGCAGGATGTATGGAAAGGAGAAGCTGGCCCAAAAACCGGCTGCGCTGAAAGATGCGGCGGCGAGCGCCAAAATCAAATTGCGTTTAAACGACTTCTTTTTATAGCGCCTGATGTAGAGAAGATGCACGATTAAGAAACTGAGCACCCCTAGCTCGGGCGCGGACGCAAACAATAGCAGCGCGTCGGATACCAGGGTGAACAGGAGAGCCCAGACCAGCAGTTTTGCATCGTCCCTGTTAAACGAAACCTTGTATGCGGCCACAGCCGTCAAAAAGCATACGCTAACCCCGGCGTATTTGAAGGTCCGGTTGATGAGAGAAAATGCGAAATTTGTGTTCAGGCAGACCATCACCGCATAAATAACGGCCAAAGCGCCCAGCAAGAAAACGATTTGCTTGTTTTCACGCAAGAAAAGCTTCATTGCCATTCTCCTTTGCCATGTTTTGCATCCAATAAATATTATTCTACAAAACCGGCGGGAATAGCAGGGTTTAGATAATTTTTTATAAGGTTGCTTCCGGTGCAAATTGTACCCCGAGAGGCGTTGCGGCATACCGGAATTCGGAAATTAAAAAGCCGTCCCAAAGAAACGGGACGGCGAATGTTTTTATTCCCGGGAAATCTATTTAGTCTTTCTTCCGGCTGAGCATGGCCGCGATACCGTAGTAGAGGGGAATGGTGAGGAAGATCAGCCAGGCGTACGGGAATCCGTTGCCGAAATATATAATCAGAAAGAAGATGATGACGGCTACGATTGGATAGGGGAATTTATAGAAAGGGCTTTTTCTTTCCGGGTGCTTATCTTCTTCCGTTTTTTTCCGGTCTTGCTCGCGCAGGGCATCGGGGTCTTCGTCCGACTGCAAAAGTTCGTCCAGCGATACGTTGTACAGTTTGGCAATGCTGATCAGATTATCCGTATCCGGGCTGGATTCCGCGCGCTCCCATTTGGAAACGGCCTGCCGGCTGATTCCCAGTTTTTCAGCCAGTTCTTCCTGGGACAGGCCGTGCTTTTTTCTAAGCTGTACCAGCCTGTTCGCAATTTCGATATTCATATGATTTCTCTCCTTTTAAATTGTTTTGATAGTGAAATCATAAAGCATTCGGGGTCGGTTGCGCCATCCACTTTGGTTTTCAATTGCGCAACTTTTAGTTGCATATCCTACAATATTTACCCTTTTAATTTTTTATGCCGGATGATCTTCCTCCGCTTTTTGCGCCTTGAGAGAAAAATCATACATCTCTTCGAAAGACTGAAAGCCGTAGGCGGCGGCTACATTGTTCAAATCCTCCGGGGATACAGCGAAGGCGAGGGAATTCTCCAGATCGGGATTGGCGGATATCATGCCCGCGAAATCCCGGTATCCCGCTGCCGTCGCGACGATATTGCGTTTGTATGCAACCGGATTGACCCGCTTTAATTCCTCCAGGTTTGAAACCGAGGGATTAGAACGGGGAGGCGCCGCCGCGGTCTGATTTTCCGGCTCATCCGGCCAGGATGGATGCGTGATGCTTATGGTATGCGTTTTAAACGTTACGGCCACACGTTTTGAACGGAACAGGTAAAGGATGAAAAGCGATTCGATTGCGATGACGACCCCGGCGCCGGCGTAATTGAACATAGCGATGTTTAGTATTGCGGAATAAATGTTAGTCATAACATAAAACATAATAAACGCCCGGACCTTTGCGAACAGCATGATCAGATCCGCAAAAACCATTAGAATAAGCAGGATGTAAAGAGCGTAAAAGATGGTCCCCGTATCAAGGTTATACAGGCTGCCCAAGCCCAAAATGATCCCCAGGATGATACGGAATGCCATGAAGGCCAGAAAACCACGTATGCCGTACAGGCTTGCATATTCGCTCTGTGAGACATACAGGGTCTTTTTGTTGTATCTGGACAACAGCAGAAGAAGCAGGGCAATGACCGCCGCACCTATGATCACCGCGACAATGAGGGGAGCCGCCGATTCCGCCGGATAATTATTCAGGGAACCCGACGGGGCGGTATTGCTGAATGAAACGCTGTTCAAAACGTTTGACATTGCGTCTTTTTCTTCTGCTGAAAATGGACCGTAGTTGAAATTCTGGAGAATGATACTCACATACTGGCCGTTTACGGTTGTGGTATATTGCATCACGTAGGCGGGATTGCCGAACTCGTAATACAAATATTTATAGTCCCCGACATTTTTCCATGAAAACGCGCTCAGATCGTACCCGGTCATATAAGTTCTGCTTTCTTCTATCAAACCGCTTATTTCCTCATCCGAAAGTGCGCTCAAATTGGGATATTGTATGCTGGCTTCGTCTGCTACCAGCGAAACATATATCTGGTTTTGCGTATCCGGGTTGATTGCGTCAATATAAATGGACTGGCTTTCCATGTTTGAAATGAATTCCTCATATACGATGCCGTATTTTGAAAGAGCGGGGAAATCTGCAGGGGTGTTCCTAGTAAGAACGTCCCAGCCTTCCGGGAAGGTAACGGTCATCTGTGCGCCGTTTACGTCCAGAGTCTGGGTCGGGATATTGCTATATTTTGCGACGAGGGGTGAATCCGCAGCAAAAGCTGCCGTCGGGAATAGATTCAGTAAAAACAGAAGCATCAGGAACAAAAGGTTTTTTTTCATGGGACAACCCCCTTTAAATAATATAATTTATAGGGCATGGTTTGTTCTTTTTTTCATTGCAAAGGGTCTTTTTCTTGGAATCGCAGAAATAAATTCTGCTTAAAAAGTATGTTTGGTGAAACTTGAAATGCCAACCAGATAATAGCATATGTTGGTTAAAAATACAATATAAATTTTAAGTATTTACGGGACAAAATTGCCCCGTAGAAATTTTTATTAGAGACTTACCAACAGCAACCGCGCCGCCAGCCGCAGCCGCACCTGTTCCAGCCGCCAAAGCCGCAGCTGCACCTGTTCCAGCCGCCAAAGCCGCAGCCGCAACCGCCCCAGCCACCACAGCCCCATCTGTTATTAAAACAGCACATATGGAAACCCTCCTTTGTGTATTGCTATTAGTATTTTATTCTTTGGGGTCAAAAGAGGTTCGCGGTTTTTAGGCGATCTTTAAAAAAAATGCGGAATAACGCCTATGGCAAATGAAAGCGGAAAAACAACCGCTCCGCAGCTGTTTTTCCGCTTATATGCCTGCCCCGAACGGGGCAAAAGGAACCCGATCAGAATGTCAAAGCAGGACCTGTTAAAGGCCGCCCTGCATAACTTCAAAAGACTCGCAGTCCGTGCATTCGATCTGGGTGGGGTTCTGTTCGTGCGTGCCCACCATGATTTTATCCAGCATGCAGTATTCCTGCGACTGGTCGTGATGTTTGCACTGCTTGACAGAACAGCCTATGCTTTGGTTTATTCTATTCATAAAAGTTACCTCCGATTTTACGTTTGGCGTTAGTTTGTACAGTGCGGGCGTTTTTTATTCAATCCTGAGATGAACGTTTGCGTGGTATCTTTTTTAACTGAAACATAACGCCCAAGTATTCAATCGTACAAAAAAATCAATAAACTTCGTAAAACATTTATGAAAAATTAGTATATTTTATTATTACTTACTATTATACGTTGTCATATAGTGTTATAATGTTAGCAGATAATAGTAAATTTCAGGTGACAATTCAATGATTGAAGGAGAGAGTACTATGAAAGCACGTCTTTTACCACTCTATTTTGCTGCAGCAAATGACAGGGAAAGAGGGGAGTTTAACGAACAGCTTGGACGCCTTGAGGAATTCTACGGTGATGTTGCCGAATTTATGCAGCCGGTCTGTGTGGGACAGAAGGTTCCGGATGCCGATGCGGTGGTGTTTCCCCAGCTGATCGGCGCTGCGTTCAAGGAAGCGGACCATTTGAAAAATATCGACCTGCCCATGGTCGTGCTGACGTCCAAGTTCGGGACGGTGGAGATGTGGGACTGGGAGATCGTCACCTATCTTCGGGAAAAGGGTTTGAATGTGTTTTCGCCCTATAACATCGAACTTGCGAAGGTGATCATCCGCGCAATCGCGGCCAGGCAGAAGCTTAAAAGCGGCGCAAAATTTTTGACATTCCAGGACAGCCCGGGCGAAGGCATGCAGGCGTACATATTCAAGCGCTTTTATTGGTGGGAAAAGGAATGCACCGAGCGGATGGAAAAGACGTTCGGGTTAAAGATGATATACAGGAGCTGGAAAGAGCTGAATAACAGAGCGCGCAGTATCCCGGACGAGGCTGCGCGGGAAGCCAGCAGGAATTGGAACCTTAATATTTCCGATGAGCTCCCGGAGGAAAACTACCTGAAGGCCGTTAAGATATACGTGGCGGTGAAGGAAGTGATCGCCGAGATCGGCGGTGTGGACGGCGTGGGCGCGAACTGCCTGAACGAGTCTTTCAACTCGGACACCACGCCCTGCCTGGCCTGGAACATGATTTTTGAAAAGGACGACATCATCTGGGCGTGCGAAGGGGACACCCTGACGCTGCTGAGCACGTTCATCTTATACCGCGCGCTAGAGGCGCCCGTCATGATGACTAACCTGTACCCGTTTCTGATGGGCATGGCGGCGCTGGCGCATGAGAAGATAGACAAGTTCCCGGAAATCGAGGATCAGGACAACCACGCGCTGGGCGTGCACTGCGGGTATTTTGGGCTCGTGCCCCCATCCTTCTGCACGGATTGGAAGCTTTGCCCCAAGGTGCTGGAGATTGTAAACGAGAACGCGGTTGCGGTGGATTGCCGGCTGCCGGTGGGCCCGGTCACTTTGGCAAAGATATTCCCGGATTTCAAACATCTGAGCATCATTGAGGCCGAGATAGAGGATTATGTGCAATATCCGGGATCGGACTGCCGAAACGGCGCGCTGATCCGCTATAAGGACGGGCATGCCGTGATGGACGCGCTGTGCTCGCACCATTCGCTGATCGTGGTGGGAAACAAGAAAACCGAACTGCTGCAGCTGGCCAAGGTGTTCGGCTGGGAGGCAATGGTCCTGTGACCGCCTAACGGATAGTAAACTTAAACAATAAGGAGGAGTTAAAATGAAGATAGGAATTGACAGTTACTGCTTCCACAGGTTCTTTGGTGAAGTGTATCCCGACCAGGACGCGCCACAAAAACAAATGACAATGGAAGATTTTTTGCAGCGCGCCAAGGCGTTCGAAGTGGACGGCGTGTCCCTCGAATCCTGCTTTTTAAAGACGCTGGATGATTCATATATGAAAGAACTAAAGGCGCAGACAGACGAATACGGGTTTGGCCGCGTGTTTGCCTGGGGGCATCCGGACGGGCTGGAGCGGGGAGCGAACCCCGAGGCGTTCGCCGAAATGAAAAGCTGCATCCCCAAGGCAAAACTTATGGGCGCGGATGTGATGCGCGTGACCGGGTCTTCGCTCATGTTCCGGCTTGAGCCGCATGCGCCGCAGATAGAAGCGCTGACAAGGCAGTTCAAGGAAGCCGTGAAGATCGCGGAGGACTATGATATCAAACTGGCGGTGGAGAACCACATCGACTACACGGCGGACGAGATATTACAGCTTCTCACAAACGTGGATTCGCCTAACTTTGGCGTGAACTTTGACACGGGAAATTTCCTTCGTCTTCTGGACGATCCCATCCGCGGCATGGAGATTTTGGCGCCCTATGTGCTGGCCGTGCATCTAAAGGATCTGCAGGTGAATGCGGCCGAAGCGAAACCGACCGACTGGTTCTTCTTCTCGGGCGTGCCGGTTGGCCAGGGGCTGATCGACAATCAGTCGCTTGCAAACATTTTAAATAAACAAAATTTCACCGGATTTTTGGCTGTGGAGATCGACCATCCGCATGCAGACTGGAAAGGCCGCGAAGAGGAAGCTGTAGCGCTGAGCGTTGCCGGTATGAAAAAGATTGCGGGCTCGCTTGAATAAGGAGGTTTTTTGAAGTGAAAAAGAAGCTCAATATTGCCATGATGGGCACCGGATTCATGGGGAAGGTGCACAGCCATATGTGGCGGACGGTGGGCAAGATATTCGACGTGGATTTCGAGCCGGTTTTGAAAGTCGCGTTCGGGACGGATGAAAATGATACAAAGGAGTTTGCGGAAAGATGGGGGTTTGCGTCTTATTCCCTTGACTGGCGCAAAGTGATCGGGCGTGACGACATCGACGTGGTGGATATTGTGGCGCCCACCCTGGCGCACAAGGATATGGCTGTTTACGCCGCCGGGAAGGGAAAAAGCGTATTCTGCGAAAAACCGTGCTGCCTGACATACAAGGACGCAAAGGAAATGGAGCAGGCCTGCGAGAAGGCCGGTGTGCTGCATTACTTAAACCATAATTACAGGCGGGTGCCGGCGGTGCGCTATGCGAAACAGCTGATTGAGGAAGGGAAGATAGGCGATATTTACCATTTTAGAGCCGCATACCTGCAGGACTGGATCATGGATCCGAATTTCCCCCTGACCTGGCATTTGAAAAAGGAATTCGCGGGCGGCGGACCGCTGTTCGACCTGGGTTCGCACTCTCTGGACCTCGCGCGGTTTTTGGTGGGAGAAATTGCAAGCGTTTATATGGAAGAGCGCACATTCATCAAGGAACGGCCCCTGCCGGGCGCGGGCGCAGCCACCTTTACGGCGGGCAGTGGCGCATCCGCCGAGAAGGGAGCCGTGACCATTGACGACGCGAGCTTCATGATCATCGGTTTTGAGGGCAAGAATACCCTTGGTTCCTGTGACACATCGCGTTTTGCGGGAGGCAGACGGAACAAAAACACCTTTGAGATATACGGATCCAAGGGCAGTCTGGTATGGAATCTGGAGCGGATGAACGAACTTAAATATATGAATCTGGAAGACATACAGAGCGAGCAGGGATTCCGCGACATTATGGTGACGTACGGATCGCATCCGTATACCGGAAACTGGTGGGCGCCCGGGCATATCGTTGGATATGAGACCACTTTTGTGAATGCGGCGTACGATTATTTGACCGCGCTCAAAAACGGCACCAGGATATCGCCCAACTTTGGCGACGGCGTGCGCATCATGCGGGTTTTGGAGGCTGCGCAGAAGTCTTCTGCCGAGGGCAGGAAGGTTATGGTTACAGAGATCGGCTGATTTGTTTTATGCTGACGCCGGAAGGTGCCGGCAGATCCTGCTTCGGGAATCGGGATCAGATATTTTGCGGATACTGACGGAAAACAGGCCGTATTGACAACCCTTTTATGATGAAATAGAATAAATAATGATAATAGCCGATCATTATCTGTTCTATGGTATCATCTTCCGTTTAAAATGAAAGGTCACATGCGGCCCGGCGCGTGAATGCGGCAGGCACGCGGCGTGCGTCTATCGAATCGAAATATTTGGGATAAAGTAGGGAATAGACATGGCAGTTAGAAAAGAAGAAGGAATATTTGCGGAAGAACGCAAACACATGATCGTCGATCTGGTGAACAAGAATTACAAGACCACGGTCGCAAACCTGTGCAACGAATTTTCCGTTTCGCCGGCGACCATACGGAACGATTTACGGGAGCTGGAAGAAAGTGGCTTTTTAAAGCGGACGCACGGAGGAGCGATCAGCAACCGGAAGGCGAATTATGAACCGAATTCGTACCAGAAGGAGATTGAGTATATTGAGGAAAAAAAGGCGATCGCAAAAATTGCCCTGCAGTGCATCAACGAGGGGGACACCATTGCGCTGGATACCGGAACAACGACCTTTGAACTGGCTAAGCTGCTGGTGGATTTCCGGAAACTGACCGTGGTGACCAACGATCTGCAGATAGCGGCGTTTTTGGAGCGCAACTCGGATGCGGGTATCATCATCGCGGGCGGTGCCGTCCGCAGGAATTTTCACTGCACGACCGGCAAAAAAGCGATCGACACCATCAAGGACTTGAACGTGGACAAAACGTTTCTGGCGGCCAACAGCCTGAGCATCAAAAAGGGCATCTCCACCCCCACCATCGACATGGCGGGTGTGAAATCCGTACTGATCGACCTGGCGGACGAAGTGATTTTGCTGGCCGACAGCAGCAAGATGGACAAATCGACATTCGTGCGTTTTGCGGATATGAGCCAGATTGACCTTTTGATCACCGATTCGGGCGCGGACAGCGAATATATCAATCTTCTGCGTTCGGAAGGGTTGGAAGTGGAAATATGTGAAACGGAAATAAGTGAAAATAAATGATAATAATACTTGAAAAACAATAATGAAATGATATATAATGATAATGCATTATATATCTTTTTTTATAGTTTCATAGAAATCGAAGGATTTTATGGTTTTTTTAAAGGGACAATAATGATGAATCCAAATCGGGAGCGAAGGAAAAATGCAGGATAAGAAAATTGGAATCTGCCTAATCGGCGCAGGCAGGGCGGGGATGATTCACGCAAACAATTATAAAAACATAGTAGCCGGCGCCTATATGGCGGCGGTGGTGGATGCGGTGGAAGACGCCGCGAAAGCGGCCGCATCCGAACTGGGGGGTATCCGCTATTATACTGATTATAAGGATATTTTAGGCGACGATGAAATCAAGGCTGTTGTCGTGGTCGCTCCCACCAACCTGCATAAACAGATTGTGGTGGATTGCGCGAACGCCGGCAAGCATATATTCTGCGAGAAACCCATGGCGATGAATGCGGAGGAATGCGATGAAATGATCCGCGCGTGCGAAGAGAACAACGTGAAGCTACAGATCGGATTCATGCGGCGGCACGACGAAAGCTTTATACGCGCCAAGGAAATGATCAAATCCGGCGCGATCGGCGACATTGTGATGATCCGTTCCTGCACACGGGGGCCCTCCAAACCCAGGCCCTGGATGTTTGATATTAAAAAATCCAACGGCATTTTAGCCGAACTCAACAGCCATGACATCGACTGCATCCGCTGGTTTGCCGAGAGCGAGTTTATGACCATCTTTGCAACGGGCGGCAATTTCCGCAACAGGGAGGTGGCGGAAGAATACCCGGATTATTACGACAATATGGTGATGAGCGGCGTAATGGAAAACGGCATCCAGTACAGCATTGACGGAGCGGCTTATGTGCAGTACGGATACGACGCAAAGGTGGAGATCGTGGGCACGAAAGGCGTGTTGCAGGTGGGCCGGAGCGACGCCCAGTTTTTGAAATGTACCACCGTGGACAGCGGCACATCCACACCCTTTATTACGAGCTGGATGACGCTGTTTAAAGAAGCGTATCTGGAAGAAGACATTCAATTTATTAATTGCATTTTGGAAGGCACGCAGCCCAAGGTGACCGGGCTGGACGGAAAAATGGCGGTCCGGGTCGTTGAGCTCGGCAATCAGTCAATTGCCCAAAAAAAACTGATAGAGTTGTAAGGAGCTAAGCATTGTGAAAAGCTTGAGGTTATACGGCCCGAATGATATAAGGCTGGACGAAGTGCCCCTGCCGTCCATAACGGAGGATGAATTGCTGCTGAAAACGGATGCGGCCGCTATCTGCGGCACGGACGTCCGTATGTGGCAGAACGGATATAAAGGCGTAAATGCGGACCATCCGCTGGTGCTGGGGCATGAATTTGCCGCAACGGTTGTGCAAGTGGGGGCAAACGTTCCCTTTTACCAAAAAGGCATGCAGGTCGCGATGGCGCCCAACATCGGCTGCGGCATCTGCAACAAATGCGTACGGGGGGATTTTCATCTGTGCAATGATTACAGGGCGTTCGGGATTAACATGGACGGCGCCTTTGCCGAGTACATCAGGGTCCCAAAAGAGGCGCTGACGCACGGAAATCTGATGATCCTTCCCAAAGGGGTATCCCCCGAAGAAGCTGCGGTAAACGAACCCCTCTCCTGTGTATATAACGGGTTTTTGAAATGTGACGTACGGCCCGGGGATCATGTCCTGATCGTGGGCAGCGGGCCTATAGGCATCATGCACGCGCAGCTGGCCAAGATGGCGGGGGCCGCCAAAGTGATGATGAACGACCTTTCCGAAGAGAGGCTTGCCGAGAGCGCTGCGATCGTGAAGGGGATGCTTACCTACCGCGGTGACGACCTGCCCGGGTTTGTTTTTGGGCAGACGGGCGGCCGCGGCCTGGACGTTGCGGTTGTAGCCTGTCCGTCGCCCGAGGTGCAGGCGGCCATGCTGCCCCTGATGGAGTACGGCGGCCGGGTGATCTTCTTCGGCGGCGTGCCGGCCGGCAAACAACCGGTCGCGATCGATACCAACATCATTCACTACAAGGAACTGTTTATAACGGGATCCACCCGTGCGAACATATGCCATTTTCGAAAGACGCTTGAATTTATTGCGAGCGGTCTGGTGGATGTGAAGAGCCTGGTGACGGCCCGGTTTAAGATTGAGAATATATTGACGGCCTTTGATTTCGCCCGGCAGGCGAAGGGGCTTAAAAACGTGATTTTATTTTAGGCGGGCGTAGGATGGATGGATTGATCAGAACCGTACTCGGGGATATTAAAAGCAGCGAAGCCGGCGTGTGCCAGTGCCATGAGCATCTGTTTATTGAGATGGGAAAACCCTACCAAATGGCCAAGGTGCTTTACATGGACGACCTTCAAAAATCAACGGACGAGCTGGCCGGCTACCGGGAAGCGGGCGGAAGCCTGGTCGTGGACGCGCAGCCCGTTTTTACGGGCAGGATGGCTGAGAACCTTACAGCCGCATCCGAGAAGAGCGACGTGCATGTTGTGGCTTCCACCGGGTTTTACAAAACGGCCTTTTACGAAGAAGACGCATATATCTATCACAAGGATGAAAACGATATTGAGGACCTGTATGTGTCCGAAGCTGAAAACGGGATGCTCTCGTCTAAAAAAGACGGGCACAGGATTATTTCCGCACGGGCGGGCATGATCAAGACCGCGATCGACATGGGGGGCATTTATGCAAGCGGCGTTTATGAAAAGCTGTTTTTTGCTGCCGCGGGAGCGGCGGTTCGGACGGGGCTGCCCGTGATATGCCATATTGAGCAGGGCGCGGACGCGCTGCATGTGGTGGATTTTTTTGCGCAAAGGGGCCTTGCGGCGGACAGGCTGCTGATCTGCCATCTGGACAGGGCCAGGTACGACTTTGCCTACCACAAGGAAGTGCTTGGGACGGGCGCTTATCTGGAATATGATACCATTAACCGCCCGAAGTATTTAAGCAACCGCCAGGAGACCGACCTGATCGTCGCGATGCTGGAGGCGGGATTTGAGGACAGGATCCTTTTGAGCCTGGACACCACCAACGCGCGGCTGCGCGCGTACGGGGCGGATATGGGCCTGGATTATATCCTTAAAGAGTTTGTGCCGCAATTGAAGGCCGCGGGGGCCGGCGAGAGCCAGATAAAAAAAATGCAGTCTTTGAACGCGCGAAGTGCGCTGACAATAAAAAAATTAAAGGAGAAAAAATGATGCAGGAGCTTACAAAAGCGACGCAGCCGACGATGTATTTCATCGGGGTGACGACGGGGAAATCGTCTATCATGAAGGTATTTCCGGAGTGGGCGAAGGCGCTGGGGTTGAAGGACACGGTGATGAAGGGGATCGACATCGCCATTCACGCGGAACCGGAAGTCTACCGGGAAGTGGTTGCGTTTATCAAGCATGATCCGCTGTCCGCAGGCGCGCTGGTGACCACCCATAAGATAGACCTTTATAACGCGGCGAAAGACATGTTCGAGTATCTGGACCCGTACGCGCAGATGTTCGGGGAACTGTCCTCGATCTCCAAGCGGGGAGAAGAGCTTAGGGGGCACGCGAAGGACCCGATATCGTCCGGGCTGTCCTTAGAGCAGTTTGTGCCCGAAAGTTACTGGGCGGAGCATAAAGACGCTGGCGTAATGATCATGGGCGCCGGGGGCAGCGCGATCGCGATGTGCTCGTATTTGATGCGGGAGGAATTCGCGGGGAACTATCCTTCGAGGATAGTGATCGCGAACCGCTCCAAGCCCAGGCTGGATGAAATTGAAAAGATCAACCGGGAGCAGCTTGATCCGGGCGGCGTGGAATTTGAATATTACCTGACCCCCGAGCCGGGACAGAACGACGCAGTGCTGTCCAAGATGGGGCCGGGGTCGCTGATCATCAACGCGACGGGGCTGGGGAAAGACCGGCCGGGATCGCCGCTCACAAACGATGCGGTGTTTCCGAAGAAGGCGTTGGTATGGGAGATCAACTACCGTGGGGACTTGCTGTTTATGCATCAGGCCGAAGCGCAGAAGGAAGAACGCGGATTGTATATTGAAGACGGCTGGAAATACTTCATATTCGGTTGGACGCAGGTGATCGGCGAGGTGTTCGACGTGGCGATCGAAGGGGAAGTATTGGACGAACTGGATAAAATAGCGGCAAAATTCAATGCACGCTGAATGGTTAAATGGTATAATAAGAGAGGAGAAAAAAATGGCGGATTTTAACGCGAGCGCAAGCCCGATGGATTGGGCGAGGGGCTTTACCATTGATTTTGATTTAAAGACGGGGTTTTCATCCAAGAAAGCGATGACGAGGCGCCTGCTGAGCAACATGCGGGACATGTTTGCGGACGAGGCGGCGCTGGAGGAGATGATCGCCGGGGACGACGAGCTGGTGTATGAGTTTCACGAGATCGGCGCGCCCGATACGGCGGGGGATCTGGCCTTCGGGTGCAGCATCACCTATCCGGGAAAGGTTGCGGGCGAGTACTTCATGACCAAGGGGCATTTCCACACCATCCTGGAGACGGGGGAAGTGTACTACTGCATGGGGGGCCACGGGTATATGCTTCTGGAGAACCCGGCGGGGGACTGGTCGGCGCAGGAGCTGTCCGCCGGGAAAATGGTGTATGTGCCGCCGCGCTACGCGCACCGGAGCATCAACGTGGACGCGACCGAGCCGCTACTGACGTTCTTCTGTTTCCGCGGGGACGCCGGCCACGACTACGGGACCATTGAGACCAAGGGATACCGCAAGCTTTTGATGGAAGTGGATGGCAAACCGCAGATTATTGATAATCCGAAATGGAAGTAGGAGGTTCGCATTGAAAATACTTGTAACGCCGACATCGTTTTTGAAGCCGGATAACGCAAAGGCGAAGGAAATGATAGAAGCCTTTGCGGACGAAGTGGTGTACAATGACCTTGGACGCCCATTAAAAGGCGATGAGGTCTTAGAGCGTCTTACAGGCGTGGACGGATACATTGCCGGGGTGGACTATATCACGGCCGATGTGGTTGAAAAGATGCCGGGGAGCGTGAAGGTGATTTCACGCTACGGTGCGGGCGTGGACCGGGTGGACATTCCCGCTTGCACGAAAAAGGGCATTGCCGTGGCCAATACGCCGGGCGCGAACGCGGTGGCGGTATGCGAACTGGCGTTCGGCCTGATGCTGTGCGCCGCGCGCAATATCCCCAAATTGCATGCCGCAGTGGAACGGGGTGAATGGCCCCGCAGCGAAGGCGTGGAGCTGTGCGGCAAGACGCTGGGCATCGTGGGGCTGGGCGCGATCGGCAGGAACCTGGCAAAACGCGCCATTGCGTTCGGCATGGTTGTGCAGGCTTACGACCCCTATTTTGACGATGCGTTCGCAAAGGATAATGGGATTAGAAAAGCCGGGCTTGACGAAGTGCTGCGTTCCTCCGATTTCATTTCGCTTCATGTTCCGCTCAGCGATTCGACGCGGCATATGATCAGCCAAGAGCGCATTAAAAAAATGAAAAGGGGTGCGGTGATTATCAACACGGCCCGGGGCGGTCTGATTGACGAGACGGCGGCCGCAAAAGCGCTGCAAGACAGCCGGCTGGGCGGCATGGGTTTGGACGCGTTTGAGCAGGAGCCTTTGACGGACTCTCCCCTGAAGGGACTTGACCGCGTGGTGCTGACGCCGCATACAGGCGCGCATACCGGCGAGGCTGTGCAGGCCATGGGAATGATGGCGGTGGAGAACTGTATTGCTGTGCTCAAGGGCGAGGAATGCAGATATGTTCTGAATAAACAGAAAGGTTTTTAAGTTATGGAAAAGTCTGAAGTTTTAAAACGGCTGACGGATTGCGGCGTGGTGGCGGTGGTGCGTGCGGACAGCGAAGAGACGGCGATTGGTATTGCCGAGGCGTGTATAAAAGCCGGGATTGTGGGGATTGAGATCACCTTTACCGTTCCCGGCGCCGCCGAGATCATCAAAACGCTGACCCAAAAGTACAGCCCTGAGGAAATGCTGGTGGGAGCGGGCACGGTGCTGGACAGCGAGACCGCCAGGATCGCGATACTGGCCGGGGCGAACTATGTTGTAAGCCCCTGTCTGGACGTGCCTACGGTCAAGACATGCCTGCGGTACCAGGTGGCCTGTATGCCGGGCGCCATGACCGTCAAGGAAGCGGTGGAGTGCATGGAAGCGGGCGCGGATATCATAAAGATATTCCCGGGAAACCTTTTCGGGCCTAAGATCATCAAAGCCATCAAGGGGCCGCTGCCCCAGGCGAAGATGATGCCCACGGGCGGCGTGAACGCGGACAACGCGGGCGAATGGATCCGTGCCGGCGCGGTGGCGGTAGGCGCGGGCAGCGACCTGACGGCCGGCTCGAAAACCGGCGACTTTGATTCCATCATTGCAATCGGCAAAAAGATGGTGGCTGCGGTCAAAGAAGCGCGGAAACAGATGTAATCAATGTAACCGTTATCACCCGAAGCGTTTTTTAAATGCGCTTCCGATGATTCGGTTCTTTGCGGTTGTCCCGTTTGGGCCGGTTTGCATTCGAAGGGAAGATGGCAAAGGAACGATCATTGGCACCATATTCGGCATACTGATCATCGGCATCATTAATAACATACTGACACTGCCGGGTGTGGACCCGTTCCTGGTGAACGCCGTCAAGGGCGTGATCGTCATACTGGCCGTGCTGTTCCAGCGCAAGGAAGTCGAGCAATAAGGACATTACAAGGGGATTATATCATGAAGTTTGGAGCCAGTACCTTTATATGGGTATCGCCATTTTCAAAGATAACGCTGGACCTGCTTAAAAAAGCGAAGGAAATGGGTTTTGACGAACTGGAAGTCTGCATAGAAGATCCCGGGACAATCGATACCGCGGCCATCATTGACGCGGCGCAGGAAGTCGGCATCGGCGTCCTTATCTGCGGCGCATTCGGCCCGGACCGCGATATCAGTTCGGAGGACGCGGAGATACGGAAATCGGGCGTCCGGTACATCAAGACCTGCATCGATATGGCGCAGGCGGTGGATTCCCCCCTGGTGTCCGGACCCATGTATTCCGCAACCGGCAAGTGCGCTCTGCTTTCCCCCTCCGAGCGCGAGCAGCAGTGGAGCCGGGCGGTGGAAAACATGAAGGCCCTTGCTGATTACGCGGGGGAGCGGGGCGTGAAACTCGCGGTGGAGACCTTAAACCGGTTTGAAACGGATTTTTTGAACACCGTGGACCAGGGATTGGATTTTTTCCATCGGATCGGAAGGGACAACGTGGGGTTTCTACTGGATACCTTCCATATGAACATTGAAGAAAAAAATATGGGCGACGCGCTGCGGCGCGCCGGCAAAAAAATCTTCAATTTCCACGCATGCTCCAACGATCGGGGAACGCCGGGAGAAGACCATCTGCCCTGGGGGGATATCACCGATGCGCTTAAAGACATTGGTTATGACGATTACGTGGTGATCGAATCGTTTACCACCGATATCGTGGAGATCGCGCGCGCGGTGTCGCTCTGGAGGCCGCTTGCGGCGTCTCAGGACGCCCTGGCGGGGAACGGCCTTGCGTTTTTGAAACGGATCTTTTAAAATGTCCGGGAGCAATGTTTTTAAAAAGGCATATGAACAGTCATAAGGAATATAGGAAAATGGTTTTTCCCCTGCATAAAATGCATGCGCCGGGTGCGCATGCATTTTTTTATATTGATCTGCACCCGCTTTTAAAGGCTGAACAGAACACGGCCAGCGCCATGGCCGCAATGGCGACCTGCGGACTGATTCCTTTTATTTCAACCTTCGCGGTTTTCGCGAGCATGCGGGCGTGCGCAGAAGGAAAACTGACTGAAAAAGCGGGCTGTTAGCCCGCTTTTGATACGTCTATGGTGATATAGGGCGCATAGCCGCCCGTATATCGGACGCTGACGTTATAAGCCCCGTCCTGCCAGGAGAAGGCGTATGCATCCGATTCCGACTGGGCAAAGCCCTGCTTGCCTGAATAGGCGTCCTTGTAATGCGCGGCGTAGTCCGGCTCCGCAAGACTTGTGCGGTATATGGTGATGTAATGGCTGGTCTTGCTTCCATAATATTGCTGCTGGTAGGTGATCTCCTGCATCTCCGATACCCCGTATTGGTCCACCAGGTCCGCGGGATAGCCGGAGAAGTAAGGGTTTGCGTCAACGTAATCGTCGGCAGGCAGGCCCAGCGTGAGATACACCGCGGTGGTGCTGTCCGAGTTTTCCAGGAACATTAAATCCACTTTGTATCCGCCGATCGTTCCGCTGAGCTGGTCGGTGATGACGTCGCCCTCCAGGACGGGGGATTCGCTTTGCTCGGTCAGAAGGCCGCCGTAGTACTTGATGAGGCTCTGCTGGTCCGCCGTGGATTCGTAAATAATTGAATAGATGTCTTTGCCGATGTCATATACGCCGTTCTCCCGAAAACTGAAGCCGCAGCTTACAAGTGCTTTCGGCTGGTAGAGGGGAAGTGCATCCTGCGGGTATCCGGAGAGTAAAGCGGCGTTGATCTGCGCCGCGGTCTGCTCGTCCGCAAGCTGAGCCGAGGATTCTTTCGCGCTGCAGGATGCCAGGGAAAATGCGAGAATCATCGCAAGCAGAACCGGTAATATTTTTTTCATTGGATTCTCCTTTTATTTCAAACAGGCGGCAGTTCGTCTTTTTGGTCAAAGGCATCATTATCTTCAAGCTGTGCGATCATCACGGTATTGCAGTGGGGACAAATGGTCATTTCGCCAATTTCGGACGTATTGATCACGAATTTTTTTATACACGACGGGCAGGTGACTTCCGCTGTCATGTCGTCGGATATATTGCCGCTCATGTTTAGGCCGCCTTTCTTTATGGGTCTCCCGAAAAGCCGGTTGGTTTTCGGGAAGTTGTTTTTGTTATTATACCATAGTTAACATTTTAAATAATGAATATTCGGTGATATTTTCGGATGCAAGTTTTTATACAAAGAGTTATAATAGTATGCGTGATCCATTTAGCAAAGGAATAAAAAGATTTGAAGCGGAGATACAGGCGGACAAGACCGGCATTTAACAGGAGAAGATACAGGCGGATGAAACCGGCGTTAATAATCGTCATTGCCGCGGCCCTGGCAGCCGTTTGCCTGACCGTTCTTTTTGTAAGCCTGGGAGCGGGAGGAGACGCGGGAAACAGCGCCGCGCCTTCCGGGAGCGTTACGGCTGCGGCGGCCAAGACCGCCCGCCCGGCGCCCACGCCGACGCCCACGCCTGCCCCGACGCCTACCCCCACCCCTACGCCCACGCCCGAACCGACGCCCGAGCCCGAACCGCTCGCGGGGATCGTGATCGGGATCGATCCGGGGCACCAGGCGCAACAGAATTCCGACCCGGAGCCGGTGGCGCCCGGAAGCGACGAGACCAAGATGAAGGTGACGTCCGGCACGGCGGGCGTCGCGTCCGGCGTGGACGAGCATGTTGTGAACCTGAAGGTGGGGCTCAAACTTAAGGATATGCTGGAAGACGCGGGCGCGACGGTGGTGATGACCCGGACCAGCGCGGACGTGGACATTTCCAACCGTGAGAGGGCCGGGATATTCAACGACGCGCAGGTGGACCTGGGCATCCGCCTGCATTGCAACGGGGTGGACGATGAGAGCGTTCATGGCGCGTTCATGTTGATTCCCGAGGATAACCCCTATGAGGATAAAGTCCGGCGCGCGGCCGAGACCATCATAGAAAAATATACCGATACGACGGGTCTGAAACAGCTGAACACGCAGGTGCGCGGTGACCAGACCGGCTTTAACTGGTGCGAACGGCCCATCGTGAACATCGAGATGGGGCATATGTCCAACCCCGACGAGGATCTCCTGATTACCGACAAGGACTTCCAGACCGACATGGCCAAAGGACTCTATAAAGGCATACTCGCGTATTTTAAGGAGCAGTAAAGCTTTTTGTTACCTTTCTTTTAGAAAACCGGGGTTCCCGAATAGTTTGCTTTTTGGGGTGAAATGGAAGGCAAAGCCAAAGAAAACCAACAACAAAAATAAAGCGCAGATAACAGCCGGAGTACCGGTGCCGATTATTTGCGCTTTTTATATGTGCCAGGTTTTCTTTCGTTTCTAAAAGAAAAAGTACAAAAAAATCACTCTTCTATTTCGCCCTCGGCTTTTGCTACGGATATGTCCTGGTCGAAATGCTTTTTCTCTATATGCTGTATCTCATGGAGGTAGGCTATTTTCATTTCGTCCTGGGAGAGGGTGCTGTTGATATAGATATTGTAATCCGAGTTTTCGTCCACCACCGTCATGGCTTTGACGCGGCCCGGGAGCTGGGTCAGACGGATGAAGACGTCATTCATCTCCGCCGCTTCCCTTGAACATCTCTATGATCTTGATGGATTTTTCGATATCTTCACGAGTGGCGTTGCGGCTGACCGAGAAAAGGGCGCGCATCTCCGGGCGGGAGAATGCTTCGCTCATCATTTGCAGGGTCTCATCATCCATCACGGGGGACTCAGCTTTTTCTTCCCAGCCCATAAGGTATTCGGGCGTGACGCGCAGCGCCTTTGCGAGGGCTTCCACTTTGGAGAGCGGGATGTTTTTGATGAAGCCCGTTTCGTAACGCTGCAGAGTGGATTTGCTCATGCCGGTCTTGTCCGCCAGGTCCTGATAACTGAGGCCCAACTCCAGGCGACGGTTCCGGATACGATCGATTATTTCTTTGAAATCATTTTCCATCACTGATACCGCCTTTTTATTACGGGGTGCGATTGCTTTTGTTTACAGTATACACCAATGGATTAAAAATGCAACAAGAATATTTAAAAAAGTTGCATAAATGGGTTGACAAGCCATATAAAATGATGTATGCTACAGATAATCCCAAAAATGCAACGCAAGTGCGCGATGGATGAACAGACGCGCAATGGCTGCTTAAGAAGTGAAAACGCCATGAGAAGGTGTTTCCGAAGTGATATTGGTAAGTGATCAGAGCGGATGCGGGAAAAGGGGAAGCATTGCAATTTTTTTTAGTCGGCTGTTCCCAAAAATGCAACGAAATATATATTCACAGATGGGGAGGAAGAGATCATGCATAAGAGAAAGTATAAGGTACGGGAGTTCAGCATTGTATGGTGGCTGATGGGCGCATTGTGGTTCGGCATGATTTACGGACTGACCGTGCTCTGGCTTGCCCGGGTGGGCGGATGACGCAGTCTTGTTTAAAATCGCAATTTTAATGATCGTATTGATGTTTTTAGTCCTTCTGCTTCCGCACGGAGGCTTATTGGGTATCGCAGAAAAGGGAAGAAGCCGCAGATCTTCCCTTTTTTGCATTTTTCAAAGACATTGAAGAAGAAATTCCCGCCGGGGCACGGTGAAATAAAAGGCGGTCCGGATCAATAAACCAGATAAATTTTGGCGCGCTGTGATTGACGGGGCTGTATAAAAGGCATATTATTAGTGAAAGCGCAAAGAAATAAAAACGCGCAGTATGAATAACATTTTTAGGAGTTTTTAAAAAATGCGGGAGAGCTACAGCATTTTTGACATCACCGGCCCGATTATCATCGGGCCTTCCAGTTCGCACACCGCGGGCGCCTGCCGGCTGGCCAACGCCGCGCGCGCCATCCTTGGACATAAAGTCGCGCGGGCTGTGATACACGTGTACGGTTCGTTTGCCGAGACTCTTTCCGGGCACGGAACGGACAAGGCGCTGGTGGGCGGATTGATTGGGATCGGTCCGGACGACGAGCGGCTGATGGACGCTTTTGACATCGCAGAAAAAAGCGGGCTTGATTTCCGATTTGAGACCGAGGACGAGGTGACCGCGAGCGCGAACATGGTGCTGTTTGAACTGGTAGGGGCGGACGGCCTTTCCATGAGCATACGCGGCGCGTCCATCGGCGGGGGAAACATCATGATTGACCAGATCGACGCAACATTTTTGCAGATCAGCATGAAATATAACACGCTGATTGTGGACCATCTGGACAAGGCGGGCGCCGTTTTGGGCGTCGCCGAGATCCTTGCGGGGCATCATATCAACATCGCCAGCATGAACCTGTACAGGCAGGGGAAACACGGGCGGGCATATATGATACTCGAGACCGACGAAGAGATCGGGGAGGATGCGCAAAAAAAGATCAAGGCCCTTTTGGACATGCAGTCGATCTATATTAAAAAATTGTATTAGAGGTATTTAAATATGTACCAGTATCAGTACGGCACCCAGGCGGAGATTGCCGCCCTTGCAAAAGAAGAAGGCCTTAAAATTTCGGCGATCGCGTTGCTGCACGAAGCCGAGCGGGACGAGACCGACCCGGAGGAGATCAGGCGGAAGATGAAACTCTCCCTTGACGTGATGAAAACGAATATAAAAAACGGCATTGCCTCCGAAGAGCCGTCCATTGGAGGGCTGATAGGCCAGAACGCGGCTAAAATGGCCCGGTATTTGGAAAGCAGGCAGGCGTACGGCGGGCCGGTGATGGGCCGGGCGGTGGCGTATTCTCTTGCCATCACAGAGGAAAACGCGCGCATGAAAAGGATCGTCGCCTGCCCGACCGCCGGAGCGAGCGGGGTGGTGCCCGGATGCCTGATTGCCGCGGGCGAGGTATTCGGGTACACCCAGGAACAGCTTTTGGACGGGCTTTTCAACGCGTCCGCGATCGGGATCATCATTGCGAACAATTCTTCCATCAGCGGCGCGGAAGGCGGATGCCAGGCAGAAGTGGGAACTGCCTCCGCAATGGCGGCTTCCGCCCTGACCGAACTTGCGGGCGGAGACGTGGAGGCTTGTTTTCACGCGGCGGCTTTTGCCCTGAAAAATCTATTAGGCCTGGTGTGCGACCCGGTCGCCGGCCTGGTGGAAGTGCCCTGTTCCAAACGGAACGCGGTGGGGGTGGCAAACGCAATTGCTGCGGCCGACATGGCGTGCGCCGGCGTGCAAAGCGTGATTCCCTTTGACGAGGTGGTGCTTGCCATGAAAGAAGTGGGATGCGCGCTGCCGGCTACGCTCCGTGAGACCGCAAAAGGCGGAATCGCCGCGTCCAGGACCGCGCGTGAGATTAAAAAAAAGATGTCCCGTCTATAAACAAAGATTGATTATCGGTAAAAAACCCTTTACAATTCTCTGAAAAATAATATATAATTAGAATAACGTTATATTAATAAAAATATAACGGATCTGTAAAGGCGCCGAAGGATACAGGCTATTCAAAGAAGCGTCGTTTTTTTGCCAAAAGTTTGCCTTTTGTTGAAAATGTTTTCGGCCAGCGGATACTGCTTCGCATATGAGAATATCAACGCGATTTTGGCGCTTACAGAAAGGAATTTATTTATGAAGAAAGGGTTTTTAATCGCAGTAGCTCTTTGTATGGTCTTTTTGATGGCCGCCTGCGGCGCGCCGCAGGCGTCTGCGGAACCTGCCGAAACTGCATCGGCACCGGAGAGCGCTTTTATTCCGCCGTCCGAAGAGAAAGTTGAACTGACGATCGCCGCGGCGGCCAGCCTGACGGATGTGACCGCCGAGATCGCGGACGCCTACAAGGCCGTGGAGCCAAATGCCGAGCTGACTTTCACCTACGGATCTTCCGGAAATTTACAGACGCAGATTGAACAGGGTGCGTTGGTGGATATCTTTATGTCCGCCGCGCAAAAACAGATGAACGCGCTGGAAGAGGAAGGCTTGCTGGCGGAGGGGACACGGAGTGACCTTTTGGAAAACAAAGTGGTTTTGATTATACCGGCGGAATCCACATTGGACATTACGAACTTTTTTGATTTGGCAACCGATACCGTATCCATGGTCGCGTTATGCGATCCGGCCAGCTCTCCGGCGGGGGAGTATGCCGAAGAAGTATTGACTTCGCTTGGAATTTTGGATACAGTTAAAGAAAAAGCCAACTACGGATCGGACGTCCGGCAGGTGCTGACCTGGGTGGAAAGCGGAAACGTGGACTGCGGTGTTGTTTTTTTAACGGACGCGGCTACGTCGGACAAGGTGAAGGTGGTCTGCGAGGCGCCCGAAGGAAGCGTGAAGAAGATCATCTACCCGGTGGCTGTGCTGGAACAATCCGCGAGCAAAGATGCGGCGATGCGTTTTATAGCGTTTATGGAAATACCGGACACCGCGGCGATATTTGAAAAATACGGTTTTAAAATGACCTGAAGCTAAAAGAGGGATTTTTTATGGATTTGTCGCCCTTATGGCTCTCTCTCAGGGTTGCTCTTCTGGCAACCCTGATCACATTTATCCTGGGGCTGCTGGCCGCCCGTCTGGTTGCGGGCATGCGGCGTGCCAAGGGCCTGGTGGACGGGGTGTTTACCCTACCGCTGGTACTGCCACCCACGGTGGTGGGGTTCTTTTTGCTGGTGATCTTCGGGAAAAACGGGTTCATCGGACAGTTTTTGACGCAAATCGGCGCGCCGGTTGTGTTTACCTGGCAGGGCGCCGTGATCGCGTCCATGGTGGTTTCCTTCCCTTTGATGTACCGGACCGCGCGGGGCGCTTTTGAGCAGATGGACCAGAACCTGCTGGCAGCCGGCCGGACGCTGGGCATGAGCGAATGGACGCTTTTTTTTAAGGTGATGCTGCCCAATTCCATCCCGAGCGTCATGGCGGGCACGGTGCTGGCCTTTGCGCGCGCGTTGGGCGAGTTCGGCGCGACCATCATGCTGGCCGGGAATATCCCGGGCAAGACGCAGACGGTTTCCGTCGCGATCTATACGGCCGTGCAGGCGGGCAACTGGGATTTGGCCTATGCGTGGATGGGGATCATTGTGGGCATCTCCTTAGTGACCATTGTGCTTATGAACGCGTGGGGACGGTACGGAACGCGATACAGAAGGGAAACGGAAAAAGAATGGCGCTGACGGTGGACATTGAAAAGAAACTGAAGGGCTTCCGTTTGAAAAGCGGTTTTGAAGCGGGGGACGAGACTCTGGCCATTTTGGGGGCTTCGGGCTGCGGAAAGAGCCTCACGCTGAAATGCATCGCGGGCGTGGAGAAACCCGACAGCGGGTATATCGAGATGGACGGACGGGTGCTGTTCGACAGCAGACGGGACATAGACCTGCCCACGAGAAAACGGGGCGTTGGGTATCTGTTCCAGGATTACGCGCTTTTTCCCAACATGACGGTGGAGGAGAATATCGGCAGCGGGATTGTAAAGGGCGTGGACAAGGCGGCGATCATACGGGAAAAGGTAAACGCCTTTTATTTGAATGGCCTGGAAAGCAAATACCCGTCCCAGCTTTCGGGCGGACAGAAACAGCGGGTGGCCCTTGCGCGCATGCTGGCCAGCGCACCAAAGATGATCATGCTGGACGAACCGTTTTCCGCGCTGGACAGCTTTTTAAAATGGCAGCTTGAACAAGAGATACTGTCTTTGCAGGAGCAGTTTGACGGAAGCATCCTGTTCGTTTCGCACAACCGGGACGAGGTGTACAGGCTCTGCGACCGGGTGGTGGTGATGGAAGACGGGACGACCCAGGAGGCGCTGGGGAAAAAGGAGATGTTCGCCGACCCGAAGACGCTTTCGGCCACCCTCCTTTCAGGATGCGAGAACATATCCGCCGCTAAAAAAATGGGGACAAGGGAATTGTTTGCGACAGACTGGAACGCAAAGCTCGAAACCGCGGCGGACGTGCCGGACGATCTTGCGTACGCAGGCTTTCGGGCTCATTATTTTGAAGTGGCGGACGCCATGGGAACAAACACGGTCCGCTGCGAGGTGACCAGGGTGGTGGAGGACATGTTCTCCATCATTGTGATGGCCCGGGCGGCCGGAAGCGAGGAGGGCAACGCGCGCTCCTATCTGCGCTATGAGCTAGCCAAGGAAGGGTGGAAAAAGCTGAAGAATCCGAAAGAACTGTTTCTTCGGATGCCTGCATCCCAGCTGATATTAATGAGATAAACCGGGATTGCATGATGAAAGAAGGAGAATACATGGCTGATGAAAAAGACCTTCGCGCAGCGTTGATCACATCCAGCGACATGGGGTACGCGGGAGAGCGGGAGGATACGAGCGGTGATCGGCTGGAGGAGATGCTGCGGGCGCAAGGATATAAGATTGCCGGACGGACCATTTTGCCCGACGACCGAAGGATGCTGGAAGACGAGATGAAACGCCTATGTGACGGCGGGTTCTGCGACGTGGTATTCACCACCGGCGGGACCGGACTTTCACCCCGGGATATAATGCCCGAGGCGACGATCGCGGTGGCCGACCGGATGGTTCCGGGCATTGCGGAGGCTATGCGGGCGCACAGCATGCAATACACCCGGCGTGCGATGCTGAGCCGGGGGGTATGCGCCATACGGAAAAGCACGCTGATCGTCAATCTGCCGGGCAGCCCCAAGGCCGTGAAGGAATGCCTGGATGCGATCTTAAGCGAGCTGCCCCACGGTATAGAGATTCTGCGCGGGCATACGGAACACGGCGCGCGGCCGGCAAACGATTACAAGACAGGAGGAGCCGATGAAAAAAATTGACCTGAAAGGCGGGATGGGCTGCGCCTGCAAAATCGATTCGGCAAAATTGCGGTCCGTTTTATCCGGGATACAAAGGATGCCCGACGAGAACCTGTTGGTTGGATACGATAAATCCGACGACGCTGCTGTATACAAAATAAGCGAAGATATGGCGATCGTCCAGACGCTGGACTTTTTTACGCCCATGTCTGAGGACCCGTATCTTTTCGGGCAGATTGCAGCGGCAAACGCGATGAGCGACGTGTACGCCATGGGGGGCGAGGTTTTGACCGCGCTCAACATTGTGTGCTTCCCCGAAAAGGAGGATACCGAGATTCTAAAGGAGATCCTCCGGGGCGGTGCATTGAAGGTCAAGGAGGCCGGCGCGTGCCTGGTAGGCGGACACAGCATCAATGATTCGTCCATCAAATACGGGCTTTCCGTAAACGGGATGGTACATCCGGGGAAGATTTTGTCCAACGCCGGGGCGAGGAGCGGGGACAGCCTGATCCTGACCAAGCCGCTGGGCGTAGGCGTCATCAATACGGCCGGCCGGGTGGGGGAAGCCTCCGCCGAAGCGACCGCCAAAGCCGTTTTAAACATGATCACCCTCAACAAATACGCGATGGATATATTGAGGAAGTACACCGTGCACGCCTGCACGGACGTGACGGGTTTCGGACTGGCGGGGCACGGGCTTGAAATGGCGTGCGCATCCGGCGTGACCCTTGAAATGCGGGCTGCCGACATGCACTTCATCCCCGAGGCGGAAGGATATGCGGCCGATTTTCTGGTGAGCAGCGCCGCCCAGAAGAACCGGAACAATTACGCGTGCAGCATCGACTTTGAGATTTTGTCCTTTGCGCGCGCCGAACTGCTTTTTGACGCGCAGACATCGGGCGGACTGCTGGCCGCGCTGCCCGAAGAAGAGGCGCAAAAGGCCCTTGAAGAGCTGAATGCGCTCCCGATCAAGAGCGCGTTCATAGGCAAGGCGGTGCCCATGCAGGAAAAAGCCATCGTTTTTAAAGGAGAGTAAAGCCATGAAGATTATTGACGCAAGGGGCGAGACCTGCCCCGTTCCCGTGATACTCATGAAAAAGGCCCTGAAGGAAGCGGAAGGAGAGAACATCCGCGAGATTGTGGACAACGAGATATCCAGGGACAACCTTGAAAAAATGCTCAGAGAGCTTGGGCTTTCATATACGTCGTTTGAGGAAGACGGCGATTTTGTGGTACAGGTGAACCGGTCGGATACCGATGCCGGGAGCCTGCCCTTGAAAAACGCATCGGATACCGTGCTGGTGATCGAATCCGACACCATGGGGCGGGGGGACGACGAGCTCGGGCGTATACTGGTAAAGAATTTTTTATATGCGCTGACCGAATCGGACGGGCTACCCGGGAAGATCGTATTGTACAACACGGGCGTCAGGCTCGCGACTGTAAACGAGGATACGGCTGCGGATCTTAAAAAACTGGAGGAGAGGGGCGTAGGCATCCTGGTGTGCGGGCTGTGCCTGAATTATTTCGGCCTGACCGAAAAACTGAAGGCAGGCAGCGTTTCCAACATGTACGCCATTGTAGAAGCGAAGTTGTCGGCCGGGAAGATCATCAATATCTAAGCTATGGAAAAAGAAACGTTTTACCTGGTATGCTTTGAATCCACCCAGCGGGCGATCTGGCTTGAAAAAGAGATCGGCAGGCGGTCTGATGGCATACGCCTGGTGCCCATACCGCCCGAGATTCGGGCAAGCTGCGGGCTGGGGCTGAAAATACCCCCGGAATTGTTCGGATGGGTTTTAGGGAGCGGCGCGAAAGAAGAGGTTTTCAAGGATGAAATATATGTCGTGCATAAAGAAGGCGGGCGAAGGAGCGTTGTGAAATGGGAAAGGAATTGATCTATCTGAACAACGGCGCGACCAGCCTTATGAAGCCGGAATGCGTTTACGACGCCTTTTTGACCGCCGCCAGGAATTTTTCCAATATGGGGAGGGGCGTGAGTACGCTTTCCATGGAAACGGGGAGGGCGGCGCTTTGTGCAAGGGAATCGATTGCCGCTTTGTTCAATATTGAAAATCCGCTTAGAGTGGGGTTTACGAAGAACGCGACCGAGGCGCTGAACGCCGGTATTTTCGGGTTGCTGAAAGCGGGGGACCATGTGATCAGCACTGCGGGCGAGCATAATTCCGTGCTGCGGCCGCTCATGCGCGTGCAGGACGTGCGGGGCGTGGAGAGTACCCTGCTGCCTGTGGACGGCCTGGGGCGCATCTCCCCCGAGTCTTTTAAGAAGGCATTGCGCGCAAACACAAAGATGATCGTCATGAGCCATGTTTCCAACGTGACCGGAAACATTTTTGATATCCGAGAGGTCGGGAAGATTGCCCATAGCTGCGGCGCGCTGTTTTTTCTGGATGCGGCGCAGAGCGCGGGCGTGCTGGACATAGACGTGGAGAGGGACAACATCGACATGATTGCGTTTACTGCCCATAAGTACCTGTTCGCCTTCCAGGGTCTGGGCGGGCTGTATCTGCGGGAAGGCGTTCCCATGGAGCCGCTGATACTGGGCGGGGGGACGTCCGGCTCCGCGGATGTGCGCCCCAAACTGGACATGCCCGAATTGGTGGAGGCCGGCACACAGAACATGCCCGGGATTGCCGCGCTTGATGCATCCGTCCGGTTTATGATGGAAAACTGGGAGGCGATTCAAAAAAAAGAGGGGGAATTGACCCGGTATTTTTTAAAAAGGATCAAGGAGGCGGACGGGCTTAAGATGTTGGGCGAACCGGATGCGCAGAACCGCATCGCTCTGTTTTCACTGGTGAGCGACAGGTATTCCATTTTGGATCTGGCCACCTTCCTGGATGAGGAGCGGGGCATTGAAACGCGGCTGGGGCTGCACTGCGCGCCGTTGATCCACAAATATATCGGCAGTGAAAAGACAGGTACGCTGCGCGTAAGCCTTTGCTATTTTAATGAAAAAGAGGAGATAGACGCGCTGACGGATGCGATAAGGGATTTTGAGAAAAGCGTATGATTCTAATAGAAAGGAATATATCCTTCATTTGTGAAGGCTGTTGAAAGCCCCAAACACAAGGCATTTTGGGAGCGGAGCCGAACGCACGCCAAAGCGTGATGAAGTGAGGCGAACGCTCATTGAGCACGCGATGAATGCGAGCGCAAGCGTAAAAGCGAAACTTACGCGAAGCATGAATCCGTAGCGAAGTGTCGGGGCGACGCAAGCGTTGTTCACCCTATGCTGAGGAACAAGCGGAAAATCCGGGGTCCCCGAAATTGTCGTAAGATAATTTGGGGTGGACAGAACGCAGCAGTTGGAGTTTTTCAGTAGCCTGAAAGGCGGATTTTCGCCTTTTTTTTGTATGCAGCCGCAAAAAGAATGGGCAAACAGGCGAAAATATGATAAAATTTTTTTTATATATGTTAAAATAAATTACATAAATCCGACACCAAAGGAGACTGCATGGGAATCGCACAAAAAAAGCCGTTTTTTCTGAAAGCGCTGCTGCTTGCCCTTGTTTTGGTTCTTGCGCTGCCGCAGGCAACGTCTTTTGCGCAGACCGCGTACCAGAACAGCGAATACGACGCCATGTCCTATATGCTGGTCGAGGCGGGGAGCGGGCAGGTTCTGGCCGGGCACGACGCGGAGCAAAAAGTGTATCCCGCCAGCACGACCAAGCTGATGACCGCCCTGCTCCTGCTGGAGCAAAAAGGGCTGGACGGGGAAACTACGGTGGGTACCGAGATCAACGGCCTGCCAAACGGGTCTTCTCTTATGAATATTGAGGTGGGGGAAACCGTTTCCATCAAGGATCTGTTCTATGGGTTGATGCTTTCTTCGGGCAACGACGCCGCCTGCACCATTGGGGTTTACGTTTCGGGAAGCGTGGATGCTTTTTTGAACCTGATGAACCGGCGCGCAGTTGAGCTTGGCATGGCGAACACCCGTTTTGTGACCCCCTATGGCTGCTTTATCAACCAGGACGACGAGGGAACCATACCCGAGGACATGCTGGGGATTAACCATTATACCACCGCGGCTGATATGGCGAAGCTCGCCGTTGAGGTTTCTAACTATCCCGAGATCCTTCAAGCGGGAAACACAAAGACGTACATGCTTTCCGCCACCAACCGGCACGCGGAGGCGCGGGAGATAGAAAACTCCAATCCGCTCATCCATACGCCCAAAAACCACCCCGAACTATCCGAATTTTACTATGAGTACGCGACCGGGCTCAAGACCGGCACGGTAAACAACATCCGGCTGGGGGACGAGATTATATCTGCCTACGGCAGCGTGGTAGCAACCGCGGAAAAGGACGGGCTTTCGCTGATCGCGCTTGTGTTTGGAGACGAGTCTGAAAGGGAAACGGACAACGGGACGCAGCGGTCTTATAAACGGTGGCAGCTGGCCGCCGGCCTGTTTGACTACGGGTTTGCAAACTATGCCTGGGTTGATATGGGCGAATATATCATGCCCGTTTCGCTCACCCGTCCGGTGGATACGGAGGAAAACAGCGGGATCAGGGAAGGGACGTTTGACATCGCGAGCCGGGGCGACGCGCCGCCGGACAAGGCGCTGCTCTCAAGCGCTGCCGCAAGCGCGCTAAAGAGCGGTGATTTGAGCCTGGAAGAGAAAGTGGATATTAAAGACGCGCTGCCTTATTTTGTGCAGGTGGGCGACACCGTTGGAACGGTGGAGTACACGCTTGACGGCGCCAAAGTATACGAGGCGGATCTGGTTGTGACCGGGCAGACCCTGACCCAGACCGAGCCGCCCAAGGAAACCGGACAGCCGGCCGCAAGCCCTCTTGGCGGCGAGGAGCTGCCGGGCTGGTTTTTATGGGTGATCATACCCGCAGCCGCGGGGGGAGCGCTTTTTCTGATACGCGGGATCAACCTTTCCCGGCGCAACCGGCGGCGCAGCTACCGCCGCAGCCGACATTAAAAGCGCATTGAGAATAAATGTATGCAATGAAAAGAACCGCACTTGGGCGGTTCTTTTTGATGTTGATTTTTTTGGGGCAGGTCAGATCTTCATGTGTTTTAAAGAACCGTTGTTGCAGATGAGCACGATCTCGCTCAGTATGCTGACGGCGACTTCGGCGGGGGACCCGCCGCCCAGCGCGAGGCCGACGGGAGCATAAACTTTATCCAGGTCTTCCTTCGGGACGCCTTTTTGGATGAGGTTGCCCATCATGGTGGCGACCTTCCGCCGGCTGCCGATCACGCCGATGTATTTAGGATGCTTGGGGGCGATGTTCCCAAGGGCCTGCTCATCGAACTTGTGCCCCTGGGTTGCGATCACCACATAATCCGACGGGGAGAGGGCGATTTTTTGCGTCTCCTCCGCGATGTTTCCGCAAATCAGGCGCCGGGCGGCCGGATACCGCTCCGGGGAGACGATCTCCTTGCGGTCGTCGATCACCGTGACGTCGTAGCCCATGATGTCCGCCATCTTGTAAAGCGCGTGGTTCACATGCCCGCCGCCTATCAGGATGAGCTGCATGGCGGGCGCGTATACCTTTACATAATACTCCGCGCTGCCGCCGCACTCCATGCCGAGGTCTTTTTTCAGATCATAGGAGAAAGAGCGGCTTTCTTTCTTTTGAATGCATTTCTTGGCATCCTCGATCGCGCGGTGCTCCAGCGCGCCGCCGCCCACCGTGCCGCCGATGTTGCCGGTTTCGTTCACCAGCATTTCCGCGCCCGGCTCGGCCGGGGTAGAGCCGTCCGCCACGGTGATGGATACCAGCGCGACGATTTTGTTTTGTTTGATGAGTTCGGGAATTTTTTCTATCAGCATGCGTTTGCTCCTTTTACTTTGATAGCATTTGTATGGCAAGCAGCGTGCCGAATCCGATGAGGCGCGCCTTGTCCGAAACAGTATAGCAGTATGCAGGAACGTCCCGCGGATCCACGTCCGCGGTTTTGAAGCCATCCGTAACGGGGTACCCGTCCCGGATGAGCCCGCGAAGAATGCCGCTGATGTTTGCACGGACGCTCTCGCCGTTTACCGTTGCGATCGTCTGGCCCGACTCGACGTGGCTGCCGATGCTTGCGATGTTCTTTATTCTGCCCGATGCGGGGGCGTATATGACGCGCTCCCGGGCGTAGCCGCCCACAACGCCGGGCATACCCGAATCTTTCTGGGCGGGACCTTCCGTAATCACACGGCCCAAAGTATGGCCGCGGTTGGTTTCCACCACCGCGTGAACATCTCCGCCCGCGGTGAACCCCGGGCCAACGCCGATGACCGTCCCGGCCATATCCATGGTTGTGCCCAGGTTTTTTTTGGCGATAATGGCGTCTACCACGACATCCGGCCGGAGGGTTTGGATGATTTTCGCCTCCGGATCGACCAGAACGGGAATATGACCTTTGGCCAGTACGCCCGGAACATCTTTTGCTTCGCAGCGTTCGCCCGTGATGTTTTCCACCGAATAGACGCCTTCATATACCGCTTCGCACAGGGATATCGTCCGGCGGATGGCGGAGGGGGCTGCAAGCTCGGTGACGACGATGCTGTAGCCGAAATTTTTGAGGATATACAGGATGCCCGTTGCCAGGTCGCCCGCGCCGCGCACGACCACCAGTCTGTTATTCATTCGCTTTTCCCCCTTCTTTAAATATATAGGTTTGGATAAATGCGTCCGCCCACTTCATGTCCCGTGAGGTAAGAAAGACGGGAACGCCGGATTTTTCCATGAACGCGCGTGCTTCTTCCCGCGGGTTTTTAAGGACGTCGGCCTTGTTTAAAAACACGATTTTTACCGCATTCCGGGGTGCTGCCTTAAAAAGACCGTCCGGATGGACTGCCAGGGCGAGCAGGTGGATGAAACCGATGCGGTCCCCGGCAGCTGCGCCGGTGATTTGCGAAAAGAGTGCGCTGCGGTGTACGGTTTCGTCCGACAGGGGCTGCCCCAAACTACTAAGGCCGATCACGCCGATCGCCAGGCTTGTATCTTGCGGATACACCGGTTCCCACGCTTCGGGCGCCTTGAGCGGGAGTCCCTTTGCGCCGTCCGCTTCCACGATGACGGCATCGAACAATCCTTTCTTGGAAAGGGCGTCGATTTCTTCTCCCGAAAATCCCTTAAGTTTGCCGTCTGCCGATGTTTCTTTCGCGGCGGCGGTCAGAGGGGCTGCCGGTGCGACCGAATGAATACCGCCGACGGTCAGCGGAACGCCGGGGGGAGGGAGAATATGGGTGGTGGTGGTTAAAAGCACCGTTTGTCCCATGCGCGTAAGCGCTTCGCCCAGCGTTTTGCACACCGTCGTTTTGCCGCCCGCGCCAACGACCGTTATGATCATATTGACTGCCCTGGTTTTTAATATTTTATCTTTTATATTATTTTAGTTGATTTGGGCCTTATTTACAATACCATTCGAAAACAGGACGGATTTCTTCTTTTTAAGGCTCTAAAAAACGCTTTGGAAAGGGGCGTGGGGGGCCCCGGTCTATTGACAAACCGCCCTCTTAGTGATATATTTTGAACATAAAAAATATTTTGGTGACCAAAATTTATTTTGAAACGCAGGGGACACTGCAAGCGGGCGCGGGGGCGCGGACGAACCCATAAAAGGACGTTATTAAAAGACCGGCAGCGCTGCGGGTATTGGTAGCAGGATACAGTTTGCAAAGCGGTACGGGCAAAGGCAGATATTGAGTGGAAGTTGAGGGCAATGTTTGATTGCCTTTTTAAATTTTTATATAAGGAGTACCCTGACTGCATATGGATTTTGAATTGGTAAAAAACAAGGCGAAGGAATATGAAGCCGGCATGACGAGGTTTTTGCGTGACCTGATCGTCATCCCGGGTGAAAGCGCCGGGGAAAAAGGTGTGATTGAGCGGATTCGCCTTGAGATGGAGAAGCTTCATTTCGATAAAGTGGAAGTGGACCCCATGGGGAACATTCTGGGAACGATGGGGAACGGGAAAAAGACCATCGCCTTTGACGCGCACATCGATACGGTGGGCGTGGGCAACCCGGAAAACTGGACATTCGACCCGTACGAAGGGTTTGAAACGGATACCGAGATCGGCGGGCGGGGAGCGTCCGACCAGCTGGGCGGCATGGTGAGCGCGGTGTACGGCGCAAAGATCATGAAGGATTTGGAACTGTTGGCCGGCTACAGCGTGCTGGTGACGGGCACGGTGCAGGAGGAAGACTGCGACGGGCTTTGCTGGCAGTACATCATAAACGAAGACAAGGTGAGGCCTGAATTTGTAGTGATCACCGAGCCGACCGACGGGAACATCTACCGCGGGCAGCGCGGACGCATGGAGATACGGGTGGACGTTGCGGGCCTCTCCTGCCACGGGTCTGCGCCCGAGCGCGGGGAAAACGCCATCTACAAGATGGCCGAGATCATACTTGAAGTGAAAGACTTGAACGAGTGCCTGCATGTGGACGAATTTCTGGGCAAAGGCACGCTCGCGGTCTCCGAAATCTTTTTTACTTCACCCTCGCGCTGCGCGGTGGCCGACAGCTGCGCCATATCCATCGACCGGCGGCTGACCGACGGTGAGACCTTTAAGACGGCGCTTAACGAGATCCGGCAGCTGCCTGCCGTAAAAAAATATTGCGCAAAGGTATCCATGTACAAGTACGACCGGCCGTCCTACACCGGCCTTACATACCCCACCGACTGCTACTTCCCGACCTGGGTATCGCCGCAGGACCATGCTGCGACTCGGTCCATGGTGGACGCGTACCGGGGTATGTACGGGGAGCCCAAGGTGGACAAATGGACGTTTTCCACCAACGCCGTTTCCATAATGGGAAGGTTCGGCATCCCATGCATTGGTTTCGGGCCGGGCAAGGAGGCGCAGGCGCATGCGCCCGACGAAAAAACATGGAAAGAGGACCTGGTTAAATCTGCGGCGGTATACGCTGCGCTGCCCGAAAGTTATAAAAAGTACGACAAATAGAGTATATTGTTTAAAGAGGATACATAAATGAGCACATTTGAACAGCTGACCGACCTGATAATGAAGCTTGATTTAAGCAAAATGGTTGAAAACGACTTTTTTCTGACGTGGGAAAAGACGGAGGACGAGATTGCGGGCGTGTTTGCCGTTGCCGACGCGCTCCGGGCCCTGCGGGAGAATAACATATCCGCAAGGATTTTTGACAGCGGGCTTGCGATATCGCTCTTCCGGGACAATTCCACCCGAACGCGGTTCAGTTTTGCATCCGCCTGCAACCTTCTGGGGCTTACCGTGCAGGACCTGGACGAAGGGAAATCGCAGATCGCGCACGGTGAGACGGTGCGCGAGACCGCGAACATGATCTCCTTTATGGCCGACGTGGTGGGCATAAGGGACGATATGTATATCGGCAAGGGAAACAAATACATGCGGGATTTTGCGGAATATGTCGGCGAAGGGTATGCGGACGGTGTGCTGGAGCAGCGGCCGGCGCTGGTGAACCTGCAATGCGACATTGACCATCCCACCCAGACCATGGCGGACATGCTGCATGTGATCCACCACTTTGGCGGTTTGGAAAATCTGAAAGGCAAGAAAATTGCCATGAGCTGGGCGTATTCCCCGTCTTACGGCAAACCGCTTTCCGTGCCGCAGGGCGTGATCGGTCTGATGACGCGTTTTGGGATGGATGTCGTGCTTGCACACCCCCAGGGTTATGAAGTGATGGCCGGGGTGGAGGAGGTTGCGCAAAGAAACGCCGCGGCGAGCGGCGGCAGCTTTAGCAAAACGTACAGCATGCGCGAGGCGTTTTATGGCGCGGATATCGTGTACCCGAAAAGCTGGGCGCCCTTTGCGGCCATGGAGAAACGGACGGAACTCTTTGGCAACGGGGATACGGACGGAATCGATAAGCTTGAAAAAGAGCTTTTGGCGCATAACGCCGGGTTTAAGGACTGGGAATGCACCGAAGAGATGATTAAAAAGACCCGGGACGGGAAGGCGCTGTACCTGCACTGTCTGCCCGCCGACATTTCGGGGGTTTCCTGTGAGAGCGGCGAAGTTGCGGCCAGCGTATTTGACCGCTACAGGATCCCGCTGTACAAGCAGGCCGGATATAAACCCTACATCATTGCGGCGATGATCTTCCTTGCCAAGACGAAGCATCCGGAGGAGAAATTACGTGCGCTTTTGAAAAAAAGTTCGCCGAGATGGAACGGTTGATATGGAAAAAAAACGTATTGTGATCGCACTGGGGGGCAACGCGCTGGGAGAATCGCTGCACGAACAGATGGCCGCCATTCAGAAGACCAGCCGGTATATCATCGCGCTGGTGGGAGAGGGGCATGAAATCGTACTGACCCACGGCAACGGGCCGCAGGTCGGATTGATTCTGGACTGTCTCGACAGCTATCGCGTGAACCACGACATCGACGCGTTTTCCCTGTCGGTATGCGTGAGCATCACCCAGGGGTATATCGGCTACGATCTGCAGAACGTGATGCGCGAGGAGATTTTAAACCAAAACCTGCATGTGCCCGTTTCCACGGTGATCACCCAGGTGGTGGTGGATAAGGACGATCCTGCTTTTATGGAGCCGACCAAGCCTATCGGCAAATATGTGTCCGGGCAATTCGCCCGCGGGCAGATTGCGGCGGGCAATACATTTAAAGATTTCGGCGCCAAGGGGTTCCGGCAGGTGGTGGCGTCGCCCAAACCGCAGCATATTGTGGAGAGCGAAACCATCCGCGCGCTTCTTCGGGCCGGACAGCTGGTGATCGCGTGCGGGGGAGGCGGGATCCCGGTGATCCGGCAGGGGAACCATTTAAAAGGCGTGCCGGCGGTGATCGACAAGGACCTGACCAGCGCGCTGCTGGCCGGGATGATTAACGCCGATTATCTGGTGATCCTGACCGCCGTGGAGAAGGTTTTCTTGCATTACGGGATGGAAAACGAAACGACGGTGGACAGAATGAATATTGCGCAGGCGAAGCGCTATATTGAAGAAGGGCATTTTGGAAAGGGATCCATGCTGCCCAAGGTGGAGGCGGGCATATGGGCCGCGACCCAAAACCCCGCGTGCAAAACGATCATTACCTCTATTGAAAGGTTATCCGACGGATTCAATGGAATTACAGGAACGCTCATAGAATATTGAAGCAAATCGAAAGGGGGGCTGCCTTATGACAAAATGCATCGGGAACGGTGTTGTGATCACGCATGACGGGACGATGCCGCTGATTAAGAACGGGTGCGTCGTGGTGGAAGGGAACCGGATATCCGATATCGGGGAAACCGACCGCGTGCGCACAGAATACCCGAACGCGGATTTTCTGGACGCCAAGGGCAGTTTCATCATGCCCGGGATGATCAACACGCACGGGCACATTTACAGCGCGATGGCGCGCGGGATGATGCTGAAAGACACAAAGCCCTCCAAATCCTTTGCAGACATCCTTCAAAATCTCTGGTGGCGGGTGGACAGGGCTTTGGACTTGCCCGAGATCCGCATGAGCGCGTATACGACGTACATCGACTGCATCAAAAACGGGGTGACGACCTTTTTTGACCACCATGCGAGCGCCGGACATGTGCGGGGCAGTTTGATGGAGATCGCAAACGCCGCGGGCAGCCTGGGAATACGGACATCCCTGTGCTATGAGGTGTCCGACCGGGACGGCGAGGGGATCGCGCAGCAGGGGATACGCGAGAACGCGGACTTTATTGAATATGCCCGATCACAGGAGGGCGACTTGATCAAGGGGATGTTCGGGCTGCACGCATCCTTTACGCTTTCGGATGAAACTTTAAAAAAATGCGTACAGGCGGCGCAGGGCGCGGGATTCCACGTGCACGTGGCCGAGGGTCCCGAAGATCTTGCGGACAGCCGGGCGAAGTACGGCAAACGGGTGGTGGAGCGCCTGCTGGACAGGGGCGTTCTGGGTGAAAAGTCCATCGCGGTGCACTGCATCCATGTGGACGGCCATGAGATGGACCTGCTGCGGGAGTCTGGCACCATGGTGGTGCACAACCCCGAATCCAACATGGGCAACGCGGTTGGGTATTCCGCAGCCCTTGAAATGATGAAAAAAGGTGTACTGGTTGGGCTGGGAACCGACGGGTATTCGACCGATATGCTGGAATCCTTAAAAGTGGCCAATATTCTGCATAAGCACGAGCTGAAAGACCCGAACGCGGCCTGGACGGAGGCGCCGGCTATGTTGTTTCAAAACAACGCGGCCATCTGCGGGCGGTTTTTTAGGCAGCCGACCGGCGTGCTGAAGAAAGGCGCGCTAGCGGACATCATTGTGGCGGACTACGATGCGCCCACGCCGGTGACGGGAGGCAATTACAATTCCCATATCCTTTTCGGCCTGATGGGACGGAGCGTGCGGACCACCATGATAGACGGCCGATATGTAATGCGCGGCCGGGAGATATTGACCGTGGACGAACAGGACATATATGCGGAATCAAGAAACGTGGCCGATTCTTTTTGGAACCGGGTATAAACGGATAAAAGGAGCAGGAGAGTTTTGAGCGAAATCATGACCCCCATCCCGTTTGACAAACTGATTTACTGGATGATGGAGGAGTATAAGAGCAAACAAAGCGTATTTGGCGTTAAAAAAGAAAAATTTTACAAGAACGGTTCGGAAAAACGGTTTCAAATATTCGGCCGGTATATCGGCAGCCCAATCGGCGCAGCCGCCGGACCGAACACCCAACTGGCGCAGAACCTTGTTGCGGGATACGTTGCCGGCCTGCGTTTTATGGAGCTCAAAACCGTGCAGGTGATGGACGGGGAGGAGATGCGGGGGTGCATCGAACGCCCCTGCATCAACATGGCCGACGAGGGCTACAACTGCGAATGGTCCACCGAGCTGACCGTCGGGGAGGCCTACGCGGAATATGTGAAGGGCTGGTTTGCCCTGCATATTGCGGCACGGGAGTTCGGCATAAGCGAAACGCCCGACTTTTTGTTCAACATGAGCGTGGGATACGATTACGACGGGATTACCTCCCCCAAAATTGACGGCTTTATAAACAACATGTCGGACGCGAAGGATTCCCGGATTTTTAAAGAATGCAGGAAATTTCTGCTTGCGAGCCTTGATTTGTTTGAAAATATAGACGCGGCGTATGTGAAGAGCATTGAAAGCGGGATATCCGCATCCATTACGCTGTCCACATTGCACGGCTGCCCGCCGGAAGAGATTGAGAGGATCGCACGGCATTTTATATCGGTCAAAAAACTGCATACTTTTATCAAACTCAACCCGACGCTGCTGGGATATGATGCCGTACGCTCTCTGCTGGATGAGATGGGGTACGGTTACGTCATGTTCGACCACCGGCATTTTGACGCAGATTTGAAATTTGTCGACGCGGTCGTTCTGATCGAGCGGCTGAAAAAAGAAGCAGACGGGATCGGGCTTGCGTTCGGCGTGAAACTGACCAACACCTTTCCCGTGATGATCAAAAGGGGCGAGCTGCCCGGGGAATTCATGTATATGTCCGGAAAAGCGCTGTATCCCCTGAGCATCCATGTGGCGAGGAAGATATGTCTTGCTTTTAAGGGAAAACTGCCCGTGTCTTTTTCGGGCGGGGCGGATTACTACAACGTGGACAAACTGGTTGGCGCGGGGATCGCGCCGGTGACCGTGGCCACCGCTCTTTTAAAGCCCGGGGGGTATGCCCGTGCGAAGCAGATGAGCGAAAAGGTGGAAAAAATGGTGGACGGCCCCTTCAAAGGGGTGGATCTGGAGGTGCTGGACAAAATTGCCGGGACCGTGGCCGGCGACGAACGTTACCGGAAACGGACGGGCGCGGGACGTGGACGC